>SWBW01000423.1_pt1 | contig 18315 bp, 21 predicted proteins | sample 4693041 | NCBI WGS metagenome assembly SWBW01 (sample SAMN10267271, study PRJNA491770) | bioreactor metagenome | isolation source: DHS bioreactor inoculated with marine methane seep sediment | place: Japan: Omine Ridge, Nankai Trough | collected 2006-05-06 | reverse complement strand
TTGAACGCCTGCTCAAAGTAGCGGGCGCGGGGGTCGGCATCGACCTCGACGGCAATCTCATCGACCCGGGGCAGGGGGTGCATGACAATCATCTGCGCCGGGGCGGTCTCCATGACGGCTTTATCGAGAATGTAGGCGTGGCTGACTCGCTCGTAAACAGCCGGATCCTCAAAACGCTCCTTCTGGATTCGGGTCATGTAGAGAACCTGAATATCGTCGAGGTTCCCCGCCAGCTCTCGCCGCTGTTCAATACCCTTGCCGTAGCGTTTCAGGTGTTCGGTAACATGGGCAGGTAATTCCAGCTCGGCGGGGCTGAAGGCGACAACCTCGGAATCGAAGGCCGCCAGGGCGATGGAGAGGGAGTGGGTGGTTCGCCCGTAGAGGAGATCGCCGCAGAGAGCCACCCGCAGACCACGCAGGGTGCCAAACTCCTTGTAGATGGTGTAGAGGTCGAGAAGGGTCTGACTGGGGTGAAGGTGGCCACCGTCGCCGCCGTTCAGAACCGGCACACTGGAGAACTTACTCGCCAGGTAGGCGGAGCCGTCTTTTGGATGGCGCATGGCAATCGCGTCGGCGTAGTGCGCGCTCATGCGGATGGTGTCGGCGAGGGATTCTCCTTTGGCCACTGAGGAGCTTGCCGCCTCGGCGAAGCCGATTACCGAGCCGCCCAGGCGGAGCATCGCCGTCTCGAAGGAGAGCCGGGTACGGGTGGAAGGCTCCCAGAAGAGCGATGCCATCACCCGATAGGGCAGCAGAGGGCTGATAGTCGAACCACCGCGAGTCGCCTTTTCAAAGCGGACTCGTGCTTCCATTTCTCCGGCAAGTTCCAGCAGCTGCATAATTTCGTCGGTGGTGTACTCTTCGAGGTCGATAAAGTGGCGAAGGCGAGGCATGGGACTCCTTACGTTTAGTATCTATGTCAAATCGGTATCAGTGAGTAACATTGTTCTGTTATCTACGGGGCTTCACATTCAGAGACTACCAGCGAGAGCAGCTTCTCCACTGCCTCTTCCACGGCGGGAGACATCGCGGCTCCGGGATCCAGCACCCCTGGCTGACAACCCAGCAGGATAACCTCTCGTTCGCCGAGGATTCCAGCCGCTGCCAGCAGAGCCAGCGCGTCGAGGGGATTGATACCGTGGGCTGTTTTTAGCTCCACTCCGTCGGCATCCTGTAGCTCGCGGTAGTCAAAGCGGCGAAGCTCCCCGGGTTCGCCATTGAAGTTCACCGCGTCGAGAAGGATAACCTTGCCGATACCATCTAGGTGTGAACTGAGTGCCAGCAGATCGGTACCCAGGTCGGCCAGCCTGACTCCGGCGGGAAGCTCTTGCTGTTCCAGTTTCCTGAGAACCGCCAGCCCTACTCCGTCGTCACCGACAAGGGGATTGCCCAGTGAAGCGACCAGTACGCCGCTCACATGCTCTCCGGTGCGTTCAGACCGAGAAGTCCAAGTCCGTGGGTGATGATCTCCCGCAAAGCCGCGCAGAGTGCCAGGCGCGCCAGGGCGGTTTCTTTATCTTCCACCAGCACCTTCACCATTTTGTACCAGGGATGGAACTCTCCGGCGAGGTGATGGAGGTAGTGGGCGAGTCGCTGGGGAGCGCGCCCACGGGCGGCGGATTCGATCACGCCGGGATAGTAGATAAGCTGGCGCAGAAGCTCCGCCTGTCGTTTACCAGCGTCGTCATTGGTGAAGAGTGGCTCCAGGTCAACCTTTGCCAGCTCCGTGGTGGTAAGCTGCGCCTCGCTGTAACCCTCGTCAAGAGCCTTTGAGAAAATACTGCAAATCCGGGCGTGGGCATACTGGACGTAGTACGCCGGGTTTTCTGAGGACTGCTCTGTTGCCATCTCCAGATCGAACTCCAGTTCCGCCTCCGGTGAACGTTCAAGGAAGAGGAACCGCGCCACATCCACTCCGACCTCATCCATCAGGTCGTCTAGCGTAATCAGGTTGCCCTTGCGCTTGCTCATCGCGACGACTTTATCACCCTGCTTAAAGGTAACCCAGCCAGCAATCAACACCTCCAACGCGTCTTCAGGAAGTCCGGCAGCCATCAGCCCGGCCCTGGTCGGCAGGATATGACCGTAGTGATCCGGCCCCCAGATGTTAATCATCAGCGGAGCGTCGCCCTTAACCTCTTTATCTTCAAGCCGTTCCCACTTATTCAGGTGATAGGCGATGTCAGCGAGCAGATAGGTAGGTTTGCCATTGGAACGGATGATCACCCGGTCTTTATCGTCGCCGTAGTCCGTTGTCCGCAGCCAGACCGCACTGTCGGCTTCGTAGGCTGCTCCATGCTCCCTGAGAGTGTGATAAGCGTGCCGAATCGGTCCGGGAACCTGCTCTATATCCAGCGTCTCCGGGAAGATGTAGCTGGTCAGAACATCCTGATAGGGCAGACGACTATCCGGTGCGTAGAGCAGGTGTTCTGAGTAGAATCGCCCGAAATCCACTCTAAAACGCCCCAGACTCGCCTGCTGAAACTCAAGCTGAGCGATGACGCTATCGGTAATCTCGAAAAGCTGGGTTGATTGAGTGTACTTCTTCTCGTAAGCGTTTTCCTCTCTCAGCTGAAAAACCCGCTCGGCGACCTCAGCTACGGTCTTGGCGGCGTAGCCACCGTCATCGCCCCAGGCGTAAACCTCGTCGGGAATATCCCAGCCTGCCTCGCGATAGCGGTCTCGGTTCTCCCGGAAGACGCTCTTGCCAAACTCGATTACCTGAGTTCCGGCATCGTTGACGAAGTACTCCTGAGTTACCTCATGCCCGGCGGCTTTGAGGATGTTCGCCAGCGCGCTGCCAAGAGCGGCGGCACGACCATTCACCACCAGCAGCGGACCGGTGGGGTTAGCGGAGACGTACTCCAGATTTATCTTTTGCGGCTTCGCGGTCTGCCACTGGAAGGGGGAATCGCCCGCCAGTATCTCACTGACAGCCTCTCCGAACAGGTGTTCGGAAAGGTGGAGATTGAGGAAGCCCGGCCCTACCGGTTTCAGCGGAGCGGCAAGCTCCACGCCCAACTCAATACTCAGTTTTTCCGCCAGTTCCTCGGCGATTTGATGAGGATTGCGCTTGAGCGGACGGGCAAGCTGCATGGCAAGATTGCAGGCAAAATGCCCGAACTTCGCCTCGCTGGACGGCGAGACCTCGAAGGAGGGCAGCTCGGCTACAGCAATCTCAAAATGAATCGCCGCCACGGCAGCAATTTTGGCTTTAAGGTGGAGGGCGTAGTTCTCTAAAGACATGGGGTATCCAAAGGCGGGAAGCAGTTACTTCTCAAAGGCGATATTTGTCAGCAACCAACGGGAACGGACGAGATCAAGGGGTTCCGGGCGAAGCCCGGTCTTGTGGTGCAGCGCACTGCGCTGCCGTTGCTATTTGTGGTAGGGATGACCGTGAATGATTGTGAAGGCTCGGTAGATGCCCTCGACCAGCACCAGCCGTGCCAGCTCGTGGGGGAGCGTCCAGGAACCGAGGGAGAGCTTGAGGTCGGTTTTCAGGGGAGCCAGCCCGGCGGCACCGCCGAGGAGAAAGTCCACTCCTGCTCTGGTGTGGCGAGCTTCGTCCAGCCAGCGGGCGAACTGCTTACTGGAGAGCCGACGACCCGCTACATCGAGCTGGACGGAGAGGTGGCGTGGGTTTTGCTTTGGCAGAAGAATCTCTGCGGCTCGGCTCTGCGCCTGTGCCAAAGCCCCTCGTCCGTCTTCACGGAGCGGCGGCTCTTTCGATTCGTTCAGCTCGAAGTTACAGTACTGCTTCAGCCGCTTGCGATAAAAATCAATCCCCTCGATAATGAAGGGGCGGCGGGTCGGAGAAACAGTGAGTAGCCTCACGGTAAACACGGGCTACTCAGCACTCTTGGCTTTTACGGGATCCAGATGAGGCGCGTCGCCCCAGAGCTTCTCTATGTTGTAATAACGCCGCACCGGCTCACGGAAAATGTGGACAACAACGTCGAAATAATCCAGCAGCACCCAGTTATAGGTCGCTTCGCCTTCGTTGTGTATCGGTCGAATCTTCTGCTCGCGAAGACCACGCTTGACCCGCTCTACCAGGGCGCGGACATGGCTGGGGCTGGTTCCGGTGGCGATAACAAAAAAGTCGCTCATCGCCGACACCTCACGGAGGTCGTAGATCAGAATATCCTCGGCCTTGGCTTCGTCAAGGATGTAATGAACGCTCCGCGCCAGACTCTCTCCAGCCAGTGTTGTAACTTCTGTGGTTGAAATGGCAATGCTCCTGTGTAAACTTTCGGTGTGCGAAAATACTACTGAAAACGAGGCTATCTCGTAAGCTGTCCCGGAAAGGTGTTTGTTGGTTATTCGCGAGGGCGAACTAAGCGACCTTTTACATCTGAGCTTGCTATGTAAACTGCCCCAAAAACTCAATCTGGGCAAGGGCGTTGGGATGAACCTCCCAGCCCTGCGACTTTACAAACCCGGTGGTGCTGCTCAATCGTTCTCGGAGAGCGGTTAATGGTTCTCTCAGCATTAGCCGTCGCAGTTTATCCAGTCCGGGGAAGGTACGCTCCGGTTCGGTGGCATCGGCCAACATCAGCGCGCAGAGCAGCGGGTTTGGCTCTGGATGCCCTATCGTGTGATAGCGGATGGCGAAAAGTACACCATCGTCCCGAAGTCCCCTGTCCCATGCCCACTGAGCGGCAAGAGCCGCGTGGAGGGTGGCTGACTGACGGAGATTTTCTATCTTGTCGGTAGGAAAGTCCGGCGTTTCGCCACCAGCGTAGCGTTTGACATCGTGGAGAATACCAGCCAGCCAGGCTCTTTCGGTAAGCGGAACAGTCCGCCCAGCTTCTCTCCACCTATCCTGGTAAACACCGTAACTGCCCAGTGCCTCGGCCATTGGCACAACCAGCCGAGCCGCAAGCTCCGCCGTACGCCGCAGATGCCCCGCTCTGGCGGAATCCCCGGCTAACGCCAGGGCCGCGTTTGCCAGTTTTTGCTGATACCGCATCAACGCAGGAAACGGGCGACTTCGGCAAGTATCTGCCCGGTGGCATCCCAGACCTCAGCAAGATTGGCTTTCTCTGAGGCAACAACGGCCATTGTAAGCTGGCTTGGGAGCCGGGAAAGGACGATCACCCCGGAGCGATAGCGGGTAACCGACTGCACAATCACGCCGTAGTTTAGCTCCTGACCAATGCGCTTCAGGGAGAGATAACCGTTTGAGCAGATCGCCCCGATAATCTCAGCGTCGGCACCATCGCCTCCGACGGAGTCGAGAACAAGCCCGTCTTCGCCGACCACAACCGCCGCGTGTACCTCGTTGACATTGAGCAGGCGACTTAACAATCCGTGTATTTCTTTCATGGCCCTTTGCCTTCCTTAGTTTATTCTGAAGAGGAATCTGATTCTTTGTCTTCACTTAGGTTTGTAAGCCAGCTACCGAACGAGGATGAAACGTCTTTTTCGCCTCCCCGGGTTGGCACCACTGGTGGTTGGGTGTTTTTGACCGGGGGTTGAATTGGAGGAGCCTCGTCGTCGTCCATTACCTCGGTATGCGAGGTCTCACGTGGCGGCAGTTCCTCGGTAACTGGTGGCACGGGAACTGGCACGTCGGGAGAGGGCGCGGTTTCCCACTGAGTGGATTCAGCACTCACGTCCTGCTCGACGGGAGCTTCCTCTTCAACGGCTGGTTCGTCTTCTCCCAAATCAATTTCCGTGGTTGCCTTTTTCTTGGTTTTTGGAACAGTTGATGGTGGTGGTGTTACTGAGGACGCTTTCTCTTTTCTCGCGTCTCCACGCATCGCCGCTTCAAAATCAAAACCGTCTTCGTTACCTGTTTTCGCGCGGGATGAATCCTGAGATTCCACAGCCTGGGCGGGAGAACTGGACTCAGCGGGATACTCCACAGTCGGTTCCTTTACCTCATCATCGAGTTTAATCTCGATTACGTCATTGCTTTCCCTTGTTTTTTTATTTCGCGGAGTGGAGTTGCCCTCAAGGGAGATTAGTTGGTCTGTCGCGTGGCTGTCTGCCGGATTTAAGACGATTATTCGGCGATAGATAGCCGCCGCTTCGGCAAAACGTCCTTCGTGGCGACGCACCTCGGCAATGGCGTTGAGCGCGACGAGGTTGTCTTCATCATCGTCGAGAACCTCGTCAAAGGTGCTTTCCGCCTTCATGTAGTTGCCGAGATCGAGATAGCATTTGCCCAGAACAATCTTTGACGGCAGGTAGGACGGACGACGAGAAACCCCGCGCTTCAGAACCGCAAAGGCTTCCTCAAACAAACCACTCTTGCGATAGGCATCAGCCAGCGGTACGAAGGCCAGCGAGTTTGGGTCCCGCGCCAGAAGCTGAGTATAACGCTCTATTTCCGGTCCAAGGCGTAATCTTTTTGACATCTTTTTAGTTACTCCAACTGAGAATCAGTCAAGACAAGAATAGTCAATTAAGTCGCAGGGGGGACACAATCGCGGAAACTTTGGAAAATTGAATGGAGCATCCCTCAGGGCAATTTTATTTAACTACTCCGGGTTAGTCAAGAGTGGTGTAAGAAACATTTTACGGTCTGCGGGTGGATACAGGCTATACTCCGTGCTATAATCCGCCCGCTCGCTCGTAAGTATCGTTTAGCATCTGCCATCATCAAGGAGAGAAAGATGAAGCGTTTTATTGTTCTACTGGCGGTTTTAGCTCTGGTCGCCCTGGCTGCGGCTTACGAAGAAGAAACCTACGACCCCCCCGCCGATGACGGTGAACCTGCGGAAGACTACATCCCATCGGGAACCAACAAGCACGTCGAGGGCGCGATGAGCGGCGGTCTGCACCTCGGCGCGTTGGCGTGGCCAAAGACCGACGAGTACGGCTACGATTCCAGCGGCTTTGATGTAGGTCTGCGCTTTAACTACTACTTCCTGGATAACCTCGGTGGCGTGGCAAATCTCGACTTCGCCTTTGGTGAATATACCACGCTGGTTCGTATTATGCTGGGTGCTGAGTATAACATCCCCATCAGCACGCAGTTCACCGCCTTTATCAACGCTGGCATTGCCATTGAACTTGCCAGCTGGACCGCGTACTCCTATGCCGACCGCGAACCCAACGACGATCCTGAGAACGAAAACCATCGCATTTACTCCGACGGCAGTAACAGCAACGTTGGTGCCAACGTTACCGGCGGAATCGAGTTCTTCATCAACGACCAAATCTCAATTCGTCCCGCTGTTGGCTTTGACTTCGCCGGCAGCCTCCACACCATCTACGGTCTCGGTGTGAGCTATTACCTCTAGCCCAGGTTATTTAAGATGATTAAACGAGCCGTCCTCCTCTTGTTGGTTATCAGTTGCCTGATCCCTGTTTTAGGGAATCGGGTAGCTGGTGTGCGGATTGGTTTTGAAGGCTACGCCTTTGAAGAAACCGACGGAGGGCGGCTTGATCTGGGGCTTGAGTTTCTCCTGGGCGGAGAAGAGAACCTGATCGAGTTGTCCTACGGAATAAACCGGGTCTTTAATACGCTGGATCGCCTTGCCGTTGGATTCGCTCACAGCCACGTTATCGCGAGAGACCACTCCCTGAGAGCGGGACTTGGCTTCGCGATGAACTATCCCTATACCAGAGATTGGTACAACTGGCAGGATCGAATCAACCACGCCTGGTGGGAGTATTCACTCACCGGCGACTGGCACTGGGAGTTTATCCCCGGACTGGCTGCCCAGGTTGGCGTGCGAATTGGGTTAGGTTCCGACGACGGTCAACTGGGGCTGGCTCTGGGCGGTCGGGTTGGGCTGATAGTCTATCCGTAAATTGCTTTCGCAATGATTAAATTATTGTTACTCCTGACACACTGCGTTGCCTTAGCAACCTCGGCAAAGTATTCACCGATTAGCTCTGCTATTCTGTCCGGCGAAGCATGGGGGCAACGGGTGTCCTCATCGTAAAAGGAGACAGTATGTCCACAATCAAGATTGTCGAACTTCCGCCGCAGAAGGCGGCGTACTTCCGTTCCGCTAAGGGCTACGCTCAAGAGGGCATCCACGGTGCCTTCGACCGTCTCAACGAGCATCTGTCCCAAAATCCACCCGGTGAATCGCTGGAAGTCCTCGGTCTCTGTTGGGATGACTCGGAGAGTACCCCGCTGGCGAAGTGTCGCTATGATGCCGCCTTTACCTACGAGGGTGAGGTGTCCGCTGAGGTGGACGGCGTTCACGAAATGCCCGGCGGTACCTTTGCCTGCTACCGCTATGTGGGTCCCTACGACAAAATGGGCGAGGCTTACAAAGAGGCTCACCGACTGGTTGCCGAGGACGCGACTCTGAAGTTCCGCCCCGATGTCTGCGTCGAGAACTACCGCAACGATCCATTCAACACCCCGCCCGAAGAGCTGATTACCGACATCTACCTCCCCGTGAAGAAAATCTAGCGGAAGCCCGACCTGGTTACCCTTTGGCAGACTTGAGGACTGATGTACGACAAGCTGAAAGCCAATCGCGATAACTGGGACGAGCGCGTACCACTCCACGCCGCCTCGTCGTTTTACGATGTCGAGGGCTTCAAGGCGGGACGGATAACTCTGGACTCGTTGGAAACTGGCGAGCTGGGCGATGTTACGGGAAAAACCCTCCTGCACCTCCAGTGCCACTTCGGGTTAGGAGCACTCTCCTGGGCGCGACTGGGGGCAGTTCCCACGGGAATGGACTTCTCCGCGAAGGGTATAGAGCTGGCTCAGAAACTTGCCGGGGAACTGAACCTGCCAGCGCGGTTCATCTGCTCCGACCTCTACGACCTGCCCAACAAGCTGGACGAACGCTTCGACATCGTCTTCACCTCCTACGGTGTGCTGACCTGGCTGCCCGACCTCAAACGCTGGGCGGAAGTGGTGGCTCGTTTCCTCAAACCCGGCGGGACCTTCTTTATCGCCGAGATCCACCCCTTCGCCATGACCCTCCTCGACGAAGAAATAACCAACCTCCGCTTTCACTACCCTTACTTTGAGAAAGCGGCGACGCGCTTTGAGGAACCAGGCTCCTACGCCACCGAACGCACCGACACCAAAAACAATACAACTTACGAATGGATGTACCCCCTCGGCGAGGTCGTAACCGCTCTCATCGAAGCCGGGCTGCGTATCGAGACCCTGCGGGAGTTCCCCCAGTGCTGCTATCAGATGCTGCCCTTCATGAAACAGGGCGAGGACGGCTTCTGGTACCTGCCGAAAGATCGAAACGCCCTGCCCTTTACCTTTACGATCAAAGCGACCTTGCCGGAGGAATAAAATGCGTAGATTCACTCTACTCGCCCTGATGGCTATCATCACTGCCCCTGTTTTTGGCTATGGCGGCAAGGCTCTTAACGACGATATTTACGTTGACATCTTCTGTGATACATACATGTTGCTGGAAGACGAAGCTGAACTTGCCCAGGTGCTTGAGGATTACAATACCACAATTGATGCGTTTGACGCATACACCGAGGAACTCATTGATGACCCCGCACGCGCAGAAGCAGTATCAGAAGCTATCAGCGAGAAAGATGCCTTCGCTGGTATGGCGTTCGGTCTTGCTGTCTCTTTTAGCGGTTGGGATGATGGATTCTGGGAAGACCTTGAGCCGTGGCGTTACTTTTCACCTGAGTTAACCGTAATACCTGATGATTGGGATTATTTCTCTGACGGAGAGAAGCAAGAGTGGTTTGCTCAGGAGTTCGCGTGGTTGAGAGAACAATTTCTGGAATGGCAGCAAGAGGTTATGTCCCAGGATACATTAGAGGAGTAACCACCTGAAACCATTGCCCAACACTACACAAACAGCCAAGATTTTTCAAAGGTAGCCTATGCCCCTCATCTACGGTAATCAGGCGGTAAACGAAGCTCTGCGCTCGCAGAACAAGATTGAACATATCTACGTTCTTTCCGGGCATCGGAATGAAAGCGGACAGCTTGTGGCGGAGGCTCGCAGTCAGGGGGTTGAGGTCAAGGCCGTTAACCGCAAAGAACTGGACAAAATCTGCCGGGACGGTCGGCATCAGGGCATCGCGGCGCAGGTAGTCCACCGTCGTTACGGGCTGGATGACCTGCTGGCTATTGCCGAAGAACGCGGTGAACCGCCATTCTTGTTGATCGCCGATCACCTCGAAGATCCCCACAACCTCGGCGCGGTGATTCGCACCGCCGAGGCCGCTGGTTTCCACGGGGCGATTATCCCCACCCGCCGTGCCGCGCCAGTTACGGCAACCGTGGTTCGCGCGTCCGCCGGAGCCACCGCCCACCTGCCTCTGGTCTTCGTCGGCAACCTCGCTCAGGCAATCACAAAACTCAAAGAACGTGGTGTCTGGGTGGTTGGGCTGGAGGGAAGCGCGGAGCTATCAATCTACGAAGCCGACCTCAAAGGATCCCTGGCTCTGGTAATCGGTGCCGAGGGCAGCGGAATCGGCCACGCGGTTGCCAAAAGCTGCGACTTTCTTGTTAACATCCCCCTGCTCGGCAAGGTTGATTCGCTGAACGCCAGCGTCGCCTTCGGAGTCGCCGCTTTTGAAGCTTCACGCCAGCGTCGCAACATCTGATAACCTCGGCAGACCATTTCACCACATTTCGTGCTACGATTTCGGAAATTCGTAGCACGACTCAACCGTCAGGAGCAGCATAGTGAGTCCTCATGAAATTCGTTTTGCCGACCGACTGATCGGTTTTGGCCGCCAGACTGGTTTCGAGATTAAGCAAAAAGCCCTCGTCCTGGAAGCTCAGGGTATTGATGTTATCCACCTGGAGGTCGGCGAGCCGGACTTCCCCACCCCGGCGAACATCATCGCCGCCACCAAGAACGCTCTTGATGCCGGACAGACTCACTACTCGCCCAGTGCGGGACTACCGATGCTCCGCGAAACCGTGGCGGAGTTTGTCAATAATCGCTACGGTTCCACGGTCAAACCAGTGGAGGTTGTGATTGCCCCCGGTGCCAAACCGTTGATATTCTTCAGCTTTCAGGCGTTGATCAATCCCGGCGAGCTGGTAGTTATTCCAGAGATTAACTTCCCCGCCTACGAGGCGGCGGCAAAGGTAGTCGGGGCGCGGATCGACACCTATCCCCTCGACGAGAATCGGGGCTTCCGACCGGACCTCGACGCGCTGACTGAGCTCGCGGAGCAGGGGGAGATTCGGATGCTGGTGCTAAACAGTCCGCACAACCCCACCGGCGGTATGATGACCAAAGAGGACTACGAGGTCATCGCCGCCCTGGCGGAGAAACACGACTTCTGGGTTCTCTCCGACGAGATATATTCGCAGATTACCTACGACGAAAAACACACCTCCTCACTGGAGATAGAGGGCTTCAAAGAACGATTGATTATGGTTGACGGCTGGAGCAAGACCTTTGCCATGACTGGCTGGCGGCTTGGCTTCGGCATCGTCCCAGAGGCTCTTGCCAAAAAGATGGCAACCCTGACCACGAACTCTAACTCCTGCACCTGCACCTTCAACCAGTACGGAGCGCGCGAGGCTCTGGTCAGTAGCGAGAGCTGGACGGCCTTTGACGAGATGCGTCAGCGGTTCATCGAACGGAAGGATTATCTGATTCCCGCGCTCAACGCGCTGGATTGCTGCTCGGTGGTTCCGCCCAAGGGCGCGTTCTACGCCTTCGCGAACCTGAAGAGTCTGGGGATGACCTCAAAGGAAATCAACGATAAGCTGCTCAACGAGGCACACATCGCCGCCCTCCACGGGACAGCCTTCGGAGAAGCAGGCGAGGGCTACGTTCGTTTCAGCTTCGCCAACTCACTGACCAACCTCAAAGCGTTCGTGGAGCGGCTGAAACGCTGGTCGGCAAAATACTGCGACCGTAGCTGCTAGCTTTCGGGATAAAATCCAGCTTGACAATAAAACGGGCTTTACCGCAAAGCCCGTTTTTGCTATGCTCGTTGAACTTTGTGTAAATCTCTGGCTACAGTGTCTCAGGCTACTGGATAATTCATGAAACGATTCCTACTGTTGTTGTTGCTGCTTCCCCTGCTGGTTTCGGCGCAGGAGACCGTTGACGCGCCTTCACCGCTGGGTGAGCTGATTGGCGACTCCGGCTTCAAGCAACCGGAGCCAAAGGAAAACCCCTTCGAGGAGAAGCTGGCGGAACTGCTTGAGCAGCTCCGACTGAAACAGGCCGAACTGGAAGCAGCAACTGAAGAAGAACTCGACACAGGAGACAAGCTGGAGCAGGCCACCGAGGAGGTTGGCAAAGCACTCGGTCCCATTACCGAAGCCGTCAACTGGCTTTCAGGACTGCCCGGCTACTGGGAAGCCTTCCTCGTCGGTGGAATCTCCCTCATTATCCTCTTCTTCGTCTATCTGCTGATAAACCTGCTTTCACGGTTCATAATGAAACGGCGCGGTCATCCCGACTGGAAAATGCCCCGTCGATTTGGCATCTTCCTGCGATTGCTGCTGTTCAGCATTGCTATGATAGTCGCCCTCTCCTGGGTGAAACAAGACGAGAGCTGGCTCTATACCGTCGCCACCACCGTGGCAAGCCTGGCAAGTGCCTTTCTGGCAATCAACCTTGTCAGCCTGCTCTTCCTTGAACGCGCCACCAACAAGCGCAAAAAGCAACTCCCCGTTCTCTTCCAGCAGGTCATTCGCGGGATACTCTACATTCTCGCCGTAGTGGCGGTGATGGGAGCCAGCACGGGGCTGGATCTATCCGCCATTCTGGCATCATCGGCAATGCTCTCTCTGGTAATCGGTCTCGCGCTGCAAGACACCCTGGGCAATATCTTCGCCGGCATGAGCCTCCACGGTAGTAAGCCCTTCGAGATCGGCGACTGGGTGGAGATCAAAGAGTACGTTGGGCAGGTTGTGCAGATGAACTGGCGTGAGGTTCGCCTGCGTACCTTCGAGCAGGACTTCGTCGTCCTGCCCAACTCGATGATTTCCTCATCTCATATCTACAACTACTCCCACCCGACCAAGCACCACATTGTCCAGCTTGACATCGGCACCAGCTACGCCAATCCTCCCGATGTCGTTCGTCGGGTCGTGCGGGAGGTACTCAGCGATATCGAGGAAATCGAACCAGCCAAACGCTGCCTCTTCCTGGTCAACTACAACGACTTCTCTATCGACTACAAGATCCGCTTCATTATCGACGACTACTCGCAGGTTCCTCGCCTGAAGGATGCCGTACTCAACCGCCTCTGGTACGCCTTCCGCCGCGAAGGAATTACCATCCCCTTCCCCATTCGCGATGTCAACATCCACCAGATAGACGAAGAACAGCTTGTAAAGGAGCGCGCTCAGGAGCTTCAGCGGCTGGTCGGTCTGCTCCGGGGAATTGAACTGTTCGCCCCCCTGGACGACGAAATACTCAGGCAACTGGCAGAACGCATGGAGCTACAACTCTTCAGCCCCGGTGAGGTCGTGGTTGGACAGGGCGAACCCGGCGAGAGCTTCTTCGTAGTGGACTCTGGCAAATATCCAGTTTATGTCAGCAAAGATGGCAGCGGCACGCACTGGGGAGTCAAGGTCGGCGAGATTACCGCCCCCAACTTCTTTGGCGAGATGAGCCTGCTCACTGGTGAGCCTCGCACCGCCACCGTGGTCTGTGGTGAGTCCGGCTCGTTGTGGGCATTGAAGAAAGACCCCTTCCGCGAGCTGCTGCTGAGTAACCCCGAAGTGAGTATTCTGCTGGCCGATGTCGCCACAAAGCGGCTTTCCAGCAATCTGGAGAAGATGTCGAAGTACCTCTCCAATACCCAGCACGACACCCTGAGCGAAAAAGAAAAAACGGCTCATGTGAGCCGCCAGATTCTTAGTCAAATGCGTGAGTTCTTCCGCTTCTAGCAACGCGGTGCGTTGCATCACACTTGGGAACGATTGCAGGGGCGTACCTAATCCATGTGGATTGGTGTCCGCCCTTTTGCTGATGCTACTCTACGCCTCCGACCCCTTATCACGCCTTCGCTTGATTGCCCCCTCGACCAACCCGCCGCCCCACCAGAAGAGCATCGCCATAGCGGTTCCCCAGACAGCCCCCGCCAAAGCGTCCGTCGGCCAGTGAACTCCCACGTAGATTCGACTGTAGGCAACCAATGTGGCGAGGATGTAAGCCGGGATGGTCAGCCGCTTGTCGGCTCGAAAAACCACAAAAGCCCAGGCGAAGAGATTGGCGGAATGCAGGCTCGGCAACGCGCCGGTGTTACTGGCAGAAACAACCCAGCGGAAGCTGCCCTCTGCCAGGGCGTAGCAGGGGCGCATCCGTCCAAAGAACGGTTTGAGGAAGTAGGAGCCAATAAAGTCTGCCATTCCCACCGCCAGCACCAGAGCGGCGATGAAGCGCAGCACTCCCCAGCGTTTGTGCCATGCCATCCAGATAACCGCCAGCAGCCCCAGAGCGATGCCGAACCACTTGTCGGTAACAACGGTGAAGAAGCTGTCGAGAAACACTCCGCCGTCGAAGTTCAACGCCTTGAAAATTGCTAACTCAAGCTGTGAGTAGTAGGCGGTCATAACAGATAAACTCCTAAGGAAAAGCTTGCAAAAGCATTTCCTACATACTATACTAGAGTTAGTTGTGCTTTAGTCTGTAAATGTGAAACAGTGACATCAACAACGAAGGAGGAATGATGGGAGAAAAAGTCAGTGCTATCTTCGATTACGTTCAGCAGAAGGGACGCTTCATCAGCGTAATGAGGTTGGCGATGGCAACCCAAATTACCCGCCCGATGGCACATACGGTTCCCGAAAACCCCGAGATAGTCAAGATGGTACGAGAAGCAGCAAAGAATATTCTAGCTGTTGACGCTATTCCAGTTTAGGAGGTTTTTAAGTGGCTAATTACGAACCAACGATAAAGTTTGATGCAACCAAGGGGAGGATAACCCTTGATGACGAGTGGGTTGTTCTCCACTGTCAGCACTACAATCTCGGCTTTGTCCAGATGGTCTTGGATACACAGGATTACATCGACGGTGGAAAGTTCATGTCCGATTCTGCCGAACAAACCACCCACAAGCTCTTGCAACCCTACGCTGGCGGCACAGCGGAGGAAACCTTAGCGGTAGCCACAGAGATGTTCTCTAAGCTGGGCTTTGGTAAGCTCGACCTCTCCGCAGTTAGTGAAGATGGCGGAACGGTTGAGGTACCATCGTCTCATATCGGGAACGGCTGGCAAGTGAAGTACGAAAAGAACAGTAAAAAGCCGACGGACTTCTTCGCCAAGGGCTTTGTCGCCGGGGCACTGTCCGCAGCCTTCAAAAAAGACCCGGGCAGCTATCAGGTTACTCAAGAGAAAGCTCTGGAGATGGGCGATGACCTCAGCTCTTTTAAGGCGGTGATTGGCTAATGGCTATCAACGAAAGCAAGATCATTGAGGGTATTCACGGCTTGAAGCTAGAGGGTGATGCCAACGGTCTGATCCGTCGTTTCGGGGTACTGCTGAACAACGCCCACTCCGACTACTACAACGACTTCAGCTTTAACTTTGAGCGTGCGGTTATCGAGTCAAACGGCGACGAGTTTGCTCCTATAGTGCGTGAACTCCTCATCCACGCCGCTCAGGATTGTGCGGTGAACACCTTCTTCGGCATCACCATCTCCGACGAGTGGAAGGGCTTAATCGAGCCGATGATCGAGAACGACGAGGATCGGATCCGGGGCTTAATAGCTGTAGAGAATGCCCTCGGCTGGGCAAAGAACGAGCTGGTCGAACTGATCCCCGGTGAAAAACTGACGATGCGTTCCTACGTAGGGTATGAGGAGGAAGGCTTCCAAAAGAGGTACGGAACCACCGATCACGGAGTCTGCTATATGTTGACCGGAGTCGCCGCTGGCTTCATGGATTTGTTGTACGGTTCGGGAATTGGACCAGAAAACCTGGGTACCTTCAAAGCCGAAGAGGTTAAGTGCAAGGCGAAGGGCGACAAATACTGTGAGTTTGTAGCAACAAAGAGGGAGTAGAGAGTACCAGCTCTTGTCTCGTTACCAATTCCGCTAGAGGGGAGGCATTCACCGCTTCCCCTTCTGCTGTTCAAGTTAAACTGCCAGCTTGTGCTTGACGATAAACCCCTCTGCCCTCCAGAGCTTCTCGGCTTGTTCAAGCAGCTCCTCGCTAATCAAGATAGCCAGACCACAGCCGGGGATGTCGTCGGGGGCTGGCTTCAGCAGACCGTCGATACTCCCATTGAGCAAGGCTCGGTAGGCTTTCATGTTCTGCTTGGTTGTGCCAAAAGAGTAAAAGTACTTCACCTCATATCCTCCATCATCAGCGACTCCATTGCACCCAGAGCCTCTTCCGGTGGAATGTCCCGGAGGCAGGCGATGTCTATTCCCTTCGGGCAGAACTCCAGCCCGTTGCGGGTACAGGGGCGACAGGGTAAATCTCTATCCAGCGAGCGAACGTTGTTCCCACGCGGATAGCAGCCAATCTGCTGATCCGTCGGACCAAAGAACGCCACCGTGGGCGTATCCACCGCCGTGGCGATGAACATTGGTCCGGTGTCGTTGCCGAAGGCGCAGCGGCAGTTTGCCATCACCGCGCCGATCTCCAGAGGTTTAAGCTGCCCTGCCAGAGAGATTGCCGAACCTATCTCCGTGGCTATTCTCCCGCACTCTTCCTCTTCACCGGGACCGCCAACGACAACGCAGGTTCCACCGTGGCGTTCGGTGAGTAACCGTCCCAGCGCGGCGTAGTGGGGCCAGCGTTTGTTAAAAGAGCTTGCCATGGGAATCAGCCCCCAGAGCGGCTCTGCCAGTCCAGCGAGTAGCTCTCGCGCCTTCGCTTTCGATTCCGGGCTGAGAAAAATCTTCGGCGGCTCGCCGTCATCTATCAAGCCGAATCGCTTACCTGACAAGACGTAGTGTGCCGGAATGTCCGGCTTGCCGGAGAGCAGGTCAATCCCCAGCTTGGTCAGCAGCCGCCGTCGCAGGGAGTATTTCTTCGTCCGTCCGATATGCTTTGGTCCGGCGTAGAAACTCCACGGCCACGAGCGCAGGTTCTTCTGTAAATCAAAAAAGTAATCGTACCGTTCCCCTCGGAGAAGACGAGCCATCGTCTTAAAACCCGCGTAACCGGATTTGGGGTCGAAGGGGATAACCCTGTCCACAACGGGATGATGCTCAACCAGCGGCGAGTAGAGTCGTTTGGTCAGGTAGTGAACCGAACCATTGGGAAACCGCCGCCCCAGGGCGCGCAGGAAGATTGTGGTCAGCACCACATCACCCATCGCCGAGAGCCGCAAGACAAGGATTTTTTCGCCCATTAAACGAACCCCACACTTTCTGAGCAGAACCCGGCGATTGTAACCCATCGGGAATACAAAAGCACCTTTACAGAGACCTGCCCTTTATGCTAACTTTGTCGGGCTTGCTGATTTTCGTAGTCTCTTTCGTGGCTCAAAAAGGAGTATAGATGATGCGGTGGTTTAGCCTGAGTCTGGTCGCTCTGTTCCTACTATCCGGTTGTGGCGGTCCTCCCAGTCTGGATGGTGCTGTTTCCGAATTTGAAAACACCTCGAACACTGCTGAAGCACGCGCGGCAGCGGTGCAGGACATAATTGCCACTGGCGATTCCAACGCCGTCCCTCATCTTCTGAAGGCTCTTGAGGACGACTCGGCTCTGGTCAGAGCGGCAGCCGCCGGCGGACTGGGATACTTCCGTGACCTTCAGGCTCTGGACTCCCTCGCTACGGCCCTGGGTGATCCTGACCCTGAGGTAAGTCGCGAGGCCGGGCGCAGTCTGCTCAAGTACGGCTCTCAGGCCGTTGATTCTCTGATTTTAGCCCTTGAGGTAACCGAAGCGGATTCAGAATCTGCCGAAGCTGCCGAGATTTCTGAGGCAAGACGCATTGCCAGTTCAAGGGTTCTTGTTGCCCTGGGCAGCGATGCTATCGCCCCGATGGAAGCTGCACTGGCTGACTACGAACGGGAGAGCTTCTACGCCGCCCTGCGTACCTTTGCCAACCCACTGATTTCTCGCTCTGAGGAAGTCGTCGCCGTCATTGAGGGCGATCCCGCCGATCCGGCGGAGGACTTCGCTGACGATAAGCTAAAGAGTGTTGCCCGCTTCCTGGGAAGAATCTCCAGCTTCGAGGCAACACCGCGCCGCTACCTGGCGTTGTCATTGAAAACCCTTGATGTCATTCCTTCGAGCTATCTGGAAACCCTCGCCGCCGATGAGAATACCGCCCATGGCTTGATCCTCACCGAGGGCATCTTTGGCGACCTGAGGATGGATGCCATCAACCAGCTCATCACCAAGCGCGAGAGCGAATCGCCATCCCTGCGCATCATGGCGACCCACTACCTCGGCTATGTTGGCGTGAACGAGGCGACGGACACCCTCGTTGAGATTATCAACGAACGCTCCGAATACG
>SWBW01001756.1_pt1 | contig 18324 bp, 14 predicted proteins | sample 4693041 | NCBI WGS metagenome assembly SWBW01 (sample SAMN10267271, study PRJNA491770) | bioreactor metagenome | isolation source: DHS bioreactor inoculated with marine methane seep sediment | place: Japan: Omine Ridge, Nankai Trough | collected 2006-05-06 | reverse complement strand
AGGAAGTAGCTGAGTCCGAGATTGATGGTCTCGTCGCCCAGACCTTCGAGGTTGCTGCGGCAGTCCTCCAGCCCCTCCGGCAGATCAACGTAGGTCAGGGCGGCTCGTCCACCGGGGAATAGTTCCCAGAGCGCGCCGATGGTAAAGCCATAGCCGGAGCGGCGGGCTGGCTCGGCGGGGGTTTCGCTGTCTCCGTCATCAATGGTTTCGCCAAAATACTCGCGAGAGTAGTAGCTGGTGCTGAGTCCGAGGGTTATCCCCTCCGGGAAGTGATAGCCGATGCCCAGGGTGTTGGAGCGGTTCGCCCAGAGTCCCTTGACGTGGTAGAAGTGGTCGTCGTCGAAGCTGCGGGGGTTGGAGACGCTGCTCTCCCAGAGGTTGATGAAGGCGTAGAAGTCGCCGATAGAGTACGAGGCGGCTTTGGTTCCGACGAGGGTGGAGAGAGCCAGGGTGAGGTAGTCGGACTCCGGCGCGCCGCCGAGGCTTACGTCCAGGTCGCGGGAGACATCGTCCAGCCCCCGCGCCAGCCAGTAGCTGGTCAGACCCAGATTGAGAACCCCGCCAAAGCCCTCACCGTGGACAAAGGAGGCGGGATTGTAGAGGGCCGCCTCGAACTCGCAGGGGACGGCGAGGAAGGCTCCGCCCATCCCCAGAGGACGGCAGTTGAGCTGGGAGATGGTACGGTAATAGACCTCGGTGCCGACGGAAGCTCCCACCAGCAGAACCAGCAGCACAATAACCAGAAAACGCCGTGGCATAGTTACTCCCAAACAACGCAAAGCGTTGCATCACAAAACTGGCGCGAAGCACCAGAATCCTTTGCTACAACATATCCCGTAGGGGCGAACCTTGTGTTCGCCCTGCTTCACGTATATTGCATTCAGCCTTACTTCCCGCCTTTATCTGCGTTAGCACTCTTCAGATAGAACAGCCCGCCAGTGCCGGCGATGGCTCCCACCAGAGTAAACCAGACAAAGCCGGAGAGATGTCCCAGCGTGGCGAGGTTAATCAGACAGCCAGCGGTGTACGCCCCCAGAGCGGCAACTCCGGCGTAGAAGAGAGCCTGGCTGCGCGGTCGACGGGGAACCGCTCCACTGAGCAGATGCCCGCTGATCGCGTCAATCATAAAGGGATGGTCGGCGGCGTTGCTCCCCTCGGTGGTAAAGACCACGCGCCAGTAAGGGTAGTACAGCGTCAGCTCCCGATGGCGAAGTTGGTTAGCGGTGGAATCGCCCTGTTGCGCTTCCGGCTCCGCTGGTGGGAAGATATGATCCGTCGGCAGCAGCTCGGCGGTGTGGAGCGGCTCTGCCAGCAGTTCTGGCTGGCTGTCGTCCGTAAGCAGTCGGTTGAGGCTCTGCCCGCCGAGACCGAAGGGTTCCAACTCACAGGCGACCTTCAGCTCCAGATACTCCCGCGCCGAGGGCGAGCCGTTGTCCAGGGACAGCCGCTCGCCAAGCTCCAGCCGCCAGGGAATCAGCAGCCGCTCGCAGGACTCCAGCCGGGGGTGCTTCTCGTAGCCCGCTTTTTTGAACTCCCGACGCACCCGCAGGATAGCCTCGCCGGAGTTGAATCCGGGACGCAGGAGGTACGGTTCCGGCAGGGCAGCCTGGGTGGTGAATGCCGTCTGGCAGCGTCCACAAACCAGCGCGCCACCGAGGAGTTCGCCCCGAACTTCGGCGGAACAGACCGGGCATTTACCAATAATTTTCAGGCGCAGAGTTTCCATCAATCAACTATCTGAAGCTTTTGAGTAAATTCCTAAATTTGGCTTGCTTGAGACAAGGGGCTTGAGCCACCTTGCGAGTTTGCAGCGTATTTCATTTCTGCAAGGGGTTGAAACCCCTTGTCTTAACGTCAAAAACTCTCAACTACTTTATCTGCTCTACCAGCCAGTCGATCAAAGTTTCGCTTAACTCCGGTCGAGAGGTCAACAGGTTGGTTCCGTGGCCGCCGCTGGGGTAGATTATGGTCTTGGCGTTGGTCAGCTTGCCGTCAAGCTCCTTCACGGCTTCTTTCGAGTAGGGGTCGTCCTCGGCGGCAACCAGCATCACCGGGCGGGAGAGGTACTTGTGAACGACGGTCAGCGGCTCCACGCCCCGATAGTCCAGCCCCGGTGAGAGCAGAACCACGCCGTCAACCCGTCCATCCTCGGCGGCGGTCAGCAGGGAGAGGTTCGCCCCGATGCTGCCACCGATAAGAAAGATCGAATACTCCCGCGCGTTGATTGCCAGTGGCTCAATCGCGGCGGAGATGTCCCCGACACAGGCGAGCCAGTCTGCGGTATCGAAGTCCCTGAAGCTCAGTTCGCCAGCGGACTGTCCATGCCCCCGCAGGTCAACGGCGATAACGTCGAAGCCGTGGGTTATCAGCGGCTCGATAAGCGGCTCCCAGTCCCCGCGCTGCTGACCGAGCATGTGGGTCAGCACAACGCCACCCCGGGGCGCGGCTCCCTCGACCAACAGAAGCTCGGCGATAACTTCGATGCCGTCGTCAGCGGTCAGGGTGATGACCTCTCCGCCGAAGAGCGGTTCCGCCGGAATGGCTTCTTTTGTCTCGGTCGGCGATTCAACCAGCTCCGCCGGGACTTCTCCGTTACCGGAGCAGGCCGTCAGGGTGAGCAGCAGAACTAAGATTGCGAGAGATTTCATGGACACTCCTCAGTCTCCTTCCCCCCTCTGGGGGGAAGGCTGGGAAGGGGGGCTTACCGAATTGTTATTCCATCTCTTTCACAGGCTGTGGGGTGGTGTGCAACATGGTTTTATCTTTCTTGATGCTGTGGCGCAGCCAGATGATGGCAATGGTTCCGGCGACGAGGTTGGAAATCGTTGCCGCGCCAAAAATGCCGTCAAGCTGGAACAGCTCCGACCCCAGCAGAGCCAGAGGAATGTACAGCACCGCCATCCGCAGAATAGAGAGTATCGCCGCTGGTATCGGTTTGTGCAGGGCGTTAAACGCCGCGCCGGAAAGGCGGAGGATTCCCTGAAAACCGTAGCTGATCGAGACAATCCAGAGGTAGCGGGTGATAATCTCGACTACCCGGGGGGAATCGTTGAAGATACTGGCAATGGGACGGGCGAGGAAAATCAGCATCACAAAGATCAGCCCGCTCCAGACCAGGGAAATGGTGTTGGCGAACTTGATTCCGGCAAGCACTCGTTTGGACTTGCCCGCTCCCCAGTTCTGCCCGATGAACGGGGTCAGCACCGCGCCGAGGGCGAAGAGCGGAATCATGGTGAACATCTCTATCCGTCCGGCAACGCCAAAGGCGGCAACCGCTGACTCACCGTAACCGGATACCAAACGGGTGATGACTCCCAGTGAGACCGGCAGCACGAGATTGGTCAGTGCCGCCGCGCCGCCGATGTAGCCAACCTTCTTCCACGATGCCAACACCTCACGGAAGGGAACCCGTTCGAGGGTAATCATCTTTTCACGCTTGCCCAAAATCCAGAGGGCGGCACTCATCGTAATCGCCCGGGCAAGGAGAGTCGCCAGAGCGGCTCCGGTAAGCTCCATTCGCGGAATGGGACCCCAGCCAAAAATCAAAATCGGGTCTAAAATCAGATTAGCGACAATCGCCACCAGCATAACAATGGCGGGGGTTTTGGTATCCCCGGTGGCGCGGATGGCGTTGTTCCCCACCATGGGAATGACGATAAAGGGAACGCCGATAAACCAGATGGTCATGTACGACTTGATGAGGGGCAGCAGGTCGGGCTTTGCTCCAAGCAGGCGGAAGAGCGGATCCATGAAAACCAGTCCTGCCGCCGCGAAGATAACCACCATAACTATCGAAAGAAAAAGCGCGTCCGTGGTCAACCGCTGCACCCGGTGATGGTCGCCCTGACCAATCGCCCGGGAGACAACAGCCGAGGTGCCGATGCCCAGTCCCATCGCGATGCTGCTGACGATCATCGCCACGGGGAGGGTAAAGCCCATCGCCGCCAGCTCTCTTGCTCCGAGCTTGCCGACGAAGTAGGTATCAACTAGGTTGAAGGCGACCATCCCGATCATCCCCAAAAGCATGGGCAGAGCGAGACGAATGAGGGTCTTTCCGACGGGACCTTCGAGGAGTTTTGCTTTTTTAAGTTTTTGCATCCGGTTTGTTTCGGTTGAATAAGCTTTGTCTTTTGCGGCTGAGGCAAGGGACGACCGCCCCCTGGTATTTTACAACGTATTCCGCAAGGGGTTGAAACCCCTTGTCTTAACGTCAAAACCTCACAGTTGCCACAATGGTTAAGATTCTTTTCAATTCCAGTGGTCGATGGGTGGTTACTGGGGGTCGCCCAACAGCTTTACGCCACTCCGGTATAAACGGTAACAATGCCCAGAGACAGCGGTTGCGCCTTTACCCGATGAAAGCCGCATTCCTCCAGCATTCGCAGCAGCTTCGCTGGCTGAAGAAACCCCTCAATCGAGCTTGCCAGATAGGAGTAGGCCTCTTTGTCTCCGCTCAGAACTCCGGCAATCAGGGGCAGCAGCAGGTTTTTATAGAAACCGTACAGTGGCTTGAAGAAGGGATTGTCCGGGCGGGAGAACTCCAGAATTACCAGGCGACCACCCGGGCGCAGCACCCGATATATCTCGCCGATTCCCCGGCGTGGGTCGGCAAGGTTGCGCACCCCAAAGCCCACGGTAACTCCGGCGAAGCTGTTGTCGGCGAAGGGCAGCTCCTGAGCGTCGCCACAGAGGGGCAAGAGCCGCCCAGAGCCAGCGACCTCCGGCTTCTCTAACCCGGCGTGGAGCATCTCCGCGCAGAAGTCCAGGCAGACCACCCGTCGCTTTGGGTAACGACTGGTCAACGCCAGTGCCAGAGGCATGGTTCCGCCGCAAAGGTCAAGGAATAGCCCGTGTGGAGCCTCGCGCAATTCCCGAACAGTCCGCCATCGCCAGTAGCGATCCAGCCCAAAGCTCAACAGTGAGTTGAGGGAATCGTAGCGCCTGGCAATGTTGCTGAACTTGTGTCGGACAAAGCTGGCGTGAAGGTGCTGCATCTAAAGTATCTGAGCGACCAGAGGGCGGTAAAACACGGGGATGGTTGTTGTATTCCAGTAGTAGCCGTGAGTCGTTTGATGTCTCTTCCGGCAGATGAGCTTTGCTCATCTAGCGGGCGGGTGTGGACACCCGCCCCTACGGGTTGTTTACGGAGCTTCCTTCTCAGGGAAAAACAGCCGGAACAGGGTGCGGAGGATTATCACAATGTCATAGCCCGCCCCGGCGCGCTCCACGTACTGGAGGTCAAGGCGCACCTTCCGCAGGAGCTGCTCCCGATAGTCAGCGGTCGCCTCGGAAACGGTAAGGGACTCATCTTCGTGAATGTAGCTCAACTGCGCCAGCCCGGTCATCCCCGGTCGCACACGCAGGATGCCACGCTCTTCTTCGGTGAGCAGGGCGATGAACTCCGGCAGCTCTGGTCTGGGGCCGACCAGGCTCATCTCGCCGAGGAGAACGTTAAGCAGGTTTGGTAGCTCGTCGAGCTTCCAGCGGCGTAGTCGCTGCCCCAGGGCGGTGATGCGCGGGTCGCTTGCCGAGGTTATCCCGCCGCCGAGGAATCTGGCTCCGGTAACCATTGTGCGGAACTTATATACCCGAAAGAGCCGCCCGCCCTGCCCCACCCGCCATTGACGAAAGAGGACTCCGCCGGGAGAGTCCAGGGTGATTAAGAGCGACAACACCGCGAAAACGGGCATCAGTAAAACAATGCCAAAAAACGACGCAGTGAAATCCAGAGTCTGTTTTAGCAGGTTTCTCATTCGACCTAAGTATAACAGCCCCAGACCGCCCTGCCTATAAGAGGATAAGGGCGTTGAACAGCTTCGGTGGAGTTCGCCCTGAACGCCCTGCCTTTTTAGAGGGCGGCGCAGCCATTCCGCTGCCACTTTTACCTCTTTGGTGTGAACATAGCCACACACTATAACCCAACTATTTATCAACATATTATCGTTCAGCAACAGTCTGTAGCCAGGTAATGATCCCCTGGTTACAGTGATTGTTGCAGCTTTGCTCGCGGGTGAGCCTGGTCATAGGCATCGCGCCAGCGGCGCACCGCTACCCGGGTGTAGATCGCCGTGGTGTCGAGGCTGGTATGCCCCAGCATCTCGCCGATCAACCGCAGGTCAACCCCGGCCTCCAGCAGGTGGGTGGCGAAGCTGTGCCGGAGGATATGCGGCGAGACCGGGCGGTTGATTCCCACCACGACGGCGTACTGCCGGACGATACGATCCACCGAGCGGGTGTCCAGGGCGTTGCCCCGGCTGCTGAGGAAGACAACCTCCGCCTGTGGCAGCAGAGCCGGGCGCAGCTCCAAATAAGACTCGATGGCACGGACAGCCGCCTGTCCGCAGGGAACCCGGCGCAGCCGCTGTCCCTTGCCCAGTACCTCCACCAGCCCCTCGTTGGGGAAGAGCCGCTCCGGGGTCAGCCCCACCGCCTCGGCTGCCCGGAGTCCCGCTCCGTAGAGCAGCTCCAGCAACGCCCAGTCCCGCAGGCGCAGGGCCTCCCGCCGGGGCAGCCCAGCCAGAATCCGTCGGAGGTGTCCCGCAATCAGCGGTCGTCCCTCACCATTAAGGAGGAGGTAATCGCCTTCCGCCCCCAGAGCTGATTGTTGTTGAACCATCCGCAAGTCGAGGTATTCCTGTGGCTGAATCCGCTCTGGCAGCGGCTCGCCGAGGCGCAGCTCCACCACCCGTGCCGGGGGCAGCCCTTCCTCCACCACCAGTTGCCGGAGGAGGCTATCCCGCAGCAGGATAACATCCGGGAGCAGGGGAGCCTCAACCAGGGCGACCGCCTCCTCTACGCTCAGATGTTCAGGCAGTTTCCGTCGCACCGCCTTCGTTCGGGGAAGCTGCTTCGCCGGGTTCGCCTCCACCAGCCCCCGTTGAACCAGCCAGCCACCGAAGGAGCCGAAGACCGACCGTCGCCGCGCCAGGGTCGCCGGGGAATCGCCTGTTCGGCGGCGTTCCGCCAGGTACTTGCGCAGGAGCCTGGCGTTGAAGTCCGCCACCGTTGGCTCGTTTGATTCATCGGTCTGCTGCTCCAGCCAGCGGAGGAAGCGGGTCAGCTCGCCTCGATAGGCGCGCAGAGTGTGAGTAGAAGCCGCCGCGAGCCGCTCCCGCTCGACCAGAAACTTCTCCACCAGGCTGTCGAGCAGCTCATCCATACTTAGAGTTTAGCATAGTCGATTGCTGAATTGACTTGCCCTGAGAGGGTAGAGTTTTCTACAATACAGACTTGACATCCTATTAACAGGGAGCCTTGTGGTCAACACCCCCCACGTCCCACCGGAACACTGGCTGGATTTTTTAGCCTGTCAGAGCGAGCAGACCTACAACACCCGTCGTTACCTCTTCCGCCGGATTGGGTTGCGGAGCGGGGTTGTTGTTGAGCCGGGCTGCGGAGCCTGTGCCGCGCTGGTTGACCTGCTCAAGACCCGCCCAGAGCTGACCGCCATTGGGGTGGATATTGACCCGACGATTCTTCGGGCGGCAAACAGTGGTATCGGACGAATCGTCGCCCCTGCGGAAAAACTGCCCCTGGCAGATTCCTTCGCCGATGCCGTCCTCTTTCACTTTTCTTTGATGTGGCTGAAGCCGCGTCTGGCACTGGCTGAAGCCTGGCGGGTTCTCAAGCCTGGCGGACATCTGTTGCTGGCTGGAGAGCCGGACTATGGCGGAATGCTCAGTCATCCCGACCCCGGCGATAAGAAGCCAATGGTTGGACGGCTCCGCCGGGGGATTGAACGCGTTGGCGGCGACCCGTACATTGGTCGACGGCTGGCGGAGCTAACCAAAGGAGCCGGGTTTGAGGTGCTGGAGACCGGACTTGCCTCCAAACCACAGCTTTACGGCAAAGAGAACCTTGAGGAACTGGAACGGGTATTTAGCTTCCGGCGGATGTTCCATCCTCGCTCCGCGCCCACCTGGGAGAAGTTCGCCCGTAAATCCGCCTCGCGCGGCGGCTACGTGGAGTTCCTGCCAGTGTTTTATCTGTTAGGGAGAAAGGCAACGTAGGGGCGTATTGCAATACGCCCTATTGATAGGCATCCTTGTATATGAGGGCAACCCCCGGTGGTTGCCCTGAGCAGGAACGGATATTGTTACAAGAGGGCAGGCACAGGGGCCTGCCCCTACGAGCGCATTCTGAACAAACGCGAGGTTTTACGTAGGGGCCGACCTTTAGGTTGATCCGCAGGAATGGCGAAGATTTAAGACAAGGGGCTTCAGCCCCTTGCAGAACGGGGATACGTTGTTATTCCACAAGGGGTTAAAACCCCTTGCCTAAGGGTCAAAATCATCAAGGTCTTGCAGTGGCAACCCCTGGTGGTTGCCCTTTTTTGATTACGCAAAAGGGGCGAACACCAATCTCATTGAGAATCGTTTCGTCCCAACAAAACCTGATATATCGTGTTCCCTCTCCCCTTTGGGGAGAGGGCTAGGGTGAGGGGTGGAATGATAAAGGGCGCAGCACGCTGCGCCCCTACAAGCATCTATCTGTCAATTTCAGAGATACCGCAGTGCCTTCGTCGGTTGGAGGCGAGCCGCCTTGACCGCCGGATACAGCCCGGCTATCAGGCTCATCACAACCCCCAGCATGAAGGTCTTGACAATTCCGGTGAAATCCACCAGCGGATACAACACGCTGTCCATCGGAATCGTAATCATCGTGCTGACATCGGCACCCATGTCAATTCCCGTTTCTGCCAGCAGCAGGCTGACCCCGGCACCGAGGGCAACTCCAAGCAGTGAGCCGAGAACCCCCAGCACCACCGCCTCGGTGAGGAAGAGCGAGACAATCTGCCGCCCCCGCGCGCCCATCGCCATCAACACGCCAATCTCTCTGGTGCGCTCGAAGACGTTGGTCAGCATGGTGTTGGCGATCATCGCCGCCGCCAGGATAATCATAATTCCCCGGATGATGTCCATCGCCTGGTTCTTGAAATCGCTCAGCTCAATGATGGTCGCGCTGAGTTGCTGCCAGGTGTAGCTCTCGAAGCCACTCCTGGTGGGTGAGGCATCCACCTCGTCGGGGGTCTCAAAGCTGCCGACAGGGGTTTCCGCGAAGAGAGGCAAATCGTCGTCCTCAACACCAGTCAGGACAATCTCGCCATCTTCGGGGATAATCGGCGGTCCATCGGGATTGAGTACCGCCAGCAGGCTGTCGCGCAGCTCGATGGTCTTGTCCATGTTCTCGCCTACCACCAGAATCGCCGTGGCAGCGTCGGTAAGCTCCAGATGGCGTTGGGCATCGTGAAGGTCGAGGACAACTCCGGCTTCGTCGATCATCGGGTTAAGGGTAAAGACAATTCCTTTGACGTTGAGGTCAATCGCCGTCAGCGCGCCGTAGGCGGTCTGGGTTACCACGGTGATGACATCGCCGACCTCCAGCTTCATCAACTCCGCCAGGCGTTTGCCCAACAGACAGGCATCTTCATCGCCGGGCGCGAAGTACTCGCCCTCGATAACCTTCTCGTTGAGGTTATTGACGCGGGCCGCGCCTTCCGGCTCCACGCCAATGAAGAACCCTCCCATGTCGTCGCCACCGTGGAGAATCATCCCGCCAAAGCGAATCTGCGCCGTGGTGTCCACGACCCCTTCGACGCTTCTTACCGTTTCCATAGTGGCTTCGAGGTCGCCGATAGCAATATCAGTGGGCAGGGTGCGGGATTCGTCGTAGTAGCCCGGAGCGTAGAGCTGGATATGCCCGCTGCTCTCGACAATTTTATCGAACATCTGCTTGTTGGTTCCGTCCATGAAGGCGTTCATCAGCACCAGGGTTGCCAGAGCCAGGGATATCGCCAGCAGGGTGAGCAGGGTACGCCGCTTGTTGCGCAGAACCCCGCGCAGTCCGGTTTTAATTAACATTGGCGACCTCCATCTCCTCTGTTATTTCGTCTTTGGCAACGCTGCCGTCCACCAGAGTAATCACCCGACTGGCAAAGCTGACCACCAGGGGGTCGTGGGTCGCCAGCAGGAAGGTCGAGCCGTGCTTCCGATTGAACTCCCGCAACAGCTTCATAATCTCCGTGCTGGTCTTTGTATCGAGGTTTGCCGTCGGTTCATCGGCGAGGACAATATCCGGTGAGCTGACCAGAGCGCGGGCAATGGCGACCCGCTGTTGCTGACCACCGGACATATCATCGGGACGGCGGTTGAGGTACTCCTCCAAACCCAGCTCGGTGAGCAGCTTCGCCGGGCGTTCCCGCAGCTCCTTGAGCTTATCGCCACTGGCACGGTGGTAATGACCGCCGAGAATCAGCGGGTACTCCACATTCTCGCGGGCAGTGAGGACGGGAATCAGGTTGAATGTCTGGAAGATGAAGCCGATGTGCTGCCCCCGCACCAGGGCGCGTTGCTTCTTGGAGGCATCCTGCATCTCCTGACCTGCCAGGTGGATGGTTCCCTCGTCGGGGAGGTCCAGGCAGCCAATCAGGTTGAGCAGCGTGGTCTTGCCGGAGCCGGAGGGGCCGACAAGAGCGGTGAACTCACCCCGCCGGACGCTGAGGTTCACGTTGTTAAGCGCGCCAACCTTCAGGTGGCCGAGGGGGTAGCTCTTGCTCACCCCACGCAATTCAAGTACGGTTTCTTCGTTCATAATCCGCCTTTGGTTTTGTATCTAAAGAAAGTCGAAGCCATCGTCTCTCCGTAGGGGCGTATTGCATACGCCCTGTCTTGTAGATGCCCTTTTCTGCCGATGTTCTCCTTCCCCCCTTTGGTGGGGGGACTCGTCCCACAGGTCGGGAAGGGGAAGGGTTTTAGGCAACCGCAATATCTATCACCCTCGTCATTCCGGCGGGCCGACCTAAAGGTCGGCCCCTACGTAAAACCTTGAGTCTCTTCAAATTCTATCTCCCTCTCCCCGTAGGGGCGTATTGCATACGCCCTGGCAAGTTTTCATAAATCGAGATTGGATGGCGTTTGCCCCTCACCCCGACCCTCTCCCCATAGGGGAGAGGGGGAATAGCGAGTGCGTTGCTAGTTCAGGTTTGCTTTCGAGAACGTTCCCGCCGGAATGTCAACATCGAAGACCAGGTCGCTCATCGTAATCGTGGTCTTGCCGCTGCCCCGGACGACATCGCGCATCACCACCACGGTGGGATACCAACGCCCCGAATACTCTGCCAGACCGCCGTAGGTCTGAATCTTGAGTAGGGTTCCGCTGGCGGCGTACAGCTCCGTGCGCAGGGGGACGAGGAACTCGACATCAATCCAGATTTTCCGCTGACGATAAGTTACGTCGCGACTGACGGCGTTCAGCTCAAGCAGATAGCAGTCCCGCCCCCGCTGTTCCTCAATGCCCAGCAGGGTCGCGTCGTAGTCCTTCGCAAGCTCAGAGCGGCTCATCATGTCTTCGTAGGAAAAGTCGCTGCCGAGCATGGAACGCTGGAGCATGTTTCCGGTGAGCTTCAGCACCTTGTCCTCGGCGGGGATGTAGAGCCACAGCTCGTCGCCGAGGCGAAGCTGTCGGGTTCCCGCCTCGCGGGGAGGGTAGGTTACCGTGGAGAGACCAACATCCTCGCCCTCGGCAATCATCGTCATCAGCTTGGTGCGGGTCTCGCCCTCCGGGGTGATGATTACCATCTTGGTTTCGCAGGTAACGGTCTCGTAAACCATATTGTCATCAACGGCTTGCAGAATCTCATCTGCCGTCATCTCCGCCGCAACAAGGCTGGTCAGAGCCAGCAGAGTTATCAAAGTTAATCGCATCAGATGCTCCTCTTTGGTAATGTCTTTGGTTGTCAGCTAAGGCGAAGTCATCTGCCCGCTGTTTCTTACAGACCAGTTAGTATCGCTAACCTGTGTACAATATAAACCGACTTTCACCCCTTGTCAAGGGTAAAGTCAAAGGTAAATGCGAGAAAACTTCAAGATGAGATTATAAACTTCTTGCAATTGTTCACCCTCTTTGCTACGCTACCTAGCAGTGGGAGGAGTCGCCTCCCTAGAGTTGATGTCATCTCTTTCACAAAGGAAACCCGATGAAAAAGACTATCCTGCTCTTGGTCGTTCTGGTGGCTGCTGCCCTGGCAACGGCCCCCGCAATCCTATCCAACGCTTCTCAGCCTCTCGCCACCCAGGAACTTCTCTGGGACGACGACTCGTATGATTCAACCATTGGTGACCATGACCGTGGGGTTTGGTTTGTGATGCCCTTCGACGGTCAGGTTGTTACCGCTCGCGTCTATATCGCCCCGGATGCCGCCGATCCCGGAGCCAGCTTTACCTTTCTCCTCTGCCCCCGCGACGGTAGTGGTATGCCCGACGATGGCAATCCTTACGGCTCTGGCTCAATCACCGGCAGTGGTGGCACCGCCGACGGTTGGTTTGATGTAGATGTTACCTCTCTCGGTGTCAATCTGAACAACGGCGACGAGTTCTATCTCTGCTTCTACGACGATACCAATGGCGAGCCAAGCGTTGCTCATGACGGTACTTCTGCCAGCACTCACAACGCCTGGAATGGTGGCTCTGGCTGGAGTACCTCCGGTCTGCCCGCCTACATGTTCAGGGTGATTGTGGACGATGCCGGCAGCCAGGTTGAACTAACCACCTGGGGTACTATCAAGGCTCTGGACAACTAGACCGCTCTGAAGCTCTTTTGATACCAAGCCGTCGGACATCCGGCGGCTTTGCCAATACCGCATTCCCCGGCTTGGTGCTATACTCCGAACCATGAAAAATACACAGGTACAAAAACGAGTGCTGGTGATCAACACCGCCTTCCTCGGCGATATCGCCCTCACCACACCGCTCATCGCCCTGCTCCACGAGGCTGGCTGGCAGGTGGATGCTTTGGTGATTCCCGCCACGGCACCGCTGCTGGCGGGTTCACCTCACCTGAACAGGGTCATCCCCTACGACAAACGCGCCAATCCGGGACTGCGGAAGCTGTTGAGCCTGGGACGGAGCCTGCGTGGACAGTACGATGCCGTGCTGGTTCCCCATCGCTCGGCCCGGAGCGCGGTGCTGGCGTGGCTGACAAAATCACCCCTGCGAATTAGCTACCGACCGCCGAAGCGTCCCCACAGACCGCCCTTCGATAACCGCCAGCTTCGCCCATCCTTCAGCGGTCTGCGCTTTCTCTTCAATCTGCGAATGGAGTTCTTTCTCCGCCGTCGGGAATCGCTGCGGATATGCGATCTGGCGGCTCCTTTGGGGATAGCTATCCCCGATATAATCCCGGCGAAGGAGTATCTCTTTGTTTCCGAGGAGGCCAGGGAACAGGTTAACGAGAAGCTGGCCGGGCTGACTCGTCCGCTGATCGTGATCTTTCCCGGCAGCGTCTGGCGGAGCAAGCGTTACCCTGAAGCGGCTTTTGCTGAGGTTGTGGAGCGGCTTACCAGCGAACGGAAGCTGGGGATTGTCTTCTCCGGCAGTCCGGCGGAGGAGGAGCTTTGCGCCCGCCTCGCGGAGCAGTTTCCGCAAAGTCGTTCTCTTGCCGGGCTGAGTCTGGCGGAGTTGAAGGCGTTGACAGCCGCCGCCGACTGCGTGGTGGCGAATGACTCCGCGCCCCTCCATCTGGCATGGCTGCTGAATCGCCCCGTGGTGGGAATCTACGGTCCGACGGCTCCGCTGCTGGGCTTCCGACCGCCGAAGGAGGCAGCGCAGCGGCTGCTTTGGAGAGACCTCGACTGCCAACCCTGTCGTCTGCGCCCACCGAGGGACTGTCCGCTGGAACATCACCGCTGTATGAAGGAACTACTGCCGGAACAGGTCGCGGCGGCGGTTCTGGAGCTACTGTAAGGTCAACCCGCAGTTGTGAAAAATTACGATACAAATCGCTGTTATAGTTTGGTTCGATTTTGCAGGGACACGGCATGCCGTGCCCCTACGGTGGATGCCATCATCCGGCGAAATTGTGGTACGGTCAGGTTTGCGGTTTAATTCTTTCGTAACCTAATCCAATTCGATTGCCCCCCAGGGCGGCGTGGATAAACTCTCCGGTCGGATTACCCCGTAGCCGCAGTTGGAGGTAATGATAATCCGCAGCTCTGGATAGCAAGCGTGGAGGTCGTTGAGAAAGCCCACCAGTGTGGCGATAAAGCTCTCGACCAGCTCGCCATAGACGACAACACCGTCCCTTTCTTCGGGACTGATTCGCGCCACCGACGGGTAAACTTGCCCCCAGGCAAGCTCCCGGTACTTTTGAACAAAGGGCCAGAGGCGGTCGTAGTAATGGAGGAAGAGGTCGCTCCGCCAATAGACGGTCTCGACACCGGAGGCGAGTAACGCCCCGACGGCATGGCTTCCCCGCTCCAACCGTTCGGCTTCTTCGATAAGCCAGCCCTCACCACGCAGCAACCCCCTACCGGGAAGGTTCAATCCCGCTCCGGCGTAGCCGTCCAGCAGCTCTTGCAGCTTCGGCGAGGAGCTATCCTCCGACGGCAACCGTGAGGTCAGCAGCCAGTTATCCCTGAGCCAACGAACGCCCTGCCAGTCAACCAAAGCCGCCCGCGAGCTGGTAACATCGCTGAGTTCGCTCAACGGCAACCATTCCAGCGGTGAGTCCGCCTCGTCCAATGCCATCAACCTTGCCAGTGTTGGGCGGTCGAGACCGTCCAGCCGGAGGTAAAGGATTCTTCCAGTACAGGTGGGAAACCTCAGCCGCAGCCCCGCCACCGTTATCCCCAGTGGCGCGAGGAGACGGTTAACCGCTTCCTCAACAAGGGGAGTGGCGTGGGAACATAGCCGAGTTGGAATCACCCTGAGAACCCGCTCCACGGCAAGGGCGGTCAGGCGGTTCAGGGTGGCTTCGCTGGGCAGTGGAGGAGAATAGAGCAAACGCAACGGTTGAAGGCTTCGCTGAAGCCGCCAGCTCGTTGACTCGTCAGGGAGGTTGCCGGACAGCTCACGGACAAGCTGGTATCGCTCGACGGATTCCCAGGGCCAGACCAGCCGCCAGCCTTCGTTAACAAGCTCCCGTCCGTCGTCATCGGTTAGCAGCAGCAACTCTCCGCTCCGGGGGACGACAACCAACGAAAAAGCCAGCACCAGCCCAAAGATAAAGGCTACCAGCAGCAATCCCACCAGCCTGTTCCGCTCTACCATCGTCCCTCCCTTCCAGTCCAGATTGTCCCACTCGCCGATTACTCCCCTATTCTAGCCTAGTCTGACGGTAAGAGAAACCTTAACCAACCAAGTGATTATCCCCTAATGCGAACCCTCGTCATCATTCCAGCGTACAACGAAGCAACCCGCATCGCCTCCGTTGTGAAGCAAGTGCTGGCTTTGGAGCAACCCCTCGACCTGCTGGTGGTGGACGATGCCTCCACCGACGACACAGCCGTCGTCGCCGCCGAGGCAGGAGCCACCGTACTGCACAATCAGCCCCCCAATCGCGGCAAGGGCTTTACCCTGCGCCGGGGATTCGACTACGCCCTGGCGGAGGACTACGAGGTGGTGGTTACTCTTGATGCCGACGGGCAACATCCGCCAGAGCTGATTCCCCGTCTCCTTCGAGCGATAGAAGAGGGAGCCGACCTGGTCTATGGCAATCGCCTTCACAACGTAAGCGCGATGCCCGCCGCCCGGATATTCTCGAACAAGACCACCAGCCGTCTGGTCTCTCTGCTGGCGGGAAGGCAGATTCTCGACAGCCAATGCGGAATGCGGGCAATTCGGAGCTGGGTGCTGCACTCCGCCCAAACAACTCACGATGGCTTCGCCGCCGAAAGCGAACAGCTTATCCGTGCCGGACGCGCCGGAGCGGTCATCAGCGGCGTTCCCATCCCCACCATCTACGAAGGCGACACCGGCAGCCACATGAACGTGGTCAAAGACACCCTGCGCTTCATGGCGATGTGGTTCCGGTATCTGGCACGGTTGTGGTAAGTTGCTAACCGTTATACGCACTATCTCCTTCCCTCCACTGGGGGGAAGGTCGGGAAGGGGGGCTAACACCAACCAACGTCAATCTCAGAAGACCGCATCAAATGGTAACGATTTTGCTACCGCAATGCCCTCATCATAGCTCTATTATCCATCGAGAACAGCCCCTCTCCCCAGAGGGGAGAGGGTAGCTAAAGACTGACAATTACGTAACTTTTCAAGGTTTTCTGGGCGAAGCCCAGTAACGTGATGCAACGCACCGCGTTGCCAGCTTCAAGCTGGGCTTGTTAAACGCGGGGATTTTCGTTAATATCCCTGCTGGTTAGCTGCGTAGCGTAGCTTTTTAGCAATCATCCCCCAAGTTTTAGGGTTTTAGGAGGTTCTGTGCCAGAACTACAGCTTAACGAAAAGACACAGCGGATTCTTCAGGGCGCGCTGGGACTGGTTCCCATCGGCGAGAAACTGGAGCCGCGTCAACTATTTACCTCTCTTCTGGTTACCGAGCAGGCAATCTTCAACAAGCTGGGACTCCAGGTGGAGCCGCTGCTGCTGGTCGTTAAGGAGCAGTTGATCGAGGACGCTCCCGACGGTGAGACCGAAGAGCGGAAGGTGGAACTCAGCGACGAGACCCAGAAGGTTCTCTCCGAGGCCGCCGAACTTGCTGGAAAGCAGGATGCCGACTCCGTTGGAACCTATCAGCTTACCATCAGCCTGGTTCGCCACGGTGGCGAGCGACTGCGGAAGTTCCTCAGCGAGATTGGCGTTGACCCGGATCAATTCGCCAACAACCTCCTCGCCGCGCCCCAGGCCTGGACGGCGGAAACCGAGGCTCTGATGTCCTCCATTGGTGAGGACTGGACTGAGTGGGCAAGAGAAGGAAAAATCAAGTTCCGTCAGGGACGAGAAGAAGAGGTTGACCGCCTCGTTGAAACCCTGCTCCACCACGACAAGCGCAATCCCCTGCTGGTTGGTGCCGCCGGGGTTGGCAAAAGCACACTGGTTAAACAGCTTGCCCTGCGCCTGATTAGCGACAAACTGCCGGAGCGGCTGCGCGGGCTGCGGCTGATTCACATTCATCCCGACCGGATGTTTGCCGGAGTCAACAAGCTGCCCGACTTCTCCGCCCGGGTCGAGTCGCTGATTAAAGAAGCCGGCGACGGCTCCACCATCCTCTTCCTCGACGATATCCACCGCTACGTGATTGACGAAAGCGGCAACTTCAACGCCGCCCTCGCCAACGTCGTCAAGGCTCTGCTGGTGCATCCCCAGGTCATTGCCATTGGCGCGACCTCCACGGTGCAGTATTTCAACTATGTAGAGAGCGACTCTGCTCTGAATCGACGCTTCGACCTTATTCGGGTTACCGAGCCGGACGAAGCCGCCGCTCTTGCCATGCTCCAGGAAAGTGCCAAAGAGCTGGAGGAGTTCCATCAGGTAAAAATCTCCTCCACCGCGCTCAAGGCCGCCCTGCGACTGGCAAAGATTTATCTCCACAACCGCCGTCGTCTCGATGCCTCCATTGACATCCTCGACCAGACCTCGGCGCGGGCTTATCTCTCGCGGGGTAACAGCAAAAGTATCCCTCGCATTCGGCTGGCAGAGGTTGAGCAAACCGTCGCCGAGATGACCGGCATCAACACCCCCGGAGTAACCGCCAACCTGCGGAAGAAGTTCCGCAATCTCGAAAAGTTCCTGAACAAGCGGGTCATCGGACAATCGGAAGCCGTGGAGACTCTCTCCGGCGTAATCCGCTACACGAAGAGCAAGTTTGACCTCAGCCACTCCAAGCCCGACGGCGTGTTCCTGATGATTGGTCCGGCGGGAAGTGGCAAGACGAAGCTCGCCTCGTCCCTCGCCGAGTTCTTCTTTGGCGATTCCAGCACCCTGATTGACTTCGCGCTGGGTCAGCTCAACCCGGACAAAGAACTTCACGACCTGATGGGCAACGAAGGTCCCACTCTGGTGAACTACATTCGCCAGCTCCCCAACGGGGTGATTCTCCTCGACAATGTGGACAAAACCAGCCCGGAAGTCCGCGACTACATCCGCCGGATTCTTCACCAGGGCTGGGCGTTAGACTCCGCCGGAAACGCCGTTGACTTCTCCAACGCGACCATCCTGATGACCGCCTTCCGCGATACCTTTGCCGAGGGCGACGGACTGGGCTACACCAGCGGCTCCGACTATCTGGAGAACCCCATCAAGCTGCGCTCCGAACTGGAAAAGGTTCTCGGCGCGCGATTCCTCAACAGCGTGGACGAGATCGTCCTCCTGCGCCACCTGACCGAGGAAGACAGCCTCCGCATTCTCGAAAACAAGCTCCTCCCCGAAGCCGTGAAGCTGATGGAGAAGCAGGGCGTGAAGCTGGAGGTAACCAGCCGCTCGCTCAAGTTCATCGCCCGGGAAGGCTACTCTGAAACCTTCGGTGCCAGCTACCTGACCAACACCTTCAAGCGTCTGGTGCTGATTCCGGTAACCACCCGCCTCTACGAGATGAAAA
>SWBW01004571.1_pt1 | contig 18465 bp, 17 predicted proteins | sample 4693041 | NCBI WGS metagenome assembly SWBW01 (sample SAMN10267271, study PRJNA491770) | bioreactor metagenome | isolation source: DHS bioreactor inoculated with marine methane seep sediment | place: Japan: Omine Ridge, Nankai Trough | collected 2006-05-06 | reverse complement strand
AGTGTTGCACTAAGAAATTAACATATTTCCTTGTAACTCAAAATAAGTTTATGATCCGTTTTTAATTGGCAATGCTTACTGCAAGGACAAAAGCATAGTTGAATAATTTTAAATAACTATTTTCATTTCAAAGATTACTTTTATAAACGCGGGTTGTTTTATAGGTTAGACTATATTAAGAAAAAATCAGCTAATTATTCTCATTTTTCTTGCTTCTTCAATCACGCTTATCAGGTTGTTTTTGTTAAACTTCTTATAGATATTTCTACAGTGAAAATCAATTGAATGTTTCGTAACCTGGAGTTGTTCTGCTGCAGATCTTCTATCTCCTGTTTGCGCCAATGTGCTCAGCACTTGTTGTTCCCTTTTGGTAAGTGTAATTTTCAACCCGCCTTTTATAATACCTGTTTGTGCAAAAAAAGGAGGCACATTATTACCAATGATCTTATTATCATCCAACACTTTTCTAATGGTGTCTTTGATTTCCTTCTTTCCGCAGTGCTTCATTAATATGGCATCAACACCATTAATCCAGGCATTATACAAAAGGGCAGGATCGGTTTCACCGGTAAGTGCTATAATCTTTTTATCAGGGAATTCTCGTTTAATGATCAGACAAAATTCAACACCGCTTAATTCGGGCATGAGAAGATCGAGTAAAATAACTTTTGCAGTTGAGGTCTTTAGTTTCTCCAGCGCTTCACTTGCGGAATAAGCTTTTCCAACCACATTCACCTGATCTTTTTTGTATTTGAAAGCAGAAATAACTCCATCGATCAGCAAAGGATGGTCATCAATAATAAATATATCCGTCATCATATTTTATTTGAATTCCTATTAAAGACTAATTCTGTAAAAGTAAAAGCTAATTACATTTAAATCAAGATAGGGAGGTGGTTGTTTTTACCCTACTATTTATGATAGGTTTTCATCAGAATTAAGGGAGCATTCTTAATCTTCTGGCTTCTTCTATCACTTCGTTCAGGTGATGTTTACCGAACTTTTTATAGATATTCTTGCAATGAAAGTTCACTGATGCAGTTGAGATAAATAAAGCATCACTCGTTTGTTTACGTGATAACCCTTGTGCAAGTTTGGTTAAAACCTGCTCTTCTCTATTAGTCAGATGTGGTAAATTCTTTTGCCTGTCTTCATATTCTGGCTTTAAAAAGAATGGAACACCCTTTCCAACCTGTCGTTCACCATCTATAACAGTATGTATGGTGTTATATAATTCTTCTTTACCAGAGTATTTTAAGATAATAGCATCGGCATCATTCATCCACACTTCGTACAATAAAATTGTATCAAGCTCTCCTGTTAATGCGATAACCTTTGTGCCAGGGTATTTCTTTTTAATCAACCCGCAGCACTTTACACCGTTCACAACAGGCATCAGCAAATCCAGTAAAACAACATCTACATCCAAATTTTGGAGTTTTTCCATAGCCTCATCGGCAGAAGTTGCTGTACCAACAATATTGAACTTTTCTGTTTCCTTTCTCAATGCTGCTGATACACCTTCAATAAACAATGGGTGATCATCAATGATGAAAATATTAATCATGGGGTTTTTTTGGTAACTCAATCATAAATATGCTTCCCTCATCCACTTGGGAATCAATATGAATATTACCACAAAGATAAGCAACTCTTTGATTAATGTTTTTCAATCCAAGGCCATATTTTATTTTGTCAGGGTGCAGGCCTTTACCATTGTCCTCAACTGAAATGCTAATACTATCATCGTGATCATATATTTGAATCATGATTTCATTGCCACCTGAATGCTTCATGGCATTATTAACCAATTCATATATCAGGTAGTACAAATGGGTTTCAATTTTGGGGTCAAGCCTTTCATCTATATTAGATTCAAGTGTCATATTGAAAACACCAGAAGCATTAATAGAAGCCAATAAATTTTTAAGCGATATAATGAGGCCTAGTTCATCTAATTGTGTGGGTAGCATGCGGTGCGAAAGTTCCCTGATGTTGTTGCCGATATCATCCACATCTTTTGATAGTTCCTTATGGTATTTATCTTTACTTAATAAATTGTCAATTTTAAACCTTAAAGTACCGAGTCTGGCTCCTAAACCATCATGCAAATCCATGGCCAATCGTTTTCTTTCGGTATCCTGACCTTCAATCAGTGCATCAGCAATTTCTAACGACTTCTCACGCTCCACCGTTATCAATTTCGCTTTTCGAACTGCTGACTTTTGCCTGTAATAAACAACAACGGTTATCAACAGAACGATAAGAGCAATACTTCCAAAAACCGATGCCCATAAGCGGTTTATTTCACTTTCCTGTTCGATTATTTCCTTTTCCTTTTGCTCAGTTTCAAAAACCGTTGAAAGAAACAGAGACTGTTGAATCTGTTGTTTTCGTTTGAATTCATTTCGCCTGGCAACCGACTTGTCCTTATATTCAAGAGCTTGCGAGAAATTTCCAATCTCTTTAAAGTAGTCGGAGTAGGAATCCAGAATGGAGGCCTCCAGGTCTAAATCTTTAATTTCTCTTGCGATGATCAATCCTTCAGTCAACACCCATTTAGCACTGTCTATATTGTTTTCAACCATTAACTGATAAGCGTAATTATTGTATAGGCTGGAAAGGTGAGAACGATAGCCCTGTTCCTTTGCGATATGTATAGCCTGAATATATTGAGATTTGCTTTCAGACAACTTCCCTAAAGCTTTGTCAAGAAGGGCCTTATTAATAAGAACAACAACTTTCTCATAGTTTGCTTTTGGGTGGTGTTTTAATATTTCTTGGGCTTTATTAAGATAAAAGTACATGGAGTCTCTCTGGGTTGAAATATTAGATAAAAGAATATAAGACCCGACCAATTTGAGATTTAATTCCGGGTTGCTAATCGTATTAATCATTTCTATCAGATTACTTTTACAATTAGCTATTTCGTTAATACTATAGTAGGATGATGCTATATATGATTTTAAGTCTATATAATTATCAATCGAAAATTTTAAGTTCCCCTTATTTTCAGCTTCTATAGCTAAGAACACTTCTAATGCTTCAGATATTAATCCCACATTCCTGTAAACATTTCCAGTAAAAATACGTGATTTAACAAACGCATCTCTAAGTTCCATTCTTTGTGAAACTTCTTTTGACTTATTGCAATATTTAATGGCTGAAACCGGATCATTTGCTCTTAATGTTGCCGTAATCAAAGAGAATAATATCTCTACCTTCTTTTTTTCATTTATCAGATTATCACTTAATAAAAGAGTTTTCTTTAAATAATAAATTGAAGAATCGTTATTTACATATTTAAAACGTTCCGCTTTTGAAAGGTAATTATCAATAAGCAGACTATCACTTGAATATGTATCAATTACATATCCGAGGAAAAATAGAACAAAAAACACCATCTTTTTATAAAAACTTCTTTTCATAACCGGACGGATCATATTAGTTGATCGTTGAGTAAATATAGCTATTTGAATTAAGCATTCAATTATTGAGTGAAAATATGAAACAAAAAAAGGTTTAGCAAATAAATACGTGCTAAACCTCAGGTTAACAAAAAATAAGTTTGTCAATAAACTATTTTGCTATTCAATCCAAACTGAAACTTTTGCCCCAGTTGAATATGAAGTAATATCAACTCCCCATTCGTTTTCGTCAATGTCCATATCAAAACCAGACCCTTCATACACCGTGTAGGGTCCATAAACAACTGACGCATCCAGTTTGTAAACAATGATATTTATCCAGGCAGTTGAAGGGTTATCATCATTAGCTATAACGATAACATTTCTTTCCTCAGCAGCCAAAAAGGGTAGTGGAGGATGATCCTCTTCAAAAGAAATTGTTGAACCTATCAATGTTACATTATAAGCTGGGATTTCAATTTGTGCTTTTATGGATGTGAAAGGTGCCAAAAGTAATACGGCAAATACTGTGATTAATAAGATTTTTTTCATGGCTTTTTACTTCAAAATTGCTTCAAAGACAAAGGCCAATCAAGGAAGGAAAACCATAGTTTTTACCCTACTTGAAAAAGGAGTGGGTTTTGATAGAAAAACTTATAACTAGCTGATTTTCAGAATTGGTTAGCCTCCCGTATTTTATAATTTTATGAATCAGGAATTCTGGAAATTGGGTTTTGGGGTTGAAAAGCATGTAATCAATCAGACAGAGTTTGATTTACAATCCCGATTCAAAATAGGAAATGGGCGCTCTCTTCTGTCTGCGGCAGACTTGCAATCTCTTTCGCAATTTTGGGTCGTGTTATTGCTAGCGTTAATTGCAAATGTGCTTGACCTTTGGAACTAAAAATTCACCTTGCAGAATTTGCTATAATCTCCAATTCTATCTAAAATATATTCATAATTTTCCCGTGTAAAATGTAGGTGATATAGATTCAAGCTATCCTTCCGTTCAGATGCTTCTGAAATAATACTAAAGCCACTTCTTTTTAACAGATTTTCACTTGATTGGCTTACAGCCAGAGCGTAAATTTCTCTTTCTTTTCTTAAACCGAAATTTTGTTTCAAGTACATTAGCATAGACCATACCATTACGATTGCTCTTCTGTTACCAATTCTATTGTCAGGATTGCGAACAACCACACCACTTATGTAAAGATCATTTGAGTTTTTTGTCCTCGAGTCATCTAAAATATCATCAGGTTCAAGTTTATTATCAATTAATCTACCTTTTAAGAATTGAGAGAAGAATGAAGGTTCAATAGCAATAATTCCGAATGATGCAACAAGCTTCCCATTATTATTTAAAATGTGAATGAAGCTATGAGGTGATTTTTGTCTCCAACCTTCAGCCTTATCATTTGACACATACTCTGATCCGTAATAGGGTTTTGTTATTGAATTTGCTTGTGCGAGTGTTCTACTTGTACAGAAATCCGCAACATATTCTTTATCAATATTGTCTTCAAATATTATTTGATCAGGTAAATGAATCAATTGTCCTTTAATAAAAGTAACAAAAAGAGAAATGAAAATCATCATGGCACCAACTATTAATATAAACCTAATTGTAAATACTTCACCAGTTATAGCAAGTACACCTATAACACCAGTTGCAATTGTAAATATTATCAAAAAAGTATTAAAACCATATTTAAATCCTTTTCTAAATCTCATCAAGAGGTTGGGTCTGATTCTTTTAAAATTCATGAATAAATGTATTTAGTTATTCCACCAATTATTAAAATCTTCTTTGTCTCGGACAAGACTAACAGTATTGCCTTCACAAGAATAATAAAGTATCCTGTTTAAGCCATTTGAAAACCTTGTTTCCCATGATTTATGATATGCACCTGCATTCATCCATACAAAGTAATCACCTATCTTAATATTAGATGATAATCGTTTTCTGAAAAAGTAGTCATATGCCATACAAGTCGAACCACAAACAGTTGTTAAAGTTTCATTACCTTTTCTTTCAGGTAAAAAGAAAAAATCATGATCTTCCCAATCAGAAACAAAACTATTGTTAGTACGACCACTATCACATATTAAATATCTGGAATCCAACTTGTCTTTTATATCTAAAACTTTCACAACAAGGACTCCAGATCTGGCAGTAATGTAACGTCCATTTTCTAACCATATTTCTTGAAGGGAAGGCAATGTATTTAGTATTTTGAATTGCTTCTCAAGATCAGCCAAATTGAATTTGGAATCATCTGAATTTATCGGTCTTTCACCTTTAGCAGGAAAGCCTCCGCCTATATCAAGATACTCAGGTTTAATGTTATACTCCTTACATAAATCAATTACCTCTTCAATAGCCCTAACATAACTATCAATTGTTGATACATTACTTCTTAAATGAAAGTGAATACCAAATATTTTAATATTAAGTCTTGTAGTTTTGATAAGGATTGACTCAATTTCTCTTTTTGACAACCCAAACTGAGTTCTAAAGTTTGGGTCATCAGGATCATATTCTTCTTGAACATTAAATCTAAGCCCAATCTCCCAATTATTTGTCAATATATTTTCAGATAAAGATTCAAATTCAAATGGAGAGTCAATATGAACCTTTAAGTTTTGAATGGAATATTGCTTTAACCAATTATGTTTTGCTACACCATTAACAAGAATATCATTAACATCAAATCCTTCTGCTAATGCTGCTCTCAGTTCATACTCAGATACAACTTCAACCCCGTACCCAAAACTTTTCCATTTTCTAAGAACTTGAGGTACAGGATGGGTCTTTAGAGAATACCAATTCCTTATTTTGTAGTTAGAATTAGAGAAAGATAAGTTTTCTAAAGAATCTCTGAGCAAATAATCTGTAAAGAGATAAAACGGGGTCTGATATTCATTGACACAACGTTTAACTATGTTACTCCAAAATTTATAATGTGACTTATCCATCAAACATTTCTAATAATTTAACTTTATCAACTTTGCCAGAAGTTAATCGAGGAAATTCTTTGAAATCTTTTAAGAGATATCCTTCAATACCTTTGTTTAACAATAAATTTTTAATCGTATTCTCTACTTGAATTTCTGACCTTCCTTCTGAAAGCGTTATTGCAATACATAGCCCCTTTCCTGATGATGTCCCTTTAAATAAAATTGAACACTCAGTAATGAAGTCGATATCATAAATCTCCTTCTCAATTTCTGAAGTATAGTAAGTATTGTTTCCAATCTCTATTTTATCCTGTACTCTTCCTTTAATATAAAAGAATCCTTCTTCATCAGTAAACCCTAAATCATCTGATAAAATCAATTCATTTTGTTTAATTCTGTCAGTTTCTGAAGGTCGATTACTGTATTTAATAAAACCAGCTTCTTCATTTCCTGCAATTCTACCAATCTTATAGGGCGAAAGTTCTGTTAAATCTTCTCCAAGTATATACAATTCATCTGTGATAAAAGGACGTCCGATTGAGTCAGGTCTCAAGAACAAGTCTTCTGGTTCTGTAATAGTACCTAAAGACTCAGTATTACCCCAAGACTCAGCAATATCCGATTTCAATAAGTTAAAAGCTTCTTTTTTTTCTGAGCCAGAAATTGGAGCTCCCATTATTAGAATATTTTTTGAGTACTTAAAACTACTATTCAAACCTTTGGATATGGAGCAAAATGTTCTAATTTGATCAGGAATAAAAAATGCCCAATTTATGGTCCGCTGATTTAAAGTATCTTGATAATCTTCCCATATCTCATAAAAATCATTATCACTTTGATAATCGTTGATAATAATTATACCACCAGAAATAAAGTTTGATAAAGCTAAGACGAGACCCCCAGTATAATATATTGGTCTCCCAACATAGAAAATAGTTTCTTTTGATAAGTTTAATTCCAAACACCACCCCAATAATTCTGTAATCATAGAATTTTGATCTCGTTCTATGCCTTTAGGAGTACCTGTTGTACCAGATGAAAATAATACACCCCATTCATCTTCTGGATTTGTATCAAAAGGAATATAAGAAAAAGGACTATTATTTTCAACAATTAATTGTTCAAGTTTTTTTGTATTTACAGTTAGGCTGGAGTATAAATCTCCTATTGATTCAAAGAATTTATCATAAATCAATAAATCTGTAGAAGTGTCTTGAATATTTGTTTTTAGAGAATCTTGGCTCAAATTAATATTAATTAGAACCACAGACTTTTTTATTCTAGAAACCGCAATAATTGTTGAGATCAAATCTATTTTTGACCTAATCGCAAGGCTAACTCTCTTGGAATCCGGAAATGACATTTGTATATTCCTTGCAATAATATTTACTCTATCATTTAGCTGCTTGTACGAGTATGATAAACCATTAGAAATAATTGCAGCATGATCTTTACGATACTTACCCCAATGATTTACACTTTCTGAAACACCAAATTGCATATTATCCGTTTTTAGTTAATATACTCCTCAAGACTCATTACTCTTGCGAAACCTTCATCAAGTAATTCACCAACGAATTCCCTGATTTCAGTTTGACCATAGTTTTCTGTTCCAGGTGTACCAGTTGCATCAATAATAAAGTCTATATAATAATCTTTATCATGGGCATCTCTTGCAGTTGATTCGCAACAGAAATTTGTCATAAACCCACAAATTACCAATTTTTTAATTTCCTTCTCCTTTAGATATCTCTCTAAATCAGTTTGTTGAAATGCAGAATATCTGATTTTAATAATATGCTTGCTATTCTCTACGATCTTTAGTGTACTATCATATTCTACATCCTCAGTATCTTCAATAAAATCAAACTCTTCCGCTTCTTCTTCATAATAATCATACATACGTCCTAAATCAGAACCATCAGCTTTATGAATATGTCTAACATAAATTATTTCAGAATCTTTATGAGACTCAATAAGCAAATTAATTTTGGAAACAGTCTGTTGAGCATCTTCACAATATAATTCTGATTCAGAATTTGTGTAAATGTTTTGAACATCAATAACTAATACTGCAGTTTTCATAATAATTTAATTTAAAAGGTGAATAATTATTTAATCGAATCTATCAAACGTTTCTTATCACGTTTTATATCAATACTATCATTTAAAGCATGTGCAATAATTGGTAAGGCAATTGTTGCATCACAATAACATTGAACAAAATTTCCATTATCTGATTCTTTTCCCCAGGAAATTGCTTCACTAAACGTGCAGCCAGATAAGCCTCCCCATTGAGGAGAGTCAGTTGTAATTTGTACTGCATACTTATGAGGATAATAGGTCTCATTTGTTCCTTTTCTCATTTCATGTATTATCCTGTTTGGGATTTTTCTATCTACATACAACAAGTCTGCAGTTACCGAAAATAATTGTATAAAGTCTTTAGGCACACCACCCCCAATATAGATTGCACCAGTATCTTTTACTGATTCGGCTAATGACATAAATTCACTGTAGTCTTTAACATTATCTATCGTTAAGTTAAACCCCTTGCTTTTTGCAATTAATGCCGCATCTCCATAAGGGCTATCAACTAATGCGGGACAAAAAATTGGGACATTGTTCATAGCAGCTTTTGTTACAATACTTTCAATATTCTTTTCTTTTAACCAAATGCCAAATTGGTACAAAAACTCTCTAGATGAATAACAATAATTTGAATCCAATGTCAAAATAAACTTAGTAATCAATTCTGTCATTTCAAGATAATTATCCTCTTTCCCAAGTATATCGTAATATCTATTGTAACCCTCTTTAAAAAGGTTATTATCATCATATTTTTGCGGACATTGATAATAATTATAACCCATTGCTTCAATTAAATCCTCCGAGATATTAGCACCTGTAGGTACAATTATATCTATAAAACTATTTTCAATTAGCCAATTTACAAGTTTCCATTGTCCTGTAGTCGAGAGAGAACCAGAATAACCAAGAATAATAGTTGTATCTTGATCCTCAATCATTTTTTTTATCAATCTATAAGCTATGGCTAAATTTTTTCCTTGGAAACCTGTATCTATCATTTCTTCAAGTATACCTGCTATCGGTTTGTTTTTTTTTAATTCAATTAATCTCGTCTTTTTTAATTCATTCATATTCTATTTATTCTATGTGTGTTGTAAAATTTAGCTCTTTTGGTTTTTTCTTTGACTTTGTGGGTCAGCCAAAAACCAAATGTGCGAAATGTGTGCTGGCTTTTATCTTAAAATGCTAATTCCCATCCTTTTTCTACTGCTTGAAATACTATTGGCATTTCAGTTTCAAATTGAGCCTGAGTAATATTTTCTCCAGCATATTTTGCCAATTGTTTTTTTCTTCGTCCTGTAAATGTTTTTTTACCTGCGGCATTTACAGCATCCAATTCAGCTTGAGTTTTTCTCCAGTTTCCATAAGTCGCATCAACTTGGTTAGGATAGTATTGTTCCAAATCTCTGACTGGTAATTGATAAAATTGATTATTCGTGTTAAGTCCTGGATTTCTATGTAAAAAGTCTGTAACCCCTGCTTGTGTTTGAGCACTTGGTTGATCAATTAATATTATTTGTTTGTCCTGATAAATACTTGAGTTGAGAGGAGTAAAAGCTTTTTCAATTGCATTTATTGTCCTTTCTGCTTGATCAATGTCACCATTCGCTTTTATTATTTGTAATGTTGGTCTGTCAGAATAAAATCGTCTTATCACCCGAGTTAAAAACTCAAATTCGCTTAATCCTTCAACAATCAGAAAGTTTCGTGGAAGCAGTAGATCTGCTGGACTTCCACCAAGCAGCTCAAACACTATGTATGGTTTTGTAAAATCATCAATTGATTCAATTTCAGTTTTTCCATCATTTTTTTCAGCTTTGAAAATCTTTTGGTTTGAATAATTATCTGCTACGAAAACTGAGGAATGAGTGTTAATAAATATCTGATCGGTTGATTCAGAAAGTTCATATAGTACATTCTTTAAATTTCTTTGAGCAGTTGGATGTAAATGTAGTTCTGCTTCATCTATAAAAAATAAGAACGATTTACCTTCATCTTCATTTTCTTTACGAAATTCAGCATATGTTTGGATTATGGCAAGCATCAATGCTCTTTGCATACCATCTCCTTTTTCTTCAGCTGTGGTTTCGATTCCATCATCAATTGTCGTCTCGAAATTCTTGAGTAAATCATCAAATACTGGAGGAGTCACTTCGAAATTAACTTTTGATGTATCAGGGAATTGTTTCTCAAGATTAACTTTTACTTTTCCACCAACAAGTTCAAATTGAGTTTTAATTTCAGAGTCATCTCCTTCAAACAAATCTTTAAACTTTGTTTGAAATTCTTGGTATTGTTCATTTGATTCAAGTATTGCTGATAATACTCCAGATAACATAATACCAATTGGAGTTGTCTTGGAGTATTTTGCAACTGAGTCGTAATATTGTTTTGTATTTATATACTCAAACTTTGGTAAAAAATCATTTAATGCGGCATCAAATCCAGTTCCCGGATTTACTTCTGCACCACCTACGAAAACTTTTCTCTTTTTTGGGTTTGAGCTTGAGCGTAATAACGTTACATTGTCAGAACCTCCAAGTACAGTTCTTATTTTTGTTTGATTTCCTTCATGAAGCATTTTATCTGCACCATCTTGAGCACCTGCAAATTCTATTTCAACTAAGATTTCAACATTAGCCTGACGCTTATATTTTAAATCATTCGATAATCCACCACGTCTTGGTCCATTAAAAAAGAATTCAATGGCTTCGAAGAAATTTGTTTTTCCACAATTGTTTTGTCCAACAACTATGTTGAAGTTGTCAGTCGTAAATTCGGTAGATTCTAATGACCGGAAATTCTCTATTTTAATTCTTGATATTTTCATTTTCTTAAGCTTGTTGCCAACGTGTTGCAAATATGGCCCGTAGCCGTTCACTTGCAATATGTTTTTTGATTACTTGTATGTTTATGCTTCTATTCATTTTTCTTGATAGCACTAAAGCGGCTATGGGCTATGATTTGCTGTTAGGTAGCGTTTTTATTTTAAAGTCAATGAAAAATTCCTCTACTTCCATCATCATACTTATTATATAATCTGAGATGTTGAACAAGTAAGGAATATTCACTTCTTGATTAGTCTTAGTCAAGCCCTTTTTAGCTTTAGCTGTTGTTTTCTTTCTAACTATTTGGCTTGTTTTCCAGTTCAATATTATTTCTGAATGAAGAATTTGGTTTCTTAATTCCTCACATCTTGTAAGAGCCTTTAATAATTCTTTAAAATAGCCATCCTCAAATCCAGGTAAGCTATTAAAACTATAATTGTCTTTTAATTTGTAATAAAGTGAGGCAAATAAGTTTACCTTATTTCTAAATGATAATTCTGCTGTAATCACTTCTCCAATTTCCTGTTCAAGTCCAGTCATCTGAATTATTATTTTTTTTAATTCATCTTCAAGACTTTGAAAGTTCATTGAAATTCTACCAATTACTGCTGGTAATTCTTCAGGTGGACCAACTCTATCTATATAACCAGTAGGATCTTGATTTTTTTCAAAACTAAATACTTGGTCAATATATTTCTCTAGTTCATTCATAAATGCTACCTAACTACTGTATATCCACAACCTCATTGCGTATATTTCAATTATACCTTCTATATTGAAGAATTGCGATACGCTGATAATAAAGCTTCTCATAAAATTAGGTTCATGAAGCAACCAATTTTTATTGTGTATATCTTTTATTATCTTTTTTATTATGAATACCGTCTGCCAAATGCCTTATACTTTTTGATTTGATGGTTTAGTCAGATTATCATATGGTATTATGGCAACATCCAAATAAAAACAATTGTCTTTATTTACATAAAGATAATAAATAACTGATAAAAGTATGTACAACCTCAATGCCAGTCAAGACAGCAAAATGATGGTTTGTAACTACTTGAAAAGGTAGGGTGTTTTACAAAATAATTAGAAGCATCTTTAATAATTGAAGTACACATTTCCTCTCATATGCTTGTCAGGCCTACATTGGAATAGTATAAGAACGGGACTTTATTTTCAATAAACGCTTAAAACCGTGAATAAAAGGTTTTTGTCTCCCATTTAAACTTGCCCTCATTTAATGTGGCGCAGAGTATTTTATTTCCATCGGTACGAACATTAACCAGACCGTAGACAATGCCGTCAATTATTTTTAGTCTATCCAGGGATTTGCTTCTATCAGCCGGATTTAACGCTCCTGAAGAAGTTCTTTTATAAGAAACTGTTGTCTTTTTTTCATTCTCAAGTGAGATATTCATCGCACCGTTATCTGTTGGGTAATTGGCATATGAAATCTTGTAAGGATCACCAATCTTAACGCTTCTTGAAATTTCGGTGCTGTAGACTAGGGGAGTGATCAATTCGTCATTCTGAATTCTCTGGTAACCTGTTAAGCCGTGTGCTGCCACAATATTGGGTCTTGGGTGGGCATGTGTCTCATCATCACCCGAAGATATGATGGTGGCAGAGGCCTGAACGCACTCCAGGAATTCATAGGAGCAGTCATCGCTTCCATGATGACATGATTTAACCACATCTGCTGCCAACTCCTGTCGGTTGCCAATGAAATTGGAAAGAATATGCTGCTGGCTTTTCTTATTTAAATCACCTGTAAGTAATATTCTGCTTCGTCCATAATCTACTCTCAGAAGAATTGAATTACCGTTTGTGTTTTTCGATTGGCCACCCAGGTCTTTCAATTTGAGTTCTCCGTTTATGGTGTGTTCAATCGGGCCTAAGATTTTGATGGAAACAGGATCGTTATTAGTAAATCCTGGAAGAAATTTAAACGGTTTATCAGGGTTAAAAGCCAACCTTTCTATGGTCGCATTGGTTTCATTAACAACACACTTTAAGAAATCGGCCCATTCGCCTTGTAATCTTAATGGCGATGTGCTTTTTAGTCCATCTTTGATGGATGTTCTACCTTGTAACAGATCGTGAAGGTATCCTTCTTCTTCTTTACCCAGAAATCTGCTCTTTTGGTCGCTTTTCCACCATGATACCCCGGCATGATAAAAGTGCTTCACATGTATATGGTCAGTATCTAATTCTTCTATAGCTTCCTGGTCAGGACTTACTAAATCCCATAAACCGCCATAATGATCGGCGTCGCAATGTGAGCATATCATATCATCCAATTCAATGGTATTAGATCCGTAATCCTTTTTAAATTTCCAATCTACAAAATCGGCAGCACTCTTGCCGTGGGGTTGCTTCGAGCGTTTATAACCACCGTCAATCAAAACATGTTTTCTGTCAGGTGTCACAATTAAAATACCATCACCCTGTCCCACATCAATAAAATAGAGTTCGAGCAATGGCTCATCGCAAATATCTTCGCTTTTAATATAACCTGTGATACCTCTGGCCTTTGTTTTATATCTACCGTTAGATAGGTTGCTGGTCAGTAGTTCAATTCGGTCGCCCCAAAGGAGTTCAATTATTTCATTGGTTGATGTTGATGATTTGTACAGCTTGGCTGTTTCTGACTTTAAGTACTTAATAGTTGACATAGTATTAGTTTTAGTTAAAAATAAATATTATAAAGGGACTGACTAAGATACACATAATCAGTAGAAATAGCAAGCTTTTATTGAACAGTAATATTACTTTTGCCCATATTGATGTGCGAAAAAATAATGCTTCAGTGTAGTTTTCTAACTTGCAATCAATTTAACCTTCTGGTGGAAAAGGATCTGAACTCTTTGGATAAGTTCTTTCCTCTTGTATTTTACCATCTGATTTATGAATAACGACTGAAGTATCACCTTGATTTTTTGCAATCTCTATCGTCGCTTTTACCGCATCGGCTTTTGTATCTCTTGTTACTGATGCTCTTGTTCCTTTCTCAACTTTACCTTGCCACCCATCTTCCGTCTTTGTTACATGATACGTTTTTCTTTTCGTCATATTATTGTTCTTTAAAAGTTAATTTACAAATCACTTGGTGAGCTATTAACGTTCAATGTTGCCCATTCATTTGACTCATTGATTAGTATAGCATCATCAGAATCAATGAAGTTTTTAAAATAATCCCTCAGATTTGATGCAGAGGTATTTATTCTATTAAAACACCATGTTGATTCTAATACAGCCACAGCATTGAATTTTTTCAATTCATCATATAATTTCTGGTAATCACGATTATTTCGTAGATCATAAGTTAAAAAGTAAAGTGCCATAATTCTATATCCTTCCTTTTATTAAGTTAATAAGTTAACGATCATATAGCAGTAGCTATTTGTAGGATAGATTTTCTGTAAATAATAATGACACTCCATAAATGTCATTATTTAATGAAGTAAATTTAGGAATCTGAATTTCAAAAATCAAGACAGCAACATGGTGGTTTTTGACTACTTGAAAAAGTAACAGACCTTTATCTAAGAACAAGTTATATTTGAAATAACGTTAGCATGCATTATTGCTCATTGGGCCTGTTTGAGCTTCATTAGATTAGTAAATAGCTGCTATTATATAAATCAAATAAATGAAACCGTGAAATAAAGGTTTAAGTCTCCTATTAGAACTTGCTTTGGTTTAATGTCGCACATGCAGGTCATTAAATATTTTTCAACATAGTACTTGAAGCAAAATTTCAATTCATATGTCACTTTTATTTAATTATAATCTCGTCTGCCTTCTTCAAGTCATCTACTAATACCAAGTCATCAATATAGATATTTGTTGTTTGCAGATCCGCGTGACCTAATCCTTTAGATATGATCCGTCTGTCAATTCCAGCTTTGTCTGCAATAGTGGCCCAACTGTGCCTTCCAACATAAGTTGTCAAGTTAATATCCAATCCAATTTCTCGTGCTATTATTCGGAGGTATTTATTCGTTGTACTTCTTTTATTGCTAATATCTTTTCTGATAAGTTCATTACTTTGGGTTCTTTTAATAATTGGAAATACCAATTGACCCGGATTTACTGTCTCATGCCAATAATAGTCAAGAATTTCCTGTGCTTTTTTGTTAATACTGACTTCTATCCGCCTTTTTGTTTTGGAACGTTTATATGTCAATACTCCATCCTGAATGTCGTTTTTTTTAATAAAGGCCATGTCAACGAAATTGATTCCCCTCATATAAAAACTGAATAAAAAGTAGTTCTTAGCATGCCACATATTTGATCCTCGTTTTGATTCGAACTCTTCAATTTTCTTAATATGTGATTTTGGAATTGCCCTGCTTCTTGTTTTCTCCTTTTTTATCCTGTATTTATTATTTTCAAATACACTTCGACGGAATGGATAACAATTTGTGTCAATAACCCCTTCCGAAATAGCACGATTGAAAATTGTTCTGATAGTTCTCATATATACTGAAAGCCCATTTATTTTATTATCCTTAAAAGTTAAGTATCTTGATTCCAATTTTTCAAGCATGTTTTTATCAATCCTTGAAAAAGGAATATCCGATCCATGGTAGTTTTTAATGAAATTGATGGTATAAACATACAGATTAGCACTTCCTATCTTACCTTCATCTTTTAATAGCTTAATAACCCGTTCAGTATATGTAAAAAAAGTAAATCGCCCAAGAGGTTTTAGTCTTAGTTCTGCTTTCAATTGTTTCAGACTTAAATCATATAACCTATGTTCGCTTAGTAGAGTTTGAATGGTGTTTGTGTATTCACTATCTTTTTCTCTTAATTTAGAATTTACATAGGATACGTTGTGAATTATTTTACAATTCCCTTTTATTTTTCGAAACTTACTGTCCCAGTTCTTTTTGGGAATTGCATACCCAGTAGGAATAGATGTATGTTCGCGATTATGAACCAACCGAAATACAATTGGAAATGTTCCATCCTTTTTTTTACGCCTTTCATCTAAATGTAGATAAACAGATGTTGCCATAATTTGCAAGCAATTTGCAAGCAAATATCGTTTTTTTATGTTATATAACTATATATTAATGTTTTTTTATTTTTGATATTTAGCAGTTTGTAGGTAGTTTGATGTATTTTGAATACTTATTTTAACTTGCATGGGGTGCAAGTGGTCGCAGGTTCGAGTCCTGCCACTCCGACAAAGAAAAAGGCTTATACAGATTTGTAAGCCTTTTTTTTGTCGATTCATTACTTTTAGAGTTGCGTTTTTTATCTATATAATTAGACGTAATAGAATATATTATTTCTGGTCATTCTTTATTTGGATTAGAGACAAAATAATTCTCTTCAATATTTTGATGAATATTATTTAACACCTTATTAATCATGAGATTGTTAAATTTCACTGGTTCTTCAAAAATAGCACAATGTGCACTATTCGTGAACTCGATCAACTCCTTTTTGGGTGCTTCAACAAAGTTAAAATACTCCTTTGTCAGTGTATGAGTTGTAATATAATCATATGTACCGGAAATAAAATAAACAGGTACTTCCAATTTAGGTGCGTCCTTGAAAAAATTCACCTCAAACAATTCTGCTGTCCAAAGCAATTTACGCGATCGACTTTGGCCTTTCATGTATTTCAGTTTTTCCAGTAAAGTATATTCAGGTGCGGTTATTACAATATATGCCAAGCTGTTTAAATTGTTTCGATCATATACTATTCGTCCATTCTTTGCAATCCAGTCGCGCATATAAATTGCTTTTTCAAGATCGGTGCCACCACTGTACTTACCATTTATTTGCATTCCCGACAGAGCCCTGATATCCTTTCTGTTTCCATTTTCATTAGCTAGTTCTAGACACAATTGATAGGAGGACACAATGTTTCGTTTCATGTCAACAACCTGCCCGATTCCAATATATGCATAAAAATCTTCAGGGTGCTCTTTTATGGCTTGTAGCCCCAGTACTGTTCCTAATGAGTGTCCGGCAAGAAATATTTTTGGTTGATTAAACCTGTTTTTTAAATATTGAGTAATTTCATGTGTATCTTCAAGTAATTGATCCATACGAATGCTTTCAGGCGGAATGGAACGCTTATTCGATTTACCAGCACCTCGTTGATCCCACATGACCACAGTAAAATATTTTTCCAATTCATAATTATAGCGCCTTAACAAGGGCATTTCAGCGGCACCTGGCCCACCGTGTAAGAATAAAAAAACTGGATTGTTAGCATCTGCTCCCCTGATGAGTAACCACTGATCAACTCCTCCAACAGTAACTTTAACCAACTCTTTCAATGGCTTTACATCAACTAATCTAACTGATTTACGCACCCGTGGTGTCGCAGCACATCCGTATAAAAGGAAAATTAATAGAATAAAATATAAATATTTGAGAACCTTCTTCATCTTCATGGTAATCTATTGTTAATATTATACTCGATGATGGAAACTGTTATTTTAAATTGGTTTCCTCAAGCAATTGCTGGAATAAACGAGTTAGTATTTTTGCCTTTAAGCCATATGTTTAAAAATATCTATTTTGTATCGGTAACAGTTTGATATATATCCTAAACAACATATTAAAAATCTTGAGGACTAACGATTATTTAATGAAAGATACTTTTTGCATCCAGGCATCAGTTTCTTGTATCAATTCCCAACTCTGTCCACCGTTTCCGGTTTTAATAATTTTTCCGTTGTTTGAACTGGCGCTTGACCCAACAATAATACATACATCTTCATTGTAATAATCCAATCCAAGCAACCACATATTTTGTGGTCCGGGAGCTGGCCCCTGAGCATCCCAGTATGCGCCGCTATTATCCGTGCGTAAAATTTCATCATAGTCGAAAGCACCCCACCAGGTGGTTGCATTCAGCATTTTCAGGCAATTGATATCAGCACCATTTGTGCCGCCAGTGCCGGGCACCGAATCATTTCTCCAGCTTTGCCCGCCATCGTCGCTTATAACAAAATGGGCTTCCTGCCCATACACAATGTGCGTATTTCCTGACGAAGCTGCACCTATCCAAAGGTGTTTATTATAATTGTCGGCAGGAACAATTGAATCCCAGTTTTGTCCGCCATCATCTGTTCTGGCTATGAATCCATCGGTATTACCTCCTTCGTATCCGCCCACACAATAAATAACATTAGCATCTATGG
>SWBW01001828.1_pt1 | contig 18550 bp, 13 predicted proteins | sample 4693041 | NCBI WGS metagenome assembly SWBW01 (sample SAMN10267271, study PRJNA491770) | bioreactor metagenome | isolation source: DHS bioreactor inoculated with marine methane seep sediment | place: Japan: Omine Ridge, Nankai Trough | collected 2006-05-06 | reverse complement strand
ATTCTCGAAGAACTGGGCGGACTCTCGGCAATTGATGCCAAGCGGCTGCTCCTCGACAACCTGCGCGGTGAGGTGGAACACGAATCGGCGCGGATGGTCAAAGAAATTCGCGACGAAGCCACCGCCCGTGCCGACGATGAAGCTCGACGGATCATCACCGTGGCGATTCAGCGCATGGCGGGAGACCACGTCTCCGAGGTTACGGTCTCCGTGGTGTCGCTCCCCAATGACGAGATGAAAGGTCGTGTCATCGGTCGTGAAGGGCGGAATATCCGCGCCTTTGAGATGTCCACTGGCGTGGATGTTGTTGTTGACGATACCCCTGAGGCAATTATCCTCTCCTCCTTCGATCCCGTTCGCCGGGAAATCGCCCGCCAGGTTATGGAGAAGCTCGTCCACGACGGGCGCATTCACCCGGCACGCATCGAAGACCTCGTTGCCAAGACCGACAAGAAAATGCAGGGCGTTCTCCGCGAAACCGGAGAGCAGGCCGCCCTCGATGCCGGAGTTCCCCGCCTACACCCGGAAATCATCAACCTCCTGGGACGACTCCGCTACCGCACCAGCTTTGGTCAGAACGTACTCCAGCACTCTCTGGAGGTTTCCTACTTCTGCGGTATGATCGCCGAAGAACTGGGACTGAACGCGAAGCTCGCCCGCCGCGCCGGACTGCTCCACGACATCGGCAAGGCGATTGACCACGAGGTCGAAGGAACCCACGCGCAGATTGGTGCCGACCACGCGCGTCGCTACAAAGAAAAGCCTAAGGTTGTTAACGCCATCGAGGCGCACCACGGTATTGTCGAGCCAGCCACCGCCGAGGCGGTTCTGGTCATGGCAGCCGATGCCCTTTCCGCCGCTCGCCCCGGAGCGCGCCGAGAGACCCTCGACCTCTACCTCAAGCGACTCCGCAAGCTCGAAGAAATCGCCAACACCCAGTCCGGTGTCAAACGCTCCTTCGCCATTCAGGCGGGGCGAGAAATCCGCATCATCGTTGACCCCGGCAAGATCAACGATGTCGGAGCCGACGAGATGGCCCATGCCGTAGCCCGCCAGGTCGAAAAAGACATGGAATACCCGGGCAAAATCAAAGTTACCGTTATCCGCGAACACCGCTCCACAAACTTCGCCACTTAGCAGCGCGGTGCGCTGCACCACAGAACTGGGCTTCGCCCAGAAAACTCTGGGGTCGTCCGCTCCCGTTGGTCGCTCACAAATACTGTTTTGATGCTGTAGGGGCCGATCTTTAGGTCGGTCAGTTGCCGCTGGATAAGCAGGCTACAAAGGTTTGTATCTCCTGCGGCAGATGAGCTACGCTCATCTAACGGGCGACCGTGGACGGTCGCCCCTACGGTTGATTTTTCAAGGTTTTGACGTTGTGGGGGCAACCCCCTGTGGTCGCCCTCGTTAAATTTCAGGGCAGGCACCGGGGTCTGCCCCTACGGTTGGTTTCTCAAGGTTTTGATGTTGTAGGGGCAACCCCCTGTGGTTGCCCTTTGCAATACAGACAAAAGGGCGCACACACAGGTGCGCCCCTACAAGCGTATTCTGAGTATCCTCAAGGTGTTACGTAGGGGCCGACCTTCAGGTCGGTCAGCAAAATTATCAGGTGTTACAAATCTCGCGACGATTGTCATCTTTGGATGGTGCTAATGTAGGGCGGGGATTTTAATCCCCGCCGCAAATTTGTAGTTGCGACAAATACGGCAAGGGATTGAACCTCTCGTTGTCCCTGTTTGTTGACATTCGCTTAACCGAGGGTTTACTCTACAGACGCTCTCCTACCCTTATGCCAACCATGAAACTCGCCAGCACAGCCCGGCTGATTCTCTCGAATCTGGGACGGCACAAGCGTCGCAGCCTTTTTGCTTCGCTGGGAATTGCTTTGGGTGTCGCCGCGCTGATTTTTCTCGTCGGTCTGGGGCAAGGCGTGCGCCGTGAGGTTATCGACGGCATCCTGGCGCGACTACCCTTAAACGAGCTGGTGGTTAAGCCGAAGCAGGGGATAATCCGCGAGCAACTTTTGCTGGACGACGAAGCCGTGGAGCTTTTCACCGAGCACGCTGGAGTTGAGGCGGCCTATCCGGCGATGATCGCCGCTTTTCCCAGCTCATTGCGTGGAGTAAGTGTGGGGTGGCTGTCGCTGCCCCGTTTCTATACGGACATGGGAACCCACGGCTGGGATTCGGCGATGATCGAGCTGGCGGCGGCGGACTATTCCCAGGTGGAGCTGCTCCCCGGCGAGATTCCGGTTATCCTTTCTCCGGTGCTGCTGGACTTTTATAATCGCGCCTTCGCGCCCGCCAACAATCTGCGCGGCTTTACCGAGGAGCAGGTCATCGGAGCCAGCCTCGGACTGATTCTCGGTCGCTCCAGTATGCAGCACAACAGTTTCATCGAGCGAACCGGGCGCGTGGTCGGCTTCTCCCCCAAGGCAATCGAGATGGGAGTAACCGTCCCCTTGGACGAGGTTCGCCACGCCGCCAGAATCTCTCTGGGATCCGAGCCGTCTGGCTATGACATGCTCTACGTGGTTTGCGAGGATACCCCCTCGGCGGCGGAACTGGGAAACTACGCCGTGGAGCTGGGCTTTACCACGGAGACCAGCCACGAGGCGGTCAACAAGGCTTCGCTAACCATTGATGTGGTTACTTTTGTCCTCTCGATGGTCGGTGTAACCATTCTCCTGATTGCCTCGTTCAGCATCTTCAACAACTTCACCCTGATAGTTGCCGAACGGCGGACGGAGATTGGTCTGCTGCGCTGTCTTGGCTGCACCCGCCGGGACATCCGCTCGCTGATTATAGGCGAGGCAGGAGTCATCGGCTTTGTCAACGGCATCGTCGGCGTGCTGCTGGGAGTGGGAGCCTCGCTGCTGGCGAATAATCTTCTCGGCGATGTCCTGCCCGATTTCTCCTTCAAACCGGAGCAGTTCTTTTACCTGCCCTGGTGGTTGCTCGGTGGTGGAGTTTTCCTCGCCCTGGGAGTAGCTGTGCTGGCGGCGTGGCTTCCGGCGAACCAGGCGGCAAAACTGCCTCCGGCGAAGGCGTTGTCCGCGAGATAGTCAGCATTTTTGATGTAAAAAAAAGGGCGAATACCAATCTCATTGAAGATTGATTCGCCCCTACGGGTTAAAAATCAAACGCACCGCGTTGCCAGTGCTATTTTCGTTCAAAATCGCGGAGAAAGCGGTCAAGCTGTCGCTCGGCTTCATTATCACGTGATTGTTCAATTCGCGCGATAACCTCGTGGCGAGGCTCAAAGGGCGCGAAGATCATCGGGCGGAGAATAAGAGTCTTCCAGCCCTCTACCCGAACCAATCGGGAGGGTTCGTCGGCTAAATCGCGGTCATATATCCAGTAGTATGGCGCGTCGAGCTGATAAACCTCAACCAGATGCTGCCTGCGGGTTACGCCGGACTCGCTGATGTAGCTCAAGCGGGAAAGTACCCGGGCGTGGCGGACGAAGTCCAGCAGGTAAGCCAGATGCCGGGAGAGAGTTCCTGGCTTTTTTGTACGATTTGCCAGAAAGGCGGCACGAAACCGCCGCGCGGCGGCACGTAGTTCTCGTCTTCTGTCAGAGAAGAGGAACCAGCTTCGCAGCTCCTTCGACAGACGATCGGCATTGAATGAGCTAAATGAGTTCCGGGACAAGGTTCGAGTCTCCGTTTCTTTGTTTCTTCAACGAGGGGAGTTTAACTCAAACTTCTTGGAAACTGTAGCCTCTCTTGTCGGAGTCGCGGGCAAATCTGAACCTGCAATTTATCCTGAGTCTATGCTATATTCGCTGCGTAGGTTTCGTTAATGATTTTTGGAGGATGTTGTGATCAATGCGGTTATCTTCGATATGGACGGCGTGCTGGTGGACTCCGAGCCGCTCCAGTACGAGGCCTACGCTCAGGTCATGTACCGCTACGGCGTGGAGCTGACCAAAGCCGAGTTCATCGAATACTGGATTGGGAAGGGTAATCTGAGCGAGCATCTTGAGCGGCACAAGCTCGATGTTCCCGTAGCGGAGGTGCGTCAGCGCAAGAATACGGTTTACGCGGATCTGGTTCGCCGGAAGATGCGTACCCGTCCGGGAATCATCGGGCTGCTAAAGCGGCTCCATGCCGAGATGCCCACCGCGTTAGCCTCCAGCGCGCACGAGGATTCGGTTAACGCTGTTCTTGGTCGTTTCAACTTGCGACAGTATTTCAATGTCATTCTCGCCGGAAACGATGTGTCAAAAAACAAGCCTGACCCTGAGATTTACCTGCTGGCGGCGAAGCTGCTCCACGTGGAACCGGAACACTGCCTGGTCTTCGAGGACAGTCCGTCGGGAATCAGGGCCGGTAAGGCCGCCGGAATGAAGGTCTTTGCCCTGCCCCACGAGTTCACCGCCGGGCAGGATCTCTCCGAGGCTGACCTAATAGTCAGCGACCTGCGCAACCTACGTCTTCGCCTGAACAGGAAGCCGTCAAGGTGAGCTGCAAAGAGCAGGTACAGGGACCTGCCCTACATTAAAAAATCTTGTGTTTGTTTAGACTCGATTGTAGGGGCGGAACAATCCACAACGGATTGGTGTCCGCCCTTGCGTAACGTGGCTAACCTCAACATGATGAAACGAACCCATTGCTCCTGGAATCCGGTTACGGGCTGCACAAAGCGGAGCGCGGGCTGCGACCACTGCTACGCCGAGGTGATGGCACTCCGCTTCCAGAAGACAGGGATGGCTAAGTACGCCAACGGCTTTCGCCTGACCCTGCATCACGATGTCGTCGAGCAGCCGTTGCACTGGAGAAAACCCCGCTCGGTCTTTACCTGTTCAATGGCAGACCTCTTCCACGAAGATATTCCCTTCGAGTTTCTCCAGAAAATGTTCTCGGTCATCGAGCGTTCAGAACGCCATCACTTCCTTGCTCTGACCAAGCGGTCAAATCGTCTGGCAGAGCTGGCTCCCCGGCTGCCCTGGCCGAAGAACCTCTGGATGGGGGTTACGGTGGAGCGGGCGGACTACCTTTACCGGATTGACAACCTGCGCGCGGTTCCGGCGGCGTTACGGTTTCTTTCGCTGGAGCCGTTGCTGGGTTCGCTCTCCGACATTAACCTCGATGGTATCGGCTGGGTTTTTGTTGGGGGAGAGGCGGGGTCGGGCTTCCGCCCGATGAAGAAGGAATGGGTACTGGAGATTCAGCAACGCTGCCGGGAGGCGGGGGTTCCCTTTTTCTTCAAGCAGTGGGGCGGAGAGGGGCGGTATCGCTTCCGCGACCTCCTCGACGGGCAGGTGTATCAGGAGTATCCGCCGGAGGCGTTTTACGAACCACCGCAGTTGGATATGTTTGGAGAATAGCAGCGCGGTGCGCTGCCCAGAATTAAGAAGTGGCGGACACACAACTTCGCCAATACGAACGGTGAAGATACCAATCTGTAGGGGCGCGGCGTGCTGCGCCTTTTGTTAATTCGGGGCAGGCACAGGGGTGTACGTATCCCCTCTCCTCTTTGGGGAGAGGGTTAGGGTGAGGGGCAGAATATCACCCCCACCAAATCTGCGGGTCGACCTAAAGGTCGGCCCCTACATAAATCCCGTGTATTTGTAGAATTATCTCCGCTACTTGTCCTGAAAGAACTGCCTCAGCAGGTTTGTGGATTCCTCCGCGTAAACCCCGCCGCGCAGCTCCAGCCGATGGTTGAGTTTCTCAACACCTTTTATCTCCACCGCTGATCCCAGCGCGCCGAACTTGGGCGAGTCCGCGCCGTAAACCAGTTTGTCAACGCGGGCAGCGTAGGCGGCTCCCAGGCACATGGCGCAAGGCTCCAGGGTTACGTAAAGGGTGCAGTCGGTGAGTCGCCAGCGGTCGAGATTGTGGGCGGCTTCTCGCAGGGCGAGGATCTCCGCGTGGGCAGTGGGATCGGCAAGCTCCTCAACCCGATTGCGTCCCCGTCCGACGACACGACCCTCAAAAGCCACCACGGCTCCGATGGGAACCTCATCGCTCAGTCCGGCTCCTCGCGCTTCGACGAGGGCCATCTCCATAAACTCATGATCTGTCGGCATAGTAACCACCAGTTGAGATTGCGCTAAATTAGCAACGAAGCGGGATTGTAACATTCAACGCGTCGCCTTGTTCGCCCAAAATACTTCTTGACACGAAAACATCTTTCAGCTAAACTGCCGCTGTTAAGATCAAGAGTCTTACCTTGGAGATACAGATGACGGTACATCAAGCCGTCGAACATGACTCCGGTGCGACGATCGAACATGGTTCGTTAAGAACCACGCAATGGGAACTTTGACTCAAGGCTACCAGCCTCCCGGATTCGGCAAATCCCTGGACTTTGGTTAGCCAGTCGGAGCGTCCCAGCAACAAAGAGGAACTGATGCGCAATCGAGAAAACAGCTTTGGAACCGCTTATCTGCGAAGCGTAAGCTGCTTCGCACCTGGCGGCATCTCCCTTATTGGGGGAGGTATATCTCGATGGCGAGGTTCCATAGTACAGTAGTTGTACTGTGAATAACCAACCGCCGTCGAAAGTGAGACGGCGGATTTTTATATCCTATTAGCGACACGCTAACCGCCGTTTCCCCACCGGAACGGCGGTTTTGTTTATCATTACGGTGAGGAGTTTACGGACAACAGTAATGTGGAACTGAATCAGCGGAGCGACCAGCGGGAGCGTGTACGCGGGGATAGACTCAACTGAGAAGGAACGGCAGGTCGCGAAACTGTGTCCAGCTTCAAGCTGGCCGCCGTTTCCCCACCGGAACAGCGGTTTTGTTTAACGCTGACCCCCCATCCCGACCTTCCCCCCAGAGGAGGGAAGGAGATGGAAGGAAGAAGGAGACCCCCATGACTATTCGACGCTACCGATACACTGACCTTGCCGATACCGTTGTACTCGCCCAGCGTTGTTACCCTAATATGCTCATCGGGCTGGAAAACTCCCGATACTGGGAGGATAAGAAACGCAACGAGATGTACGAACAGTCCTTCGTCGCTATTGAGGGAGACAAGCTGGTTGGTCAGGGTACCCTCACCTCCTGCGACATCTATATGGTCGAGCCGGACATCTTCTATCTAGATTTGATGGTGGATCCCGACCATCGGGGTCAGGGAATTGCCCGCAAGCTCTACGATTTGTTGACCATCCACTGTGGCTACCTGCGCTGGAACAAGCTCCAGTCCGGTTGTTCGAGCGACGAGAAAGTGGCTCAGAGGTGGCTGGATCGACTCGGCTACAGGCATATCGAAACAGTGAGGAAGTCCCGATTGGAACTGGCGGACTACACTCCACCCGCAGATCACTCCGCTGCCCTGGCGCGGATGGAGGAGCAGAACATCCGCCTGGTTACTTACGGTGAGTTGGACGACCCAGATAAGGAAGAAAAACTCTGGCGGCTCTCCGAAATAATTTGCCACGATATGCCGGGTAACGATGAGTATCAACCCTCGGAATTTGACGAGTGGAAACGACGCGCTTCGGCACCCAGCCGTCGCCTCGGTGAAAACCTGCTAGCCCTTTCTGGTGATGAGTTCATCGGTATCACCACTCTCTGCTTTCCTGCGGGTGATGGCACTCCCGGAGTCATCGGAATTACGGGAACCCTGGCTCCCTATCGGAGAAAGGGCATCGCTACGGCACTCAAGTACGCCAGCATTGATAGGGCTGCGGGGCAAGGCATCCCGGCGATCCTCACTGGTAACGAGGAGAACAACGAGGCGATTCTACGGATTAACAACAAGCTGGGCTTCAAGCCGATTCCTGACTGGCTGGGCTATGAACTGATTAACGAGAACTACAGTGGACAGGCTTAAAGGAGACCCCCATGACTATTCGACGCTTTGAGAAGACAGACCTGGCGGGCAAGGTTGAGATTATGAACGCCTGCTACCCTAACTGGTCCTACAGCCTGGAGGACGCACTCCATCGGCATAAGTCGCTGCGCAGCGATATTTACTATCAAGCCTTTGTAGTCGAGGAGCAGGGCAAGGTTATCGCCTTCGCCTACCTTCAGTCCTTAGACCACTACATCGTCGAGCAGGGTAGCTACGGGCTGGATGTTAAGGTGCATCCCGAACAGCGGAGCAAGGGGCATGGAAGTTCGCTCTACGAGCTGCTCCTGGCTCAGTTGAAGCTGCTGAAGTGGAACAAGCTCCACACCGAATGTACGGACAGTGATGCCGCAGCACAGGACTGGCTGAGTCGGCTGGGTTACAAACACATTGAGTCCGAGTTCTCTTCCAAGCTCGACCTGAAGGGCTACACTCCGCCAGCTGACCACTCCGCCGCTATGACAAGGATGGAGGAGCAGGGTATTCGTCTGCTGACCTACGGCGAGCTGGACGACCCTGACAAAGAAGGAAAACTCTGGCGGCTCGACGAGCAGATCTACTACGACATGCCCAGCGCGGTGGAGTACAAGAAGGTCAGCCTGGAACGCTGGCGCAAACGCTGGAAGGCACCCAGCCGCTTTCAGGACAAAATCCTCCTTGCCGAACGGGATGGTGAACTACTGGGGCTGACCGAGCTTGGCTTCCCCGGCGGATTGAACGCCAACGCCATGATCGAGACCACGGGAACCCTGGCTCCCCATCGGGGAAAGGGCATCGCCACGGCACTCAAGTACGCCTGCATCGACCGCGCCGTGGAGGAGGGTATTCCCGCGATTGTTACCGGAAATGCCGAGGGCAACGAGGCGATTCTGCGAATCAACCGCAAGCTGGGCTTCCAACCGCTGCCGACGTGGCTCTTCTTCGCGTTAACTAACGAAAACTACAAAAGAGAAAACGGTGAAAAACCTACAGAAAAAGAACCGCCGCAGGTGGTTGACTAACCGACCGCCAGCTTGATGCCAAACACAACCACCAAATACCCGTAGGGGCGACCGTCCACGGTCGCCAACTAGATGGACGAAGTCCATCTACCACAGGAGATTTAACAATTGAGATTTTGTCCACACCCTCCCCTACGGGAATGTGGTATTTTCTAGACTGACATGGAAGGACAACAATGACAATCACAGAAAGGGCAATCGCCCTGACCTGCTCCGGTTTGACCAAGAGCTTTGTCAAACGGGAACGTAAAAAAGCAGGCACGAAAAAAGGTACGAGAAGAAAGAAGAAGTCCAAACTCCAGGCACTCAAAAGTGTCTCGCTGGAAATCAGCCGAGGCGAAATCTTCGGCATCATCGGACCCAACGGCTCCGGCAAAAGCACCCTGGTGCGGCTGCTCTCCACGCTGCTCCTTCCTGACGAAGGGCGGATGAGCATCTTCGACCTTGACGTGGAGAAAGATGACTTCGCCGTTAAGCGGCTCATCAATCGAGTTAGCGTGGATGCCGCCTTCTTCAAAAAACTCTCGCCCTACGAGAACCTGATCTACGCCGCTCGGCTCTATGGCTTTCGCAAGGAAGATGTTTACGAAAAGGCCCGGACGATTCTCCTCGGTCTGGACTTCCCCGAAGATAAGTTCAAGGAGCCGATGGAGCAGCTATCCCGGGGGCAGCAGCAGAAGGTTGCCATTGCTCGGGCGTTGCTGACCTCACCGGTTATGTTGCTCCTCGACGAGCCGACCACGGGGCTTGACCCCAAGAGCAAACGGCAGGTGCAGGCGTTCATTCAAGAGCTTCGCGACACCCATGATGCCACCGTGCTGCTGACTACTCACGACATGGACGAGGCGGAGCGGATCTGCGACCGGATCGCGATCATGGACAAGGGGCAGATTCTGGTAACCGACACCGCCGAGGGACTCAAAGAACTGTATCGGGTCAACGGCACCAAGCCGACGCTGGAGGAGGTTTTCCTCCGAGTAGCGGGACATGGTTTTGAGCCGGAGCATCTGGACGAAGACAAGAAGAAAGACAAAGAGAAGCAACAGGAAAAAGTCAAAGGAGAGGAGGTTAACAATGACGGCTAAGACCACGAAACGGAAACGCTGGCTGCCGAGAATCAGCTTTGCCAACGAGGCAAAGGCTTCTTACGCCTTCGTCGAGCGGAACTTCAACCTCGTTCGGCGGTACTTTGGCTGGGAGGTCGTCTTCCTCGCCTACACCGTCGTCAACACCCTGACCATCGGGCTGATTGCCGCTGGTACCGGCGACCCGGAGAGAGTGCTTTACCTGGTCATCGGCGCGCTCCTCTGGGGCTATCTCTCGGTTCTGTTCACTGTGGTCTCAGAGGATGTCGCCTGGGAACGCTGGGAAGGAACCATCGAATATACCTTCATGGCACCAATACGGCGAGTGGCTCGCCTCGGCGGAACCTGCGCTTTTGCCGCTGTTTACGGAATACTCCGCACGGCAATCGTCCTGGGAATCGTAACCCTGTTCTTTTCACTCTCTCTGGGCGATGCTAACATTGGCGCGTTCATCGTAGTGCTGGGGGCGAGCAGCTTCGCCTTCATGGGTTTAGGCATCATGGCTGCGGTATTGCCCCTGATTTCCCCGGAACGGGGAGTCCAGGCGACCCACATTATTCAGGCTCTGATTCTGCTGGTCTCAGGGGTTTATTATGACGTAAGTGTGCTGCCTGGCTGGCTGCAACCGTTGAGCCACATCAGTCCCGCCACTTACACTCTGCGAGCCAGCCGAGCCTGCCTGCTGGAAGGAGCCAGCGTCAACGACGTTCTGCCCGAAATTATTGTTCTGCTGGGCATGGGCGTGGTGCTGATTCCTCTGGGACTGTGGGTCTTCGGTCTTGCCGAAAGACACGCCAAACGAACCGGAAAACTAAAGCGCAGTGGGTAAAGATCGCGCGATACTGCTGTAGGGGCCGACCGATCGACCCATGAAAACACTGCGTACGAGTTCCCTCTCCCCTTTGGGGAGAGGGCTAGGGTGAGGGGCGAAATGTCATCTTTGTTAGATCCACCCCTACAAACCACAACCATTACCTGTTGGAGGTAAGACCATGTTACACAGAGAGTACATGCTGTTTGGCGAGGGCGAGTTTCTCCACGACGAGAACCGCTGGTTGCTCAGCTACCTGAGTGAGCGTTAGTTTTAGCCGAACGCAAAACAGGGAACCCACCGTGGGTTCCCCGTTTTTTTGTCGAGATTTTGGATGTTATCGCCCCTATCATTTCTTCCAGAAGTTTCTGCATATCTCCAGCTCAAAGGTCGCGCCGATTCCCTCAAAGAGCGTGGTTGCCTCGTCGAGGAGATCGAGTGCCAGGTCGGTCTGTCCCTCCAGGCAAGCCAGCTCTGCCAGGGAACGCAGTGTTTTTCCCAGTTGCCAGGGTGTTTCGCTTTGTCTAAAAACCCGCTCCGCCCGGGTCAACAGTTCCTTTGCTTTCTCGTAGCGTCCCAGTGCCAGCATAATTCTGCCCAGCTTAGAGCGCGACTCACTTGTCGCCAGGAAGTCGTTATCCGGTAGTCCCGTCTTCTCCAGCTCTTCTACAATCGCGGCGGCTCTGTCATTGTCGTCTTTCAGCAGGGCCACCAGGGCATCAAGCAGCAGATAATCAACCCGATGGGTTGGATGCTCTTCTGTCAGTTTTGCCAGTTGCTCCAGCTCTTTACCTGTTTTATCGGGTTGCTTGCGTAGCAGGTAAACACGCAGCCGCAGCTTGAGGATGATCACCTTGTCGTTGATATTATCCAGCCGCCGGGAGATTGTCTCGGCTTCATCCAGTATCGCGAGTGCTTGCTCGAACTCTCCCCGGCGGAGGTGATACCGCGCCAGATTGATCAGCATCGCCAGCTCGCCCTGGGAGTTTGAGCTTTCCCGACAAACATTCCGATAATAGGTGAAGCACGGCTCGGCCTCCAGCATCTGCCCCAGCTCCAGATGAGCCTCACCTTTATTCCCCGTCGCGCGGGCTTCGTCCGTCTTTGAGTCCAGAGTTTGGCACAGCGCGATGGAACGGTTGTACTGCTCAAGAGCCTTACCGGGATAACCGCGTCGGAGGTGAACCGCCGCCAGATTAGCCAGAATCGTTGCCTCGCCCTTTCGGTCGCCAACTACTTTGCTGTATGAAAGATAATCGTTATAGCCAGCAACAGCCTTGTCATATTGACCGCGATAGAAATGCCGAGTTCCTATCAGTGAGCTGACCCGTGATTCCATCAGTCGATCACCATGTTCCCGAAAAATGTTTTTGCTCTCCTCCAGCTTGCTCAGAGCTTCGTGGTAATCTCCCCGGTTGCCCAGAATAATCCCCTGAGTCGCCAGAGAACGGGCGATGCTGGTGCGGTCTTGCTGCTGGTGGGCAATCTCCACGGCCTGCTGATGTAGCTCCAGTGCCTCGTCTATCTCCCCCAGATTTCGCATGATACTACCGAGGAGGGTAAGCAGATTCCGTTCCTGAGTTTTCGCCTTCAGCGTCCGCGCGCGGGAAAGGTTTTCCTCTGCCAATGTTCGGGCTTCCTGGTAGCGGTCAAGGGCAAAGAGGTGGCGAATTCGAGTGATCCCAAGCTCCACCTGCTGTTGGGGGGTGAGAGACTCGTCGGCTTCCATCTGGCTCAGAACCGCTTCTGTCGCGTCCCAGTAACCGAGAAGATTCAGCACCCCAACAAGTTCCAATTGCGCTTTTACCCGGGTCTCCTGGCTTTCGACCAGCGAGATGACTCGCTCGTAGAACTCCAGGGCATCGGTGTTACGATAATCCCGGCTGGCGGCTTCGGCGGCTTTTACGTACCAGTCGCAGGCTTTTTCCGGCTGGCACGCTTTCTCATAATGCCAGGCAATCAGTCCCAATTGAGAACTCGGCGGGTTGCCCTTGCCAACCATCAGCTCTGCCAGGCGAGAGTGAAGTTCCTCACGACGCTGGAAGGGAATGGAATCATAGACAACCCGTCGCACCAGCGTGCTGGTGAACGCCAGGGTATCATTTTTATCTCGGCGGAGGAGTCCCTTTTTTACCAGTTCACTCAGGGGCGATGCGAATGAGGAGTCGGGCAGTAAGCGGGAGAGCGAGCTTTCGTCAAAATGCTCGGAGAGAATTGAGGCGGTACCGAGTACCTGGCGGGTTGATTCCTCGAGCTGATCAAGTCCCACCGTGATTGTCTGTTCCAGCGAGCCGGGGAGGTCGAGTTTATCCGGCGGAAGCCTGGTTACCCAGGCTCCCCGGCGCAGGGTCAACGCGCCCTGGGTCCGCAGATTACGTACCAGCTCCCGGGCGTGGAAGGGGTTTCCCTGAGAGCGTTGCAGGATAAGGTCGGTCAGCCTTTCCGCTGGTCCAGGCTCGCCGAGGGCGTGGGCGATTAGCCGCTGGATGGCTTCGCGCTGAAGCGGGGCGAGGGTAAGCTGTTCAACCTCAAGGTCAGATTTCTCCGGTCTTTGAACCAGCACGCAGAGGATTGGCAGTCCGTCCAGATGATTGATCAGGTAGGACAGGGCCTTCATGGTAAGAGCGTCGGCCCAGTGCAGGTCGTCCAGAATCAAGATCAGCGGCTGCAGCTTTGCCAGTTCCCGCAGTAGCAGGTGGACAAGCTCGAAGAGGTTCTGGGCGCGAATCTCCGGGGTGGTATCTTCGTAGAGCGAATCAGGATACTCCAGCCCAAAAATCATCGCCCCGAAAAAGGAGAGACGATTTGTTATCTTCTTGTCGTCGGTAAGCTGCTGAACTTTCTTGGCGAGAAGGTCTTTTAGTTTCAACCGAGGCAGGTTTCGGGGCAGAGAGAGGGCATCGCTGAAGAGGTTTGCCAGCAGAGCCAGAGGAGCCTGCGTTTCCATCTCGGTAAGCCCGGCTCCCAGCCAGCGATAGTTCCCGGGATCCAGCGTGTTTTGCAGCTCTTCCAGCAGCAGAGTTTTGCCGGAGCCAGCCGCTCCGGTAATCAGTATCGCTTTACCGGTTCCCCGCGAGGCTTCCTGAGCCAACTGGGCTAATCGTTGTAGTTCCTCGTCTCGTCCCACCATGACTATGGGACGCTGCTGGTCAGAACGCCACCGTTCCCCGGGTTCGTAAACCGAGACCGGCTGCCTTTTGCCACGAATTCGGAAGAGGTTACTATCCTTGTACTTATAACTGCTTTTGGTTTGTTCGTACAGCCTCTGGTCGCAGAGAACCTGCCCCGCCGCGCCCAACTCGGAGAGTCGTGCCGCCAGGTTCACCGCGTCGCCCATCACCGTGTAGCTGTGCCGCCGAGCGGAGCCGACCTCCCCGGTGTAAACCAGACCGTGGCTCAGTCCGATACTTTGGGTGTGAATCTTGCCGGAATCGAGTTCGCTTAACTCCAGAGCGCAGCCAACGGCTTGGGTCACGCTGTTGTCGTGAACAATCGGCGCGCCCCAGTAGGCGACGAAGCGCGCGCCTTTTTCGCTGAAGTCGAACTCGTTCAGGTAGCCGCCGTATCGTTCTATCAAACGCTGAACCGCCACGCAGTAGTGATCCAGCTCCTCAAGCTGTTCGGGGCTTTGTTGATAATCAAGCTCGGTAAAACGACCGAAGAGCGTCGTTACCCAGCGATGCTCCGCCAGGGGGGTCTGACCGGAGCGCAGACGCTGATAGAGCCGCTTATGGAGGAAGGGACGGACAAGCTCTGCTGCCCCGTCTTCCGGTGTAGGCTCTGGGACTGGCTCTCGACGTGGCGAAAACTCTTCTGTGGAGATAAGCTGGAAGAGGTTATCCTCCAGTCCAATCAGTTGATAGTGTTTCTCCGGCTGTTCGATTTTCTCCAGGGTGGCGCGGTCAATAACCAATTCCCCGGTTCCGGCGGTTCGCTGTGCCAGTTCCATTCTCTTCAGGCTCTCGCCGAGGAAGATATGGTAGAGCCGATTAGCCGGATCGCCCACCACCAGCCCCCGTCCCTGTCCGGTACCGATGCCAACGCGAAGAGACAGCTCCAGGGTTTCTTCCGTGTAATCTTTGGGTTGGGGGTGGTTCTCTATTGCTCGCAACATCTCCCAGCCAGCCTGACAGGCTTGATTTGCCAGCTTGGCGGGAAAGAGAGCCTGAAGGGCATCGCCAGTAAAAGATAAAACAGAGCCGCCCCGGCGGGCGACTATTTCTATCAAAGTCTCAAAGATACCGTTTAGCAGGTAGTTAAGTCTCTCCGCGCCGATTCGTCCCTGTTGGGAGAGCCGTTCCCCCAGAGCGACAAATCCGCCCAGATCGGCAGACAGCACCGTCCAGATTCCACTCAGACTGTAGTTCTTTGGGTTTTCGCCGGGTTCTTCGCGAAGAAAGCGATAGAGGTCGGGAGGAATAGAGCCAGCCAACCCAGGACCAGCCAGTGGCTCATTCCGTGGAAGCGTCTGATTTTCCCGCCTAGAGCTTTCTTCGATATTCGGCATTTATCCGGGGATAATCCCTTCAAGCTGGAGCGATTTGACCGTGGCTGCGTAAAAAATATGCAAGGTGCCTGTTCGGCTAAGAGCGAGGCGGTGGCGGTGCAACGCAGTGCGTTGCATCACAAGACCGACCTTTGGTCGGAACACCAATCGGTCGCCCGCTCCCGCTGGTCGCTCAACATTCCTCAGGTTTTACGTAGGGGTCGACCCTTAGGTCGGTCCGCCGAAACGGCGAGGGCGTTGCCTCACAGAGCTGGGCTTCGCCCAGAAAATCTTGAGCTTGCCCGCTCACTCCGTAGTTTTACGTAGCGTACCATCGCCGTCCCTGCCTTACGCTGTGGGAACCAGCACTCGCCGGAACTGTTCCAGATTGTCAATAATCTTTCCCGCGCCGCTAACTACCGTTGTGAGTGGGCGATCCACCACGGTGATGTTGAGTCCGGTTTCCTGGTGGAGAAGAGAGTCAAATCCACGCAGCAGCGCGCCGCCGCCAGCCAGATAGAGTCCACGCTCAATCAGGTCCGCCGCCAGCTCCGGCGGAGTACGCTCAAGGGTTCTGTGTACGGCTCGAACAATCGCGCCGAGGGGGTCAGCCATTGCCTGACGGATTTCCTCCGCCGTAACCTCGATTACCCGGGGTACTCCATCGATGATGTCTCGCCCTCGGATTTCCATCTTTTCTTCGCCAATGTCAAAGGCCGTGCCGATCCGCAACTTAATCCGTTCGGCGGTCTGCTCTCCCACCAACAGGTTGTAGGTCTTGCGCAGGTACTTGTCGATGGACTCGTCAAGCTCGTCTCCGCCCACTCGAATACTGGTGTTGACGACGATGCCGCCCAGCGAAATCAGGGCGACCTCGGTTGTTCCGCCGCCAATATCAACGATGATGTTGCCCAGCGGTTTCATTACCGGCAGCGAAGCACCAATTGCCGCCGCCATCGGCTCGTACACCATCAGAACCTCTTTGGCTCCGGCGGTGAGGGCGGAGTCTCGCACGGCACGCTTCTCTACCTCGGTAATCCCACTGGGAACACAGATTAGCACGCGAGGTCGCGATAGCCGGCGACCGCTGCTCTTGCGAATGAAGTAAGAGAGCATCTGCTCGGTTACTTCAAAGTCGGCAATCACACCATCTCTCATCGGACGCAGGGCGCGGATGGAATCCGGCGTGCGTCCCAGCATTCGCTTTGCCTCAATGCCAACGGCCTTTACCTGACCGTTCTTTGTCAGCGCGACGACGGAGGGTTCATCAATCACCACGCCCTGTTCCTTCACATAGACCAGCGTGTTTGCTGTGCCTAAGTCCAGGGCGATGTCGCTGCTGAACAAACCTAAAAATGAACGAATCAGTCCCAATGGTTTCCTTTGTGTTCCCAAACAGCGACCATCATTTTAATAGATCCCTGTACCCGGTAGATGTACGGGGTCCCTCGGTAAATCTCATCCTCGGCCCGAAGAGTAATTGTGGAACCTCCTCCGTGGAGCCGTCCGGGGATATAGAATGGCATCTCTTCGTAATTGGCATTCGTTACGGCGTGGTGGACGAAGTAATCAACGCCGTTTTCTTCAAGGTACTCGGAGAGCCTGTCCTGGCTTACGTACTCCTGATATTCATAGTCGTTGACCAGACCGTCGAGGTTGATTGTCCTGCGGTCTGAAAAATACCCGAAGACAGCACAGTCTCGCATGGTAACAATTGAATCCACGGGTGTATTGTTTCTCGTCCAGAGGGCAGCCTCATAGGAACCTCGTGAGAAACCTAAATCAAGGCGTGTCAGAGAGATAGCCTGTCCAGCAATTGTGACAACTGTTGCCGCAATCGGCAGCCAGAGTTTTAGGGAAGGCTTTTTCTCGGTAAGGACACGGATCATATCTCCCAGAGCCAGCAGGAACAGGGGTAGTGCCAGAGCGATAAGGTAATATGAAAAGGGGGCCCATTTGAGAAAGAACAGGTAATATAGCAATTGCCCGCCCACTCCCCAGGCGAGGACATGGGTCGCCGGAGACAACGAACGCCGACGAACAAACACCCAGATCAGGGAAAGGAAGACTACTACGCCTAACTCACGATAGGCAATGCTGGACAGGTAGAAACCGGGAACCGGAAATGAGCTTTTAAGCGCGCCGGAGATTGGGGTAAGATGCCCAAAGGTGAGATAGTTCCATAGCAGGTATCCACCCAGAACCAGAGCGGTGGGAGCGAAGAGCCGCAACCCCCGTTTGAGGAAATCGACAAGAGTCCGCTCCGGAGCGCGCTTTTTCCCAAGATACGCTAGCAGGAAGAAAGCTGCCAGCGCGATGTGCAGGAACGCTGTATCCAGCCGGGAAAGAAAAATAAGAGCCAGCAGAACTCCTACGCCCCACTCTATCCGGAGCGGTGCTTTGAACTTTGCCAGCTCATGGCGTTCCGCCAGTCGTAACGCGGTCATAACCAAAGCGAAGGTGAGGGTAACCTCCATCCCTGAGATGAGGTTGTTGATGATCTGGGGCCAGGCACACGCCAGAATAATTATCAATCCGGCGGTTTCACCAAAGCGTTTGCGAACAAACTGCCACGCCTGATACAGTCCAAAGCCAAAGAGCAGAATCGTGAGCGACATCCCGATGTAATATCCACCGAGAAGCCCGGCTCCTAGGAGATAGGGAATGGCGATAACCCCCAGCCAGAGCGGATGAAAGCCGTTTGTCTGGTGGAGTTCATCGAAGCTGAAGCCGTCCCCGTCGGCAAGATTCCGGGCAATCTCCATGTAGTAACACGCGTCATCATTTGTGTAATGAATGGAGATGTCCAGAGGGACAAAAAGCACGAATACCAGCCGATAGAAAACCAGGGTAGCAATCAAAGCCAGGGCAATTTTTGGCATTAGCGGCTTCTTGTTAGAATCAATTAGTTTTGATATTCGCACCTGATTCCTTCTGAATAACGGCGATAAGCTGCCCACCCGACAAAGTATGCTCTAGTATAGAAGAGAACGCTGTTGTTTATCAATGATGTTCACCGCATGACCTGAGAGCGAAAACATGGCATAATGGTACAGGTAAGTGTGTTCGCTGGGAGGAAATAAAAATGACAAGCAGAGAAGAACGGCTCTACAAACTGCGTGAACGGGCAAAAGGGCGCGTTCGTCGTCCGGCGGTGGCGGGAAGTTTCTATCCGGCTCCGGCGCGTTCGCTTAAAGAACAGATAGAGATGTTCCTCCGCCGAGTCGATAATCCGCCTCTGAGTGGCATTCGGGCGATAATCGCCCCCCACGCCGGATACGTTTACTCAGGGCAGGTGGCGGCCTGTGCTTACGCCGCGCTAAAGGGCAACTGGGAGCGAGTTATTGTAATCTC
>SWBW01002480.1_pt1 | contig 18664 bp, 14 predicted proteins | sample 4693041 | NCBI WGS metagenome assembly SWBW01 (sample SAMN10267271, study PRJNA491770) | bioreactor metagenome | isolation source: DHS bioreactor inoculated with marine methane seep sediment | place: Japan: Omine Ridge, Nankai Trough | collected 2006-05-06 | reverse complement strand
TTCTCGTTTCCTGTCAGGCCGTCATGACCGGGTCATGAAGCACGCCCGTTCGACGAGGAACAACGTCACCAGCAACCGGCCCACTCTGCCGTTGCCATCGAGAAAGGGGTGAATCGCCTCGAACTGGTAATGGGCCAGCGCGATCTGGGCCAGGGGCGGTAGTGACGTGTCGTGAAGAAACTTCTCCAAAGCACCCAGGCACTCTTTCATTTCTTGAACCGGAGGTGGAACGTAGGATGCGTTTTCCAGCGTGCATCCTGGTGGTCCGATCCAGTTTTGGCTGCGGCGGAACGCTCCTGGTGTGGCCTGGTCACCGCGCACGCCTGCCATCAACTTTTCGTGTAGCTCGCGGATCAAACGTAAAGAGAGCGGTAGCGTTTTCAACCGCTCGATACCGTGTTCCATCGCCACCACGTAGTTGGCGACTTCGCGGAGATCGTCGGGACTACGCTCCACGATTGAACCCGCCTCAACAGCGAGCAGCTCACCCAAGGTGGCCTGCGTTCCTTCGATGCGGCTGGAGAGCACAGCCTCACGGCGCACGAAGGGACGAATCAGCAAGTGGGGGTTAGGAAGCCGTCGCCCTTCTCCAGCAAGTGATCCTGCAGCACGGTCAGCATCGGAGAGCGCACGAACAAGGTTGGGCGTCCAACGGATCTCCGGTGGCAACGGGTCGGGCACATAGGCCTCGAATCCGTGGGGGGACCTCATTTTGCTTCCCGGTGCTCGTCGTTTTGACATCCGTTGGTTCCCTGTTTTCGCCGGTGAAAATAGCGATCGACGTTATTTTCAGTTTGAGCAAGAAATGAAAATAACGCCTTCTGTCGCCAAGGTCAATTCATGACATATCAACTAGATAGTTCAGTCAGGGGTGTGCCCGAGCCGTCGGCCCCGCCTTGTACTCCGGAGGTACGCCCAGCCAGGGCGGCGGCTCCGGCGCTTCACGTGAAGCGTCGACGACCACCTCGAGCCGTCGGCCCCGCCCTCAGTCGCGTTCGACTCCAGCGCCCGCAGCGCGAACAGCCCCTCGACCATCCTGTTCGGCAGCGGGAGGATGGACGGCAGCCGCGGCCGCTCGAAGAAGCCCGGCTTGCCAGCGCATTGCTTTTTCGGAATAGCGGCTGCAATCCTCTGCACCCGGAGGGGCACATTATGTTTACGAACCTTATGGGCGGTCCAGCCCGAGCTCGCGGTAGGCGACGGCGTCGATGCGGTCGCCACCGGGCATGCGACGCGCCAGGTGTTCCTGGTCCTTGAGCATGGCGATGACTTTTTCGCGGCCGGCCTTGGTCTTGACGGCCTGGCGTGGCGTCTTGCCCTTGAGCGCGGGGATCTTCTCATCGATCCACTGCAGCAGCCGGTCCTGCATGAATCTGCTCAGAACCTCGGCCTGGACCTCCTCGGGGAGTTCGGACGGCGGCGGTGGTCCCACGGCGGCCGTCTCGGACATCGCCACATCCAGGTCCTTGATTCCGTCGAGGCGGTGGTGGCCAAGATCACCGAGCAACCCGGTCAGGAAGGCCTTGCCCTTCTCGAGTCGCTCCTTCGAGTGCACCTCGAGGCGCAGCCGGCCCTTCTCGATTCGGATGCTCCCGAGCAAGAGCGGCCCCGGCCCCATCTGCTCGCGCCCTCTGCGGTCCTGCCAGTTGAATCCACCCCCTCCTTCGTCATCGATGTCGGGGTGGTCGCGCAGGCGCTGCTCCACAGCTCGCACGTCGTGGAGGTCGAAGATGGCCTCGCAGAAGACGATCTCCTCGTTGTCCATGGTGACCATCCTCGGCGGCCGCCAGCCGTCGATGGCCTTGCGCAGGGCTCGCTGCGCCGGAGCGGCGGCCTTGCGCAGCGCCACCTCGGCCGGCACCTCCGGATGCGCCTTCTGCTCCCGCCGCAACACCTTCTCGATCGCCTCGAGCACCGCCTCTGCGTGGGGGCGAGGGACTCCACAGATGGACGTGAGCTCGTGGTGGTCGTCCATCGGGATGATCCAACCGAGAATCGTGTCGAGGCGGTCCATGGTCTGGGTGGCCGACTTCTCGCGGACGAACACCCGCCAGCCGGTGACGAGATCGACAAGCTCGATGCCCTCGTCAACCCGAACCTCCTGCGCCTCCCACAGCGAGAACCGCGCCTGCTTCAGCGCCGCCAGGACCCTGGCCTCGTTGGGACCGAGTGAGCTGCCCTGTTTCTGCTCGAAGATATCGACGAGCCGCTCGCCCGCGCGGTTTTCGTGCCCGTAGCAGAGGAAGGCGACGAAGCACTCGTGCTCCCACTCGCGGATCTCCTTCTCCGGTCCGAGAAAGCGTGTCACGCCCTCGCGGCCCCAGTCCTCCTGGGTTGAGAAGGGCAGCAGCTTGTCCATCACGCGCTGGAAGGCGGTCTTGCGCCCGACCGCCGGGCCGAGGTGCGGGCAGTCCTCGGGGCAGTCGATCTTCACCATCTTCTGCTTGGCGCAGCACCACGAGCAGATCTGCCCCTCGAGCGCGGGGCAGGGGCGCCTGGCGCGTCGTCGCTTGCAGTACCTGCAGTTGGCCATGGCTGAGTTGTCGCATGATCTTCGGGCTGATGGCTAGCCCGCGACAGATCTGCCGCCATGAGATGTTCCCGGACGAGCGCAGGAAGGGCGGCGTCGGGTGCGGTCCCGTCTGTTGGACGTGCTGCATCGCGGTGGCGAGGACCACCATCAGGGCCGCGGCGGGTCCGCCTGCACGAGTGCAGGGGAGGACCTCCCACGAGCGCTGGGCCAACTCGCGCTGGTAGAGCAGTGGCGACTGTCGGAGACTCGAAAAGACCCGCAATCCAAGAACCTCCATTTTGAGAAAGTAGAGTCCGTCCCCCAACGTTGGAACCCTCAAGCTGAATGTCGCCGGCTAGAGAGGAATCTGCTTCGCAGGCCCAGTGCTCGTCCCAGGGATCGAGGGGCTCGTCGGGTGAGTGCGGCATCTCTGCATCTGCAGCGCGAGCTGTGCGCCCCCGTGGCTCGAACGCCACCGTCAGCGGGTCCGGGCCGTCGCGCAGCAGCGGACGGTGGTGCTGCCCTGGACGCCGAGCTTCAGGGGCAGCGCGACCTGACGCGCGCAGCGGGCGCGTTGATCAGCTGTTGGGTGTGGCGCGAGGCGAGTTAAGCACGAACGGGTAGGTAACAACAACGATCCCACCGCCCTGCGGCCTGGGAAACGGCCACCGCCGCACCGCCTGCGCGATGCAGGTCTCCACGTTGCTGTTGCCCAGCGTGGAGCGGGCCACCCTCGAAACCACCACCTTCCCCATGCCCGAAATCGTGAACTGGACAATCAGACGCCCGTACAGCCCCGGGTTGGACTGCAGCTCGCGCTGGTAGCAGTACTTGACCTCATTGATATGCTGACGAATGACGCGCCGGATGATCTCCTTGCTCAGCGTCCCCCGCACCGCCGCGCGGCCGGCCACCACGCGCGGGCCCTTGAGCACCCGCGGGGGCAGCGGGATCCGACGCCCGGTCAGGCGTCCCACGCCGCGGCCGTAGCCCGCGCCTCCGCCTCCGCCGCCGCCTTTGCCGAGGGTGCCGGTGGTGTCGAGGCCGATGGTCCCCTCGCCGGTGCCGCCGCCGCCGCGGCCGGTGCCCGTCAGGCCCAGCCCGCCGATCCCGTAGGCCTCGCCGATCTGGTCACCGATCAGGCCGCCCAGGGCGTTCACCGCGTCTTGGCCCAGCGCGCGGTCCCGGCCGAAGATCGAGGCGAGGTGGCTGCCCGAGGGTGACCTGAGCAACCCCAGCACGCCGGCGGTGCTGGCCGCGTCCTTGGCCAGCCGCTTGGCCAGCTGCGGGTTCGGGGTGTCCTTGGGGCCCTTGAGGCCGTAGAGGCCGGTCTTCTCCCTGGACGTCTTCTTGCCCATCTTGCCCTCTTGGTCCTTGTGCCGCTTGCCCGTGCCGCCCTGCTCGTCCTTTTGCCCCCTCTGCAGCCAGCCCGGGACCTCTTCTTGCTTCTGGTCCGCCGGCTTGATCAGGACGCTGACGAGCTTGCTCTCCGCGTCGAAGAGGTCCAGCGAGAGGATATTGGGGTCGGGGGGCACGGCGAAGACCATGAACAGCGCCAGCGTGTGCGCCGCGAAGGCGAGGCCCAGGTGCAGGCCCAGGTTCGCGTCGAACCCGGAGATGATGCCGCCGGGCAATTTCCGCGCCGCCCGTACCGAGTTGACCAGGAAGGTGCTCGCGCCCAGGTCCAGCTTGATCCGCGCGTCCGGCGGGATGGGGTAGCCGTACGAGCCGGGGTACATGCCGGGGCGGGCCGCGCCCGACGCCGCCAGCTGGTCGAGCCCGATCCTGTGGGCGCCGATGGTGACGTCGCCGGTCATGCCCTGGGTGTAGTTGAGCTGGTAGTCGGTCCCGGTAGACTGCACCAGCGGGAAGTTCGGCGCGGGGATCGACGGGTCGACCATGGTGATCGAGCTGGCCACCGCTTCGCCTACGGAGAAGTGGGGCGATCGGTTCTCGCGGCTCATGCGGCCGAGGCCCAGCACGAGCAGGCAGAGCCCCACGAGCAGCTCCAGCCCGCCGAGCCCCGGGCCGAGGACGTTGTGGTGGGTGGCGGCGCCGTAGATCGCGATGGCCACGCCGGAGAGGCACATCAAGGCGCCCGTCACGACGGCCACCCAGCTCAGCGCGGAGACCTTGCCGGCCGCAGCGTCGGTCAGGTGCTCGACCTCGAGCACCGAGTCGCCGAGCATGGTCGTGACCTCGATGGCGTGCGCGCCATCCTGTCGATCGAGGTTGGTGTGGGTCTGCATGATCTCCTCCGCTCTCCGCCGCTGGGCGCAGGTCTCCCGTCCTCACATCAACAGGCGAGGCAAACGGAGCCCTGGGCCGCGGCTGACTGGGTGTTTCGGCGTCCTGGTCTTGGCGTTCAGGGGTTAGGACATCGTCGCGCCGTTCAAGTTCCTGCTCTTGTGCGCGGGGCCCTCTGGTGCTTCGCGATCAGGAACCCCCCTCCCGGGGCGCTGGGGCGGGGACGAGGCCCCCAGTGACGAGGAGGCAGCGTGAGATGTCCAACAGACGAGATCGCACCAGGTGGTCGAGCCAGCGCGGTGGAATCTAATCGTCGAATCTTGGTGCATGGACACGTGCGGATGGCTGCGACCTTTCCATGCTCACGGACACGCTGCATTTGTCAGGTATTTCAGCTCATCCCGGTCCCCCTCCACGCCCGAATGATAAACGAGATGTACCTTCTTGTTGTGGTCTACGACTATATCAATGTCTCTTGCCAACGGACGCATATATCCCTGCGAATCAATAGCTCGGGTCACCCACTCGCCTGTGGCGTCTGTTGCGTACTTGATATTATTGTTTGTAGAGTCGTGGTAGCCGATATGAACCTTGCCATCCTTGTCCGTGGCTATCGCTACATGCGCCCCCACCTCGCCATCTTGATCAATCGTTTTCTTCACCCAGGCCCCTGATGCGTTTGATAGATAGCCCAGGCTGACGTCTTTCAGGTCCAAGTAGCCGATATGAACCTTGCCAGCCCGATCTGTGACGATAGAGGCCCAAGCAACATTTTCCAGTGAATCGAGGGCCTGATCTGCCCATGCCCCAGATACATTTGTTGCATACTTGAGCTTCTTGTTTGTGTCGTCAAAATAGACGATATGAGCTTTCTTGTCCCGGTCCACTGCGATCGATGCGAGCGCTCCCACATTGCCCTTTGAATCGACGATCTGCTTCACCCACGCCCCCGATGCATTTGTCGCATGCTTGAGGTCGCCGTTCTGCGATTCGTAGTAGCCGATGTGAAGCTTCCCCGCATCATCGATGACCATTGATGAAAAGCCTTCCACGCGCTGGTCCAGGACTTCACTTTTCCAGCTTCCAGACACATTGGTCGTGTATTTGAGACCCTTTACAGTATTGTCCACATAGCTGACATGGATCTTGCCAGCGTCGTCGATGGCGATTGAAGACCATGCTCCGACAAGGCCCTGAGAGTCCAGCACCTTGCTGACCCACCCGCCCGAAGCATTTGTTGCGTACTTAAGGTCATTTGTGTTTTCAACATCGTTATTGGCATAGTAGTAACTAACATGAACGTTCCCGGCTTGGTCGATCGCGATGGACGGATCTCCCCCCACATCTCCTTCTGTGTCGACAACGGTGCTGGCAAAGCCGCACTCCTCGCCGGTATCCGAACAGGCAGACAGGCACAGAAGGCCAGCAAGGGCCCAGCACCGCAAGGATAAGTTTGCATGGATTGATGTACTCGACTTCATCGCGCCCTCCGCAATTATCAACCTTAGACCAATCATCCAATAGTCGTTTCTACCTGCCCTTACCCAAGGGAAATGGGGAGATAGCATATTCTCGCCGCTGTTTGAGGGTTGTTCAAGAGTTGATCAAGCTGGGAGTTGAAGGCGTAGGGCAAACAAACGATGATCCGGCCGGGTACGTATCTTACAAATCCGGCCGGGCGTGTAGGAACCCCCCTCCCGGGGCGCTGGGGCGGGGATTTTACAAGCCGGTCGACCGGCCAAGTTGCAAGCGAGCGGCTACTGGCGGATCTCTCGGTCCCCGGACTCGCCTCTGGGGCGAACGGGAGCATCACGCCGATGCTCGTCCGGGTGCGTGCGGCCTATCTGCTCGGCCGCCATTGAGCCGCCTACGACCTTTGCGATCATCTGGAGACCGCACTCGCCCGCCTCGAGCGGACCAGCTGGTTCGCGGCCCGCACCGCTGCCGCCGCTCGGGCGCTGCGCAAGGCCCACGCCACGGGCGTCATCCGTAGCGAGGTGGTACCATGACGCGCGCGGTCTCTTGAGCACCTGCATCGGCCTCGTGACCATGACCGGCCGCGCCGCGCCGCGTGCGCAGGCCCAGCCAACGGCGGAGCACCCCTGCTCGGCGGCGGTGGCGCGGGCACGCCTTGACACCCAAGTGGGATCCGCTAGCATCCGCGACCATATAGCCGTGTCTTGGCGGCGAAACAGCGGGGCAGGAGGAAACGATGAATCCAGTGGACAGCTTCATGGAGGGGGTGATTGCCCGGAATCCTGCCGAGCCGGAGTTCCACCAGGCTGTACGGGAGGTGGTGCAGTCCGTTCTGCCGGTGGTGGAGAGGAACCCGGTTTACCGCGCGCTGCGGATCCTGGAACGCATCGTCGAACCGGAGCGGGTGATCATCTTCCGCGTGCCATGGATGGACGACCGCGGCGACGTCCAGGTCAACCGCGGGTTCCGCGTCGAGATGAACAACGCCATCGGCCCCTACAAGGGTGGGCTGCGCTTCCACCCCAATGTGTCCCTCGGGGTGCTGAAGTTCCTGGCGTTCGAGCAGGTGTTCAAAAACGCCCTGACCACGCTCTCGCTGGGCGGCGGCAAGGGCGGCGCCGACTTCAACCCCAAGGGCCGGAGCGACAACGAGGTGATGCGCTTCTGCCAGTCGTTCATGAACGAGTTGTTCCGCCACCTGGGGCCGCAGTCCGATATCCCCGCCGGGGACATGGGAGTGGGCGCACGGGAGATCGGATTCCTGTTCGGGCAGTACAAGAAGCTCACCAACGAGTTCACCGGCGTGCTGACCGGCAAGGGCATCAACTGGGGCGGCTCATTGATCCGCCCGGAGTCCACCGGCTACGGCGCGGTCTACTTCGCCCAGGAGATGCTCGCCACCCGCGGCGACAGCCTGAAAGGGAAGACGGCGACGGTATCGGGCTCCGGCAATGTCGCCCAGTACACCGTCGAGAAGGCGACACAGCTGGGGGCCAAGGTCGTGACGCTCTCTGACACCGGCGGCACCATCGTCGACCCGGAGGGCATCGACCCCGAGAAGCTCGCCTGGGTTCTTCAGCTGAAGAACTCCCGGCGGGGACGGATCCGGGAGTACACCGAGCAGTTCAAGGGGGTCACCTACCTCGAGGGCAAGCGTCCCTGGGGGGTCACGTGTGACGTCGCCTTTCCGAGCGCCGTCCAGAACGAGATCGACGAGCAGAACGCCAAAGATCTGGTGCAGAACGGCTGTTTCTGTGTCAATTGTGTGGAGAAGATGCCGAGCACCCCCAAGGCGGTGGATCACTTCCTGGAGGCGAAGATCCTCTACGGGCCGGGGAAGGCGGCGAACGCCGGTGGGGTGGCCACGTCTGGGCTGGAGATGGCGCAGAACGCGATGCTGATCTCCTGGACCCGGGAAGAGGTGGACGCTCGACTGCAGGTCATCATGAAGGACATCCACGCGATCTGCGTGGAGTTCGGACGGGATGGAGACTTCGTCGACTACGTCAGGGGCGCGAACACGGCGGCCTTCGTCAAGGTCGCCGACGCGATGGTCGACCAGGGGATAGTGTAGCCAACAGCTGCGGCCGGTCGACCCTCAGTTGCCGCTGCCGGGGCATCGCCATGACGACCTCGCGGACGACCGGATCAGAGCCGTTGTGGCTCCGATCGCACGACCTGATGCCCTTCCGCGTGCGGGAGGTCCTGCTCGTCTCCTCGCCCTACGACTTCTTCATCCTCGAGGAGGACGGGCGCCTGTCCGAACGCATCTTCACCGCCTATGCCGACCTCACCCTCTCCGCCACGCCGCGGATCAAGCACGCCCCCAGCGGAGCGGCGGCCCTCAAGCTGCTCTCCGAGCGGAACTTCGACCTGGTGCTGACGATGGTCCGCCTCGAGGACATGGACGTGACCGCGTTCGGGCGCAGCGTCAAGGCCCTCGACCCGCACATGCCCGTCGTCCTGCTCGCCCTCGCCGAGGCCGACCTGAAACGGTGGCCTTCAACGCCGGATTCCACAACCGTCGACCTCGTCTTCCTCTGGACCGGGGACTCCCACATCCTGCTCGCGATCATCAAGCAGGTGGAGGACCGCATGAATGTGGCCCACGACACCCGCGTCGGGGACGTACGGGTGATGATCGTCGTGGAGGATTCGGTCCGGCGCTACTCTCACCTGTTGAGCGTGCTCTACTCCGAGCTGATGGCGCAGTCGCAGTCTCTGACCGCGGAGGGACTCAACGACCTCCAACGGCTGGTGCGGATGCGCGCCCGGCCGAAGCTGCTGCTCGCCCGCACCTACGAGGAGGCGGAGGGCTTCTGTCAACGGTTCCGTAACCAGTTGCTGGCGGTCATCGCCGACCGGAGGCTCCCCAGGCGGGGCGACGAAGACGCGTCCGCCGGGCTCGAGCTGGTACGCATGATCCGGGCCAGCGACGATGCAATCCCGATCCTGCTGCAGACCGCGGAGCCGGACGAGGGCCGCGCAGCAACGCTGGACGTGCTCTACCTCCACAAGGACGACAGCGTGCTGCGGCAGATCCGCAGCTTCATGGTCACGAACCTCGGCTTCGGCGACTTCGTCTTCCGCATGCCCGGTGGGTCGGAGGTGGCTCGCGCTGCCAGCATGTTCGAGATGGAGCGGGTGCTGCAGACCGTGCCGCCGGAATCGCTCGAGTACCACGCGTCGCGGCGACACATCTCGCTCTGGCTGATGGCACGTTCGATGTTCGATCTCGCCAAGCGGGTCCGCGCCTGGAAGATCGAGGAGCTCGGCGGCATCGAGGCCGCGCGGCAGAAGCTGGTGTCAGCGCTCCGCGAGGCGCGCCTCCAGGAGCAGGACGGGGTGATCGCCGACTTCTCTGCCGAAAGGACCGACTCGCCACCGGAGCTGATCCGCCTGGGCACCGGGTCGATCGGCGGCAAAGGGCGCGGGATCGGGTTCGTGCGGTTCATGCTGGCCCAGGGCAGCGCGGATCGATTCCCGGGGATGGAGGTTGGCGTTCCGAGGACGGTGCTGCTCGCCACCGACTACTTCGACCAGTTCATGGAGGAGAACGCCCTCCAGGACGTGATTCCGCGCTCACGCCCCGACGCCGAGATCATCAGCCGGTTCCTGGAGGCGCGTCTGCCCCACGCGCTCGAGCAGGAGCTGGCGGAGCTCCAACGGCACCTGTCGGGGCCGCTGGCCGTCCGCTCCTCCAGCCTGCTGGAAGACGCCCACTCGCAGCCGTTCGCCGGCATCTACGCCACCTATATGCTGTCGAACAACCATCCCGACCGCGGCGTGCGCTTCTCCGAGCTCTGCCGGGCGATCAAGGCGGTCTACGCCTCCACCTACTGCGCGGACGCCAGGTCGTACGTGGCCGGGACGCCACATGCGCTGGAGGAGGAGCGGATGGGCGTGGTGATCCAACAGATGGTGGGGCGGCGCCATGGAGATCGCTTCTACCCCTCCATCTCCGGGGTGGCCCTCTCCTTCAACCACTACCCCATCAGCTCACAACGGGCAGAGGAGGGGCTCGCCGAGGTGGCCCTCGGCCTGGGCCAGATCATCGTCCAGGGCGGAGCAGTCCTGCAGTTTTCACCCGGCGCCTCGACGGTCATGCCGCAGTTCCCGTCGCCCCGAGACTTCCTGCGGATCTCGCAGTCGGTGTTTCTCGCGCTCGATCTGAGCCAAACGCGGATCGATTTCCTTGCCGGCCCAGAGTCCAACCTGAGCCAGTACACGCTGGAGCAGGCAGAGGAGGACGGGACGCTGTGGCCGATGGGCAGCGTATACGTTGAGGGAGAGGACAGGATCCGCGACAGGCTCGACCTCGCCGGCCCGAGGGTTGTGACCTTCAACAACATCTTGAAGTGGAAGGCTATTCCCCTCGCCCCGGCGCTCGAGGAGCTGCTCCGCCTTTTTAGCACCGGCCTCGGTTGTGCCGTGGAGATCGAGTTTGCGATCGACATGGCAGACTACGGCAGGGACGTCCAGCGCGGGCAGGAGCGAGCCTCGCCTCGGCTGTATCTGCTGCAGATCCGTCCGCAGGGCTTCCGCCTGGCACACCAGCCCATCGATGCTGGGGACTTCGGGGCGGAGGAGGTTCTGTGCCAGACGGACCGCTCGCTTGGCCACGGGATCATCGACGACATCGCCGACGTGGTCTACGTCAGGCGAATGGACCTCGGACACCTCGAGACGCCAGGCGTGGCCGCCCGGATTGGGGCGATCAATGCCGAACTCGTCGAGGAGAAATGTCCATACCTGCTGATCGGCCCCGGCCGTTGGGGTACGTCCGACCCGGCCCTCGGCATCCCGGTGGCGTGGTCCCAGATCTCGGGAGCCCGCGTGATCGTCGAGGCCGGCTTCCCCGGACGCGCCGTCGAGCCCTCGCAGGGCACGCACTTCTTCCACAACATCGTCTCGTTCGAGGTCGGATATCTGACGGTCAGCAGCTCCAGTGCCAGCGGCACCGCGAGCAGCGTGGACCCGGCATTCTTCGACCTCGAGTGGCTCGGACGTCAGCCCGCAGAGCGTGAGTCCCCTGATGTGCGACACGTGCGTCTGGCGCGACCGCTCCGGGTCTTCCTCGACGGCCGAAATGGAAAGGCCACGATCTTGAAGCCGGCGGCAGGCTGAGCTGGGCATTGGACATGGGCGAGATCACGCCGTACCTCGAGGCGACGTCGTGAGCTCGAGGAACCTCGCCGCCTCGGTGTGGGCACGCCTGAAGAACCTGGCGAAAGAGCGTGACGAGCAACCCGAGTACGTGTTGACTCGCTATGCGCTCGAGCGTTGGCTGTACAGGCTGTCGCGGTCGCCCCACGCCGACCGCTTCGTGCTCAAGGGCGCCTGTCTATTCGAGCTGTGGACTGACACGCCGCACCGGGCGACTCGGGACAGAGACCTTCTGAGCTACGGGCAAAATCGTGTCTGACAATTCGCCGCTGACGATGGCAAGGTGAAGCAATGGGCGGCGTTCAGAAGGCGGTCCAGGCTTGGTGACCGCTCAGTTCGCCAGCTGGCCCAGCCGATCGACGATCCAGACCATGCCCTCGGTGTCTCGGCCGCAGTAGCGCAGCAAGGCCTTCCGCGCGGCGTCCTTGTCCTCGCGCGGCATACGGCCGAAGGCCAGCTCCAAAAACGCCGATGAGGTACTTGCCTTTGGAGATGATGGGCTTCTTTGATGAAGTCTTGGCCATGGTTCTAGCTTGGGTGGCCGGTGTGTAGCGAGACTACACAGGCAGTTTACCGTAAGAGATCGCCCGTTCAACAAACGTGCGATACTGGGGCGGCGCCACGGAGACGTTCAAGATCGGCGGGAAGCAGACGGTGATGGTCGAGCGGGACGGGCAGGTGTTGATGTTTGACGGCGGCAGCAAGCAGACAACAAAGGCGCCGTCGGAAGACACGCGAGCGTCCACACCACCTGTGCCGCCCCGGAAAGCCGCAAAGCCCAAGTCGAAGAAGCAGACGCGCGAGGAGGAATTCCAGGCTCTTTGGAGCCGCGCGGGGGAGGCAGGCGAGGCGCTTCGTGATGCCAGGAAGCGGCCGGACGAGACGATCCACACCGTCGGAAGCAACGAGGTGCATCACATGCCCGCGGGTGGCCTGGGCTGGGTGCACCTGATCATCAAACCGGGCAACTCGGACTAGGCGACCGCGGCAGTGGACGCTTCAGCTGAAGCGTTTGCGCGCTGCGCCAGTGCGCAAACGCGACACCTCCTCAGTTCAGCACCTGCCACACCACTTGGACCTCATCGCCCCCAAGGCCCAGCCGCAGGCCGTGCTGCAGACGTACCAGGCGAACCTCCTGGTCGCCCAACAAGGTGCCGTTGGTGCTCGCGGTGTCCAGCGCGTACAACGCCCCGTCCAGCTCAATCACCAGCAGGTGCACCCGCGAGACGCGATCGTGGCCGCCGTCTCGGATCAACGAGGTGGCGCAGCGCTCATAGCGCCCTACCAGTACGCCACGCGCTGCGGCTGTCGCGCCGAGCTGGATCATCTCGCAGCCGCCGCCGTGGGTGACCAACCGCAGAAAGCGTCACTCGATGAGTCTGGGGTGTCTGTGGTCCTTGAGGGCGTGCCTGGAACGAGTATCGGCCAGAGCGGGGGTTGGGGGCAACCGGGGCGACAACATCGATGTTACCCACAGGTTGAGGTGTAGAATCGGACACGTCCACCGCACCGAGGTAATGGTTTGCTTTCTACCCTGTCAAAATCACTAAAACACGTCCGGAGGTGGTGAGATGGCGCGCTGGCGCGGCGGCGCGGGCCCTGGTGTTGAAGGAGCTCCCTTGATCCGTCGGATCCCGCCGTTTCTGCTGCTGCTCTTCGTGGGCTGTTCGGACAGCTGCTCGCGACAGAGCGCTCGGGTCGCGCTGCCACAGGCGACAATCGATCTCCGACCCGACACCCCAACCCCGCCGGACATGACCCGCGACCTCGGGCCGCCGCCGGTGCCCAAGATCGTCGTGCTGGGGTCTTCCACGGCATTCGGCGTGGGGCCCCTGGAGGTATCAAACACATGGGTCAATCGGTACCAGCGTTATCTCTCGCAGACCTACCCGGGGCTCATCGTCGACAACCTGGCGGAACCCGGCTACACGACCTATCACATCCAGCCCAGCGGCGACGAGCCGCCGGCCGGCCGACCCGCGCCGGACTCGACGAAGAACATCACGGCTGCGCTTGGGCTCGGTCCCGTGGCGATCATCATCAACCTCCCGAGCAACGATCAGGCGAATGACTACGGTGCTTGGGAGCAGGTGGCGAACTACAAACGGGTGGTCGCGCTGGCCAAACGCAAGGGCGTACCCGTGTGGGTGACGACGACGCAACCGCGCAACTTCACATCGGCCACACGGCGCAAGAACCTGTCGAAGATGCGAGACAAGATCCTGCGGATCTACGGGGCCCGCGCGATTGACTTCTGGACCGGACTGGCGCTGCACAACGGGAGGATCAAGCCCACCTTCAACGCCGACGGCGTCCACCTCAACGACAAGGGGCACGAGATCCTCGCGGAACGCGTCAAGGCGGCCGGGATACCACAGGCGCTGAAGGGCGGCGGAGGCTAGGAGACGCCGACGGCTCCCATCACGGCGTTCACGAACCGCCGACGGCAGCGTGCTGGTGGGCGGGACCGGGGAGGAGGCGGGCGAGTTGACCTAACAGGCTTTGTTGGGGGTGTTAGCGACGCAGGAGCTTGCGCAGGCGCTTGTCGGATGAACAGCTCGTCCGAGAGCGGCACCTCCTGGGCGGTCGCCATCGCAGGCTCGTACCAGGTTTCTGAGAATGTCTTTCCATGTTCCGGAATCCGGAATATGGTCAGTCTGATAGATGAGTGGCCACGGATGCAGCTTCCCTGTGAGCATCAAGAGCATCACGTTGTGCGTAGTGCTCGGGCTGACGAGCACACCGGCGGATGCTGACCGCGATTGCCGCGGTCCGATCAAGGGCCCGATCTGCAAGCTGCGCGACGGGGACAGCAAGGAGCGCGTGCAAGCCGCGCTCGAGCTCATAAAACTCGGGCCACGAGCAGCGCCGGCCATCGGGGCGCTGGTCAAGGCGCTCGGCGACAAGGACGACATGGTCCAGTTCCACGCCATGTTGGCCCTCAAGCGCGTCGGCCCCGCGGCGGTCCCCGCGCTGGTCAAGGCGACCCGCAGCCCGAGCGAGGGCAAGCGCGCGTACGCGCTGTGGACCCTCGCCAGCTTCAAGGAGCAGGCCGCGCCGGCGATCCCCGCGGCCATCTCCGCCCTCGACGACAAGAGCGAGAAGGTGCGAGGGCGCGCGGAGGAGGTGCTGTGGCGCATCGGCAGGGCGGCTATCGAGCCGTTGACCCGGATCGTCGCCGACGCCAAGCGATCGAAGCACGCCAGGGCCGCCGCCTGCGCCGTGATCGGCAAGCGGCCAGCGTTCAAGACGCCGGCGGCGATCACGGCCCTGCTGGCGGCGGCCAAAGCCCCCGAGGCATCTGTAAGGAACCAGGCCTTCCGCGCCCTGGGTCGGCTGAAGGCGCCGGCAGCGCTCCCTCTCCTGCTCCGCGTCCTGAACAACCGCGCGGCGCCGATGCAGAAGCAGATGCACGCCATCGCCGCCATCGGAGACCTGGGCCCGGACATCGCGGCCTCGGCCGTTGGCCCCCTAACCCGGCTGCTCAGGCGCGCCAAGAACAACGGGCTGCAGGTTACCATCGTCGCGGCGTTGACTCGATTCGGGCCGAAGGCCCGGCCCGCCGTGCCGGTGTTGAAGGGGCTCCTCGGAAAGTTTCAGATGAACTTCCTCGCCGAGGCGTTGATGGCGATCATCGGCGACAAGGCGACCATGCGCATCGGCACCCGGCTGCTGCGCACGCGCAAGTGGAGGGACGGCGTGGATCTACTGGGCGAGATGAAGGCGGCCGCGAAGCCAGCGATCCCGGCGCTGCTCCGGCTGAGGAAGAAGGCCACTCGCATGCGTCCCCATCCCACGAAGCTGAACACGTCATGTATAGATGTGGCGCTGGACAAGATCCGCGGCCACTGAGCGACGACAGCTGACACACTGACGGCCAACTTCTGGCCCGGCAGGGCGCCGCAAGCTGACAGTTCCGGCTCTTCAGCTACTGCTTCGGCCAGTTGGGCCGCTCTAGGGCACGTCGGTCCTTGAGCGGGGGGCCGTGCTCACTCTACAGCATTGCTCGCGCAGGCCTTGCGCTTGAAACGGGCCCGCAGGTGCCCCCCGCCGCCCTGAAATGGGACGCGAAATTCGAGCTGACGCCAGCTTGGCTTGAGGTGCGGAAACGCGAAGAGGTACGTCGGCCCAGGGTCGCTGCGATAGGGGGGGATCTTCCGCATCACCTCGCGGGTGTTCGTCTCCCGCAGCGGTGCGGCATCCGGTGCATTGAGTGTTGCTTGGCCCAGTTGGAGACGCTCTGGTGGCCCGCCGCGGCCGCTGACCAGGACAAAGGTCGTCGGTCGCTGGACGGCCAGCACCATGGAGAGGGGATCGGAGCTGGCACAGGACATGTGGTACAGGCGCCTTTTTTCCGCGGGCCGCTCTGTTAGCCACAGACTGACGTGCCACTGTTTGGCCACGTTCTTGTGGCCGCCCCGGGCGATCTGGTGCACCACGGGCTTGCCCCATGAGGCGAGTACGCCGCTCGCCGGATACCCGCATCGCTCTGGAGAGACAACTGGTGAGGGGGACGCGCGCGAGCATGACGCCAGCAACACAATGCATGCGACCACACACAGGCTTTGCATCGCCAACCACCGCGACCGTTTCACAGACCGTTGAACACGCATGGTACGAATGCTAGTCAAGATCTACGGGGTGTCAACGATGTGACACTACACCTCCAACACTTCCCCATTCCCCACAATCACAACCTCCCCCAAATCCCCCAGCACCCCGCCAAACAACTCCCGCTCCAACGTATGAATCGGCACGAGCCGCCTCGGCGCCATCACCCGCACAGCATCCTTCAACTGCGCCCCGTACGCATGCCCCGACGCATGAATATGGTGATAGGTCATCCCAAACCGCTCACACCAGTTCTTCAACCGCTCATGATCCGGCCGCTGCTCATCATTAAACGGCTCCCACGTCGACCGCACATACTTCGACCCTTCCGGCGGCCTGATCCGCGTCAGCAGCTCAATATCCCCGTCATAGAGCAACATCACCGCCCGCTCCTTCAACGCCGTCCCGCCCCTCTCCTCCCGCCCGTCCACCCCATCCTTCCCATACTCCGCCACGGGCGCCCGCACGTACGGCCCGTGCTCGTCCCCCGGGAACTTCTTGTAGAACTCCTTCGAGTAGCGCTCGTAGACCACCACATGATCACGATCCAACAGCCGGTTCGCCACGTGCTCGCGCGACGAGAACCCACCCGTCATCTTCAACCGCTCCAGCACCGACGCGTTGTAGACCGACAGGTGCAGCCGCGCCTCCAGCTCCCGACAGACCTCATAGATCGAATCGATCCGCTCGATGTTGTTCCCCGAGACCCCCACCACCACCATCCCGCCCTGCTCGAACGCCTGCTCCACCTCGCTCTTGATGAACGCCTTGACCGACCAGCCCCCGCGCGCCTCCTCCACCACCGACGAGTACTCGTCGATGTTCGTCCCCTCGACGATCAGCAGGTCCACCGGCCCCCGCTCCCGCACGAGCCCGACGAACCGCTCGCTCAGCCGCCGCCGCTCGTTGGTCCCGTGCAGCCGGAAGTCGCCGCTGATCGCCACGGTCTTGCCGTCCGACGTCTGCACCAAAAACCCGCAGGCCCCGGGGATCGAGTGGTCCACGCGCACCGCCTCGACCTTGGTCCGCTCCAAAAACGTCACCGGCTTGCCCTCGGTCAGCGGCCAGAAGCCCACCCGGTCCTGGCGCCAGTGCTCGTTGTTGGCGTGCCGGTTCTTGCGGAAGCCGTCCTTGCCCATGTAGTCGAGGATCCACTTCTGCTCGTAGAAGCAGAGCGTCTCCTTGGTGCCGAAGAGCGGAATCTTCGGGCTGAGGAAGGGCACGTTGCCGTCGTGGTCGTGGTGCGCGTGGCTCAAAAAGATCCCGTGCACCCCCGCCGGCGGCAGCTCGTCGTACTCGGCGTCGGTGGTCACGTGGTCGCAGAAGTAAGGGTTGGGGTCGCGCCCCTCTGCCCCGTCGTCGCCCGCCACGCTCGGCGGGATGGGCGGCAGCAGCCCCAGCGCCTGCAGCCGGTAGAAGCGATCCTTGAAGGCGTACTTCATCTTCTTGACGTCGCGGTCGTAGCCGAAAAAGTGCCCCTCCGCGTCGTAGTTGGTGCCGAAGTCGAACAGCAGGTGGACGCCGTCGTCCTCGAGCAGCAGCTTGGTGCCGCCGATGCACTCGGCGCCGTCCAGAAAGTGTACGCGTGCCATATGTCTCGCTCCCCTCCGTCTTGCCTAATGGTTCCGAGCTGTTATCAGTCGCGAAAACCTCAATGATCCTCTCACTTACGCCACGCCGCCGAAATCACAGCGAAAAATCACCGTCCCGGGACGGTAGCCGTCCGCCTGCGCGCAGGCGTCACGTACTACCCCCCCAGCCCCCTGACGCAGGCCAGCAGCGCCTTCAGCTTGCGCTCCAGATCCTTCGTGTCCGTAAACTTCAGGTCGAGCTGATCGCCGATGGACGACGGCCCCCACGCCAGCTCCTTGTCCTCGATCAGCTCGCTCAGCGCGGTGTCGGCCAGCACGCCCTTGCGGATGCGGTCGAGCTCGCGCCGGTCCAGGCGCTTGTCCTCGGGGTTCTGCAGCTCGTTGCAGTAGAGCTCGGCGTCCTTCTTGCTCAGTCGTTCGGCGAGGATGCGCTTGAACAGCTCGAGCTGCTTCTTGCGCTCCGCGCGCAGCCGGAAGAGCACCCTGATGTGCCCCTGCTGCAGCCGGCGCTCCTTCCAGGCCTGGACCATCTTCGGCGTCAGCGCCGTGCCGTCCAGGGCGCCGATCAGGTAGTCCAGCGTGGTGCGGTCCAGCGGCACGCGCTCGCTGAGCTCCTTGCGCGTATACCCCAGCTCCTCGACGAAGGTCTTGTAGCAGCAGGCCTGCTCGTAGGGCGACAGGTCGACGCGCTCGCGGTTTTCGATGAAGCCCACGAACGCCGCGCGCCGGCGGCTCACCGCGCCCAGCACCACGGCCATCACCATCAGCTTGCCGCGGCTGATGCGCGCCACGCCGTCGGGCAGGCTCTTGCACCCCTCGCTGCGCAGCGCGGCCAGCGCCACCACCCGGCGGTGGCCGCAGACGAGCTGGTAGCTGCCCACCTCGCGCAGGACGATGATCGGCACCTGCAGGCCGTTGCGCGCGATGGAGCGCATCAGCCGGTACCGGTCGCGGTCAGTGGGTTGCTGGCGCGGCTGGTAGACCGAGCCGGTCAGCTTGTCGAGGGAGATTTCCTGGCTCTCCTAAGGTCCGTGTGGGTCATTTTGCCAGCCTGACCCGG
>SWBW01009940.1_pt1 | contig 18739 bp, 20 predicted proteins | sample 4693041 | NCBI WGS metagenome assembly SWBW01 (sample SAMN10267271, study PRJNA491770) | bioreactor metagenome | isolation source: DHS bioreactor inoculated with marine methane seep sediment | place: Japan: Omine Ridge, Nankai Trough | collected 2006-05-06 | reverse complement strand
CCTGCCTGACAGCCCGTATATCTTTCCATAAAAAGCCAGGTTCTCCCTTGCTGTCAGTGTGTGATACAGGCTGATCTCCTGGGGCACCACGCCTATGATCTTCTTTATGTTGTTAGCATTCTTACGTATATCAGATCCGTCGATTACCACACTACCCAGGGTGGGCTCCAGCAGACAGCACAGAATTGAGATGATGGTGGACTTGCCTGCACCGTTGGGGCCAAGCAACCCGAATATCTCACCCCTGTTAATCTCAAAGGAAATCCCATCTACAGCAGTGTGGCCGTTATACCTCTTGACCAGGTTCTCTACAGTGATAATGACATCAGTGTTCACTACCGCCGCCACCTTCCCGCCGTTTCATGTAAATGAATATCAATGCAGCTATTACTATCATGCCAACACCCAACAGCAGTGGATTGCCAAATATACCCTTCCCTTCCTCCTGGTCCCTGACCTGTGCCGGAACATAGATGATGTCTGATATTCTCATCTGTCCTTCTGCATCCTCGTATTCGATCTCGGTTTTAACAGAATATGCTTTAGGTATGGCATCAGGGTCCACATCTATGTTGAACCTGGCCCGGGACTCGTCACCTGGTTCCATATCTCCCAAAAAAGCGGTATAATCCGTGCTGCTGAGCGGGTTTGATAATCGCAGCCGGGCGGTGGCCATTGAGGCTGTTTCTTCCCCTGTGTTGTGGAAGGTTATGCTGAGGATACCGGGCTTTCCCGGCAGGAGGTCACTGGTTATTTCCGTAGCTTCGAAATCGGCCTGTTCTTTGACAATTATAAAAATCTCATGGGTCTCGTTGACATGCTGGTACAGCATGTTGTAGTCGATCTGGTTGTTTGAAGCATTCCCGTCCACCTGGACATCTTTCTGGAACTGGTAGGTAAGATTTACTTCCAGTGTGTATTTCCCTGCTGGGGCACTGTCCCAGATCTTGATCTCAAAGGGCAGGGGTGATGAGACCTGTCCCGATACAAGGGTACCTGCGCTCTGGGGCGGTGTTCTAATGTCCACAGGAGCATCTTTTGCCGATATGGAAGCCACTACTCCCACAGACGTAGTAATGCCGTATTCCAGCTGCTGTTCTATCTTTGAGAGGGCGATCTCATTGGAACCAACTGGCTTGTCCTCGGATTTGAACCCTGTTATCTTACCCTGGTTCATGACCTGGACCAGTAGATTCGAGGTCTCATCCCTGTCATATTCCGGGCTGCCTGCAATACTTACAACCATCTCGGGACTGCCATATGCTGTGAAATAGTCATCAGTGTATGTCCAGATATTACGTGGAATGTTTTCTGCACTTGACTGGACAAGTAATATAGATATTAGAAATACCATCACGATTAATTTGCTCATTATCGGACTCCCTGGAATGTATTGGGCTTGAGAATAATGCAGGTTAATGGTTAAAAAACATTTGTACTGATATCCGGATACTTTTTAATTTCTTCTGGTCTTTTGAATTATAACGAACCGCAGATAAACACAGATGAACGCAGATTTTCAGGCAGCGTATCCGCGTTTATCTGCGTTCATCCGCGGTTAACAGAGTTGATTAATAAGTGTAACCAGTAAATAATAAAAAGTCTCGATATCCGGATACATACGGATAGTTTTAAGTCTTTTATAGGGGAGTATATACTCTAAAACCAAGGTGGAAAACAATGGCAAATGTTACCCAATCAGACCTGATACCAAATGAAAAAAAAGTACTGCAAGCACTTGGCACCCTTATGGGACCAGCAACTCCACTACGTGTATCAGAAATGACTCAACTCAGTATAGATGCATCTATGACGAGTGCTTTTAATTTGGAAAAAAAGGGTCTTGTAAAAGTAATTCAAGATATTAATCTGAATTATATATTAACAAAAGAGGGAGATGAGTATGCTACAAATAAGTTACCTGAAAGACAAATCCTTGATTATGTTAATAAATTAAACGAAAATTTCAATAAAAATTTACAAAAACAGCTCAATAAAAATGAATTAAACAAAAATCTCAAAATTGATGAATTGAAGGTTAAATTTGGCCCAAAATTAGTAGGAATAGGTTTGGGTTGGTTACAAAAGAAAAAATGGGCACAGATTCATGAAGGCAGGGTTGTGTCGATGGGGTCTCAAGAACCGGGAAAAGATGAGGAATTATTGCTCATTATAAAGTACGGTAACGTTTATTCTTCAGAATTATTTCAACAACAAATAAAGAACCTGATTAAGCGAAACCTTATAGAAGAAAGCGAAGAAAAGAAAATACAAATTGAAATAACAGAATCTGGTTTGGACATTTTCAATTCCGGTATAACTATCGAAGAAGATGTCGCCCAGCTCACATCAGACCTCATCAGAACAGGTGAATGGAAACAAAAACACCTTCGTGCTTATAATATCGATGCACCGGTACAGCCTGTTTACGGTGCCAAGACCCACCCGTACCAGAGGCTCATAGATGAGATGCGCCAGATATTCCTGGAAATGGGATTCACAGAGATCAAGGGCGAGATAATCCAGAGCAGTTTCTGGAATTTCGATGCCTTGTTCCAGCCCCAGGACCACCCTGCCCGGGATATGCAGGACACCTTCTACCTGGACAGCACCGGTGATGTGCCACCCGAATATACTGATTCCGTGGCTGTCATGCACGAACACGGTGGCGATATCGACAGCAAGGGATGGGGCGGCAAGTGGAGCAGGGAGCAGGCCAAAAAGAACGTACTGCGCACCCACACTACAGCCAATACCATCAAATATCTTGCAGACAACCCTGACCCGCCTGTAAAGGCCTTCTGCATCGACAGGGCATACCGCAGGGAGACCATTGACCCCACCCATACCCCAGAGTTCGAGCAGCTTGAGGGTGTGGTCATGGATGAGGGTATGAGCTTTTCAAACCTGCTTGGGCTGCTGAGGGAGTTCTATCACAGGGTAGGGTTTGCCGATGTCAGGTTCAGGCCCGCCTATTTCCCTTATACCGAGCCCAGCGTGGAACCTGAAGTGTATATTGAGGGTATGGGCTGGATCGAACTGGGTGGTGCCGGTGTGTTCCGTAAGGAGGTCACCGAACCCCTGGGTATCAAGTATCCTGTCCTTGCATGGGGCCTGGGTGTCAGCAGACTGGCAATGCTGAGACTGGGTTTGCGTGACCTTCGGACGCTATACCAGTCAGATATCGACTGGCTCAGGAAGAGCCCGGTGTGTAAGGTATAACTGTATTTATTTGTCCCTTATCCTAAGCCTGAGGGCTTACTTGAGAATAAATTAGATGAAACGACAGGTTATCAGCCTTCACCAAGTGAATAAAATTTATACAGTCATTTCATAAATTTAATCTTTCTTTTTAGGTAGGTTTTTGCATAATATAATTAATTTTAGACCCTTTTAAGTTTTCAGCAACTCTACTACTCTCTTATAATTATTAGTTTCATTATCACAATCCCACACTCGATAATGACGGTGTTTAACTTTGAGGATGGTGTGGAGTACGACTGGATGAGTGTGCAAGGGCTACCAGCGTTGAGAAAGAAAGTTTAACCACCCAGGCAAAGGGATAGGTTCAGGGCTAATACATACTCTGCCAAGACTGACAAATCGAATATAGTTAACGTAATATACTATTAAATACATGCTCAATTTGAGCGGGTTCACATTTTTTATAAACTAACCCCCCACTCCCTAACCCGCTCATGAATTATTTTGAACATATGTTGGAGAGTAGGGAACTCCCAAATCGAATATTTATTTCTAACTCCAATCACAATTATTGATCATTCCCCCATATATATTTGTCGGTTCTTTGAAAATTTTTGTAATGATGCTTATGATAATTATGGTGGGTATTGAACCACATTTGATATTGTCGTCTGTTTGACGGAGAAATGTTAATCATTATTTGGTAGTGTCCTATATTCCATGACCTGATGTATTTATATGTCTGATTCTTGAAAATCATGGGTTTACCTCCTGGACTCTGTGACATTTTTTTAAAAATTATATTACTTTCAATCCGCTCTCTCTCAAATTATAAATGGGGGTAAATGATTTAGAACACGGATTTCATGTGTCATCGGTTAAGAGTAATATTGTAATGGAACACGGATTGCACGGATGACACGGATGTGCACGGATAATAAATAAATCCGTGAAAATCCGTCAAATCCGTGGCATCCGTGTTCCTTCCTCCTTGATGAATACTATTTCACAAATCAACAAATTCAATTAATATTGAGATCACGATTTATAGGACACGACCAAATTTTTCAGCAGATACAACCATTGCCGAGGCATCGATTAATGAATCGATTGCTACCTCGATCGTCTTTTCGCATGCTCTCCTGCTGACCAGATCTTGTAAATAATCTTCTTCATCTTCTGGAAGCATCTCCTTAAGTTCTTCTACATACCCTATCATTTCATCCAGTTTTGAGAATATGCGCATCCTGTTTTTCGGTTCTATGCATTACACCCCCAGACCAGAATAATACATATCAAGACGCGGCTTGAAATGCTCAAAATCCCTTATAGTTCTCATAAAGATGCGAAATATTTCCATGTAGCCCTTATAATCAATAACCTTACCTGATGATGCAATGTCTTTCCGGATGTACAATGGTAGATCCTGGAAGGTCTGGATATCAAATTCATCGCCGACCCTGCCGAGGATCTTCACCCTGAAATCAAATCTTTCCTTTTTGTCACCATCATAATACACGGCAAGATCGATATCAGATAATTCAGTCATTTCTTCTCTTGCTTTAGAACCATATAAAATTATAAATCGTACCTTATCCCCGCCAATAGTTTTGATTTTCTCCGCCACAGCTGATATGCCTAAATCAAGATCGCTTTTTGAAGCCAGGTTTGCCATAAAATTAATCTTCCGGATAGTTATTTTAGGACCACTTTAGTTATTTATTATAATATTTCTTTCCTTAAATTTGTTTGCTTGCAACCTGCAATCCACTTCGACTTATTTGTGGAGAATTATCCTTCCCGCGCCCCGCCTTCCCTTCAAACGACCGGAATCCGGCTGGCGTGTCTCTGCCGCCTGCACGCTAATAGAGATTATAACTTCCAATGAATTCGGTTGCCCGCTTACAAACCTATGTTCATCTGCGGTTATAATTCTCATAAATTTGTCAGGAAACCATAACGTGTTCCTTGTACAATAGCGCCATCACTACCATCCAAAGCGTAGGGATGTTACAACCGGATACGCAGCTCAACTGCTAATACCTTTCACAAGTGAATACAGCAGGTAAACTGCAGACATGACCAGAACGATAGTAGCCCCCGACGGCACATCAAACAGATACGACAACCATATCCCGCCACTGCTGAAAACCGCACCGAACAGAATAGAAAGCAGCATCATCTTTTTGAGATTTGAGGTAAACTGCCGGCTCATAGCCGCAGGGATCGTCAACAGGGCAATAACCAGGATTATACCCACCACACGTATGAGTACCACAATGGTGAGAGCAATAAGGCATAACAGGACAAGGTACAGGCGCTCTGCGTGAACGCCGCGTACGGTTGCAAACTCCTCATCAAAACACAGTGCAAGGAATTCCTTATAAAACGAATACACCACCAGGATAATGATCGCATCCAGTACCAGCATCAGGACGATATCAGAGAACGGCACTGTCAGGATGTTCCCGAACAGATAGGTCATCAGGTCCGGAGCGTAGCCCGGCGTCAAGCTGACAAGGATGATCCCGATAGACATTCCCATCGCCCACAATATCCCAATAGCAGTATCTTCCGGGAGCCTGGATCGTTTACTCACCCACCCCATGCTCAGTGCAGAAGCAATGCTGAACGGCAGCACTCCAAGAATTGGGTTGATCCCGAGATAGTAGCCAAGTCCGATTCCCCCGAACGATGCATGGGCAATCCCGCCGCTGATAAAGACGATCCGCTTCACCACCACATAAACCCCGATAATGCCGCATGAAATACTGGCAAGTATGCCGGCCATGATGGCATTTCTTATAAATTCGTACTGCAGCAGTTCCATCATGTAAAAACCCTTCAATGTTTCTTCAGTACCCTGTGCGGAACACCGTGAGCGATCAGCTCGACAGGGCAATGATACGTAGCTTCCAGATCCTCAGCAGTCAGTTCTTTTGAGTCGTGGTAATACAGCCTGTGGTTCAAACAGGCAATCTTATCCACATAAACAGAAACCGCACTGATATCGTGCGACACCAGAACGATCGCCATTTTAGTTTTTAGTTTTTCTAACAATTCATAAAATTCTTCCTGTATGATCGTATCTATACCTGCTGCAGGTTCATCCAGCAAAAGTAATTTCGGATTAGCAGCCAGTGCTCTTGCTATGAAAACTCTATGCTGCTGCCCACCTGATAGTTTTCCGACCTGTCTGTCTTTATACTCAAGCATATCCATTTTTGCAAGTGCATCCAAAGCCGCCTTTTTATCATCTTCACTGTATCGTTTGAACAACCCGGTATGGCCCAGACGTCCCATTAAAACAACTTCCCAGACGCTCACAGGGAATTCCAGATCAAAAAGGCTGTATTGAGGCACATATCCAATGTATTTCCTGGATATTTGAGGGGTATCACCAAACACCCTGACTATCCCTTTACTGGGTTTTACCAATCCTAATATAACCTTAAGTAGAGTGCTCTTTCCTCCCCCGTTCACTCCTATGATGCCTAAAAAATCGTGCTCTTTTATAACAAGATTTATCTCTTCGAGTACGGGTATACTATCATAATGCACCCAGACATCCTTGATAACGACAACATCGGCAATCATGTTCATGTCAGACCTTGAGCAATTGTATTAGAAACTTTGCGCAGATTTGTTATATAGTCTTTTGCCAGAGGATCTACAGGTACAACATTACCTCCAATTTCCTTTGCTATTACCTCTGCACTCTTTGTACTGAACTGGGTCTGGACAAAGATGACCTTGATATTATTCTCTTTAGCGGTTTTAATCAAATGCTCCAGGTCACTGGCACTTGGTTCTTTGCCTTCGGTCTCAACCGCTATCATTGTCAGGTTGTAGTCGCGTGCGAAATAGCCCCAGGAGGGATGGAAAACCATAAAGGTACGGTTCTCAAAACCTGACAGGGACTCGTTGATCTCCAGATTAAGGACCTCAAGATCATGGATATAATGCTCTTTATTCTGTTCGTAATAGGTTTTATTAGCCGGATCGACCCGGACCAGGCCATCACAAATATTTTGCACCAGGATCTTAGCATTCGCAGGAGATAACCAGATATGTGGATCCATACCACGTTTATCACCATCATCCCCGGAAATTTCTTCATCATGATGGTGTTCTTCCATTGCTATTAGCGTGATACCTTCTGATGTGTCAACCAGCAGCATATCCGGGTTGGCGGACCTGATCTTATCCAGCCAGACTTCTTCGAACGGAAGCCCTGATCCGACTTTGGCATACATTTTGGCTCTGCTAACTGCCTTTAGCTGACTTGCAGTGGGCTCATAGGTAGCCGGACTTGCACCGGGTGCTATCATGACAATAACTTCTACTTTATCGCCGCCGACCTGCTCCACAAAATCAGCTTGCGGCAGGATGCTGACTACAACAATTAACTTTTCCTGGCTGGTTTGCGGTTGGGACTTTTCTATACATGCATTGCCCAGAACGACAGCAATGAGAAGTATTATGACTGGTAATATTTTGTAATTCATTTTGATTGGCACCCACTTTTTAGGATAATGTGCAAGTATATGAGTTGCGGATATTCAAGTTATCCTGCTAATTTAAACATAATCACTTGCTATTCAAACATTACATTGTACAGTTCGTCCATCCGGACCACGGATATCCCACGTATTTAATCTATAAAGACCTTTATTAATTTTTTTCATCAACTCCGGTTCTTTTGGATTCATTTCCAGTTCAACCACTTTATTTTCACTTATCAACAGCTCATATTTTTCACTGATATCTTTCACCCGGTTAGATATCAGTGGTCCAACGTAAGGCTTAAATGTAATGAATCGCATTCTGAAGTACCCGAAACATCGTGTGTATACACGGATTTCACAGCGTCCGGATAGTGTAGGGGACTATCATGAAGGCCTGTCGAGCCTCCGACCCGGGTTCGAATCCCGGTCCGGGCGTTTTTCTATTTTTGCATCTTAGAGATGAGTTATAATTCCTTTTCCTCACCCGGTTTGAATATCTCAACCTCAACCGGGCAATCCTGCTTGAAATCCCAGGGATTCACTGATATCACAGGAAATGACCCATAATGCATGGGAATCACAAGTTCGGGCCTTATCAGGTCAACCGCCCGCAGCGCATCCTTTATTCCCATGGTGTACCTGTCCCCGATCGGGAGCATGGCAATATCAATCCCCTCATCCCCTATCAATCTCATATCACTGAACAGCCCTGTATCCCCTGCGTGGTATATGGTCTTGTTGAACTCTATGTGCTTCAGGATGAATCCTGCCGGATGACCCATATTTGAGGAATGCAGTGCCTCTACCATCTTGATATGCCAGTCACCAACAGTTATCGTGCCGCCGATATTCATCCCTTCGGTTCTCAACCCTTTTGAAGCAGCATATTTCGCAATTTCATGAATGGCTACAATCACTGCATTATTGCGCTTTCCTATCTCAAAGGCATCTCCCAGATGGTCATCATGGTCGTGGGTCAGGCAGATGATATTACAACTGACCTCATCAGGTGTTGTCCTGCACTTGGGATTGCCGCTTAAAAATGGGTCTGTTAGCAGGTTTTCGATTAAAAAAGCCGAATGCCCGAAGTATGTTATTTTCATAACAGTCAGATTAAAAAGATCATATTTAGCACTTATGAAGCTGTATCAATCCTGAGTCCTGACTGAACGGATAACAGATTGCTATGGGAAAGCTAATAAATTAATAAGAGAGTTCTTAGACGATGTGTCTGCATGCAAATAGAAATAGTCAACTCCTGGTAGTTAAGGAAGGGATGCATTATTAGATTTAATTTGGTTATACTTCTATGCGCTCTTCTTCTCGCATCATCTGCCATAAATCCATCGTCAGCCTCCAATATCACACATCCGGTAATACTTGAGTTCCTTCCAAATCCGGAGGCCCTGATGGATCAGGGCGAGTATGTGGTTATCTACAACCCGGCAGGTCAGGGAATTGATATATCAGGTTTTATTCTCACAGATCTTGAGGGAGAGTTTGAAATTCCTGGTGGAACAATCCTTGATCCGGAATCGAAATACCAGATCGAACTTCCGGCAGACGGGATCCAGCTCAGTAACAGTGGGGACGAGGTGATACTTCTCGATAGTACGTCACGCATGGTGGATTGTGCAATTTACGGAGGTTCAGAGTATGAAGGGGAGGGTTGGCAGGGATCTATGCTTGGCAGAGCTTCTGAAGAGCGCATATTCAGGCGCTTCTATCTTGATAAGGACACTGATACTGCATATGAATGGCTGCCTCTCAGGGAGTATTACCGCGGGCAGTCAGGTTTTATGCCGTCTTCGAAACCATTTTCAGGCGAGGTCACAGTCTTTGTGTCGCCGGATTGCAGTCTTGAGATTCTCCAGAAGGAGATACGGAATGCATCCGTTCTCAGAGTGAATGTTTATCTCTTTGAAAGCCAGGATATTGAGCGCGAGGTGGTAGATGTGCTCAGTCGGGGTGGAACAGTGCATATGCTCATAGAGGGCAGCCCTGTTGGCGGTATCAGCGATACTGAAGTACGGATACTCAAACATATCATAGAAAAAGGGGGAGAGGTTCGTTTTAGTAATGATTCGCTTTACCGGCTGAACCATGCAAAATACGCACTGATAGACAGCGATACCATTATTCTCGGTTCTGAGAACTGGAACAGTGGCGGGTATCCGCCTGATGGCCTCATTGGAAATCGCGGCTGGGGTATTGTCATTAGAGACAGGGAGATAATTCATGATATGTCTTCCCTATTTGAATATGACTGGGCACATGGAATAAAGGTTAGTCCCAATGACCTGCCGCAGGGATCAAAATCAGATACAGACGCGCCAGGTGATCGCGACAGACATGAGGTGTTTGAAGCAAAGAACATTAATGGTGAGTTCACAGCGAGCATGATTATCGGGCCTGACAATACCCTCCATTATGAAATGATCATTGAAACGATAAACTCTGCTGAAAAGACGCTTTATATCGAGCAGGCGTATATAAGAAGGGACTGGGGAAATGATGAGAACCCTTACCTTCAATCTGCGATCAATGCTGCAATCCAGGGTGTGGAAGTGAAAGTCCTCCTTGATTCAATGTGGTACAACACAAACGAGGAGAATGATAATGATGAACTCTGTAACTACCTGAACGATCTTGCTTCGCAGGAGAACCTGGATATTGAAGCACGGCTTGTGAAACGGGATGGAATTACAAAAATTCACAATAAGGGTGTGATCGTTGACGGTCAGCGGGTACTTATCTCCTCGATAAACTGGAACAAACATAGCCCTACCTATAACAGGGAGATCGGCATCATAATCGAAAATCCCGAGCTTGCAGCATACTATACCGAAGTTTTCCTTTACGACTGGAACCTGGGCAGAACTGAGACAAATCCATCAAAGACGATCATCAATCCCTTAATAGCGGCAGTGGTGATACTGCTCGCAGTATCGATGATCTATTTAATAAAGCAATGGATGGGTAGATCTGGGAAATAGCTTTAATCTTCGTAAATCCTTTCTGTTCACTTTCTTTTCCAATCCCAAGGTATTCTTCCACGACTGCTGTTGATAAGCTACGATCAAACAAATTTATGGAATGAAATAAATGATAATTATTGGGAAAATTTAATAATAAGCATCATAATGGGTAATCTATGGCAGTATTGGCATCAAAGAGCAATCTGGTACCTGGTATATCGAGTGTAGTCGAGAAAATTAAAACTATTGGCGGAGATAGGGTGCGTTTTATCATTTTATATGGTTCAGCAGCAAAAGGGGAAATGACAGAATTATCTGATATAGATCTGGCTGTGTTCTATAAGGGTGATAACTTATATTTCGCAGGTATATTTTGAAAACAAATCTTTTTCTTAAACATTAAATAATGCAGGTTGATTGTGGTTTTCGATGTTTTTGAACAAACGGTTCGGAAAAATGCATGTTCATTTTCTACCGAACTTGGCAAATTGTATATTAAAAATATTATATTTATTCATCTACAGTATAAATATAATATTTTCAAATATATAAAACCACTAACAGGAAAAATTATTTAAAATTTTGTAGATACCTGCGGAAAGTGAGTTACAAGATAGCATCTTGTTGACTTCTTAAATCTCAACATCACAAAGAATGGCTTTATTAGCAAGGCTAAATGCATCCCAATTATGATTGTCCTCGAATATCATTCGGACTGAAAGAAGGCGATTTGTTTTTATGTCTTGCTGATATAATAACTCTTGCATGTGGCTAAATATGCATGGCATTCCCTCATATTTGAGGATTTGCCTTTTTATCTCGACATACTGGAGTCTATAAATGCATTTCAGTATATCAAGATTTGAGGAGAAAATTATACGTTATACACTACAAAAAGGGGAGGATAAGACTACATGAAATTGAAGGGCTTTAAATTAAAGAAGGATGAAGGGGCACTTATAAAACACACAGAAGAATCTGAGTTGAATGAAAATTACCTCTCGCTCATCTATGATGCAATTTCTGAAGTGATATTCCTTCTGGCTGTAAAACCCGATGATAGCTTTCGCTTTGTATCAGTGAACCGGGCATTTTTGGCTGTAACCGGATTGACCAGGGAACAGGTTGTTGGTAAAAGGATCGAAGAGGTGTTACCAGAAACGGCTCATGCGCTTGGCAAGTATAAAGAAGCGATAAGTGAAAAAAAGACTGTTTTCTGGGAGCAGGTTTTTGCTTACCCCACAGGTGAACTTGCGGGTGCTGTAAAAGTGATGCCGGTACTAAATGCACATGGGGTATGTAACCATCTTGTTGGTTCAATACATGACATTACCGAGCATGAGCAGGCGGATGAGGCACTGCGCGAGAGCGAAGAAAAATTCCGTATACTAGCAGAGAATTCTATTGATTGTATCTGGATATTGGATACCAGGCTGAAATTTACTTATTTAAGCCCTTCTGTGGAAAGAATGATGGGCTTTAAACCGGAACAGTGGGTTGGTACAAAATTAAGCTCGCATTTCAAGAAAATAGACTTTTTAAAAGTTGGTGCTCTGATTGCCAAAAACATTAGAAATTATGAGACTCTTACTCATGTTACCTTCGAAACCAAAATGCTTAACAGCATAAATGATGAAGTAAATGTAGAAATTTCCAGTAAAGTGCTTCTCAATAGTCAGGGTAAGCTAATCGGTTTTTATGGAAATACTAGAGACATCACCGAGCGCAAGCAGGCAGAAAAAGCACGGCGGGAGAGCGAAGAACGGTTCAGGACTATCGTTGAGACAGCTCCCAGTCTCCTTATAATTACTGATGCAAAGGGTAATAACCTATACATCAGCCCTAACTGTAAAGAGATTACAGGTTACACCCAGGAAGAGCTGCGGGGTAAACTGCTATGGTGGGTGCATGAGGATGACACTCCGAGGGCGAAGGAAATCTTTGAGCGCACCTTCGGTGAGGGATTGGGATATAAGAACTTCGAATACAAAATTGTCAAAAGGAATGGGGAAGTGCGGTATGTTTCCAGCTCCTGGGACCCACTTAAAGGTGAAGATGGGAAGTTTGAGGGTATTGTCTTCCAGACGATTGACATCACCGAGCGCAAGCAGGCAGAGGCAGAACTGCAAAAACTCAACGAGGAACTTGAAGTGCGGGTAATGGAACGGACCAACCAGTTAAGTGAGAGCAAGCAAGCTCTGGAAAATCTTGTGGGTGACCTCAACAGGACTACAAATAACCTGAAATCCGCAAATGAGCGCCTGCAGGAACTGGACCACATGAAATCCATGTTCATAGCCAGCACATCCCATGAACTGCGTACACCATTAAACAGTATAATAGGCTTTTCCAGCGTCCTGCTTGAAGGCTGGATAGGTGAAATAAATCCAGAGCAGAAAGAACAATTACAACTTATCCACTCAGCAGGAGAACAATTGCTTGACCTTATAAACGATATTATTGACATCTCTAAGGTAGAAGCAGGAAAGCTGGAAACAGATATCCAGGAGTTCGTGCTCAAAGAATTGATAGACGAAGCAGTATCCTTAGTAAAGAATAGTATTGATGAAAAGGGACTTGATCTGGAAGTGGAAGTAGAGGACACCGCAATTGTATCAGACAGGCGCAGATTACTTCAATGTCTGCTTAACCTGCTGTCCAATGCTGTCAAGTTTACAGAGAAAGGTAAGATTACATTACATGCAAAAACTATAAACAGTATGACAAATATATCAATTACAGATACGGGTACAGGGATAATGCCTGATGATATTAAAAAATTGTTTGCACCATTTGTAAGGCTTGAATCATCCCTTTCCGCAAAAACACAAGGAACAGGGCTTGGTCTGTACCTGACAAAAAAACTCACTGAGGATGTACTGGATGGTACAATAGAAATGACATCCGAGTATGGTATTGGCAGTACCTTCAAACTGAACATACCAGTGGAACTAGAAATACGGATCACAGAAGGTGAATAAAAATGAAGCGGGTGTTGGTAGTTGAAGATAATGAAAATAATATGAAGCTAATCACTTTAGTATTAGAAAAACATGGGTATGAACCCATTAAAGCTTTTACCGGAGAGGAAGCTGTGAAAAAAGCAATAGTTGAAAGGCCCGAAATAATATTGATGGATATCCAGCTTCCGGATATCAATGGAACAGAGGCTGTACAACGCATTCGTATGATGGATGATATGCAGGAAATCCCGATCATTGCCATAACTTCATATGCCATGGCAGGTGACAAGGAAAAGATGCTTGATATGGGGTGCATCGGGTACTTTGAAAAACCAATCGATCCAATGACCATTGTAGAAGATATTGAAAAAATTATAAAACAGAGGGACAATGACAATACTGGTAGTTGATGACAGGAAAACCGACAGGAAATTAGTTTCAACAATTCTTATATCCAATGGTTATGAAGTAGCTGAAGCTGTAAATGGTATTGAGGCAATTGAGTATTTGAAAAAATCAAAACCGGATATGATAATATCGGATATTATGATGCCCGGGATGGATGGTTTCTCATTCTTGCGTGAACTTAAGAAGAATAAGTCCTTAAGTGGCATACCATTTATTTTCTACACTGCACATTATGTGAGCGAAAAGGATAAGGAACTTGCAACTTCCCTGGGTGCATCACGGTTTTTGATCAAGCCAACAGAGCCCAAGGACCTGCTCTATGAAATTAAAAGCACCCTCGAAGAATATGATATAGGGGTGACAGCACCTGTGAATCCCCTCATCGAGAGCGAGGAAGAATACCTGAAAGTGTACAGTGACCGTATCTTCATGAAACTTGAGGAAAAAATCAGCGAACTTGAAGATACTAAGAAATTCCTTGATACTGTACTTAGTGATATGGGGGACGGTGTAATGGTGACTGACCCTGATTTGAATGCCATCTACTGCAATAAGAGGATGCACGATATTTTGGAATGTGATATTCCTCCCGGAACAATATCCCCTGATGAACATCATTCACCGTGCATACCGGATATAGCACATGCGTCACATAAACCATTCGAAATCATGCAGACCACTCAAAAGGACAACATAGTTCATATTGAAGGGATTGTATCTCCTGTAAAAAATGAAAATGGTGACCTCACCTTTCACATTGGGGTGTTCCGTGATGCCACGGAACGAAACAAGATGCAGGAAGAGGTTGAAAAGAAGAACCGCGAGATTGCCAGACTCTATGAACTGGGCAACCTGTTCAGTAACTGTGCAAGTTCTCATGAACTGATTGAATGCGCTGTTGAGCAAATCGTTGACATAATGGAATTGGAAGGCGGACTAATATATTTAATAAATGAAAATAAAATCGAAATTAAATGGTCTGTGGGATTACCGCCAAAATTGGTGGAACTGTTACAAAAGCAATCTCCCAACAGCCCTGCTATGCAAAAAGTCCTTGACCCTGATAATCCGGTGATGATTTTACCGCTTTCTGCACATATCCCGGGACTGACCGGGTCTGAGCAGGTTAATGTGGAGGAATTCATAATCACCATACAATTGAGGTCGAAAGGCAGTTTGATCGGTATGGTTGACCTGATGGCGTCCCCTTACAGGAATTTGAGTGATGATGAGGTGTTGCTGCTTGAAAAGTTCGGGATGCAGTTTGCAGTTACCTTAAACAATTTCCTGAGGTATGAAAAACTTAAGCAAAAAGTCAATGAGCACAAGTACCCAGGGGGAAGAATCACTGGATAAAAGCGCCACTTCTATTGAACAAAACATGCTCAACAGCACGTTTTTATCGTCTGCGGGCCATGAACTGCGTTCACCACTTACTTCAATTCTGGGTTTTACCAGTTTGATCTTGAAGGGCAAGACCGGTGAAATAACAGATAAACAACGAGAACAACTCACCATAGTCTATGAAAGTGCTCAAGACCTGTTAGATCTTATAACTGATGTAATGGATATTAGCAGGATCGAAGCAGGCAACAATGAACTTGTTCAGGAGACGTTTTTACTGGATGATGTGGTAAACGAGGTAATATCTAAATTAAAAGACGCAGTAATGGAGAAGGGACTGCAATGCAAGGTGGACATTCCACCAGGCATCCAGGTGTTCCAGGATAAACAAAGGTTCAACCAGGTTTTAACTAACCTTGTCAGTAATTCAATCAAGTTTACGAACTCCGGAATTATTGAAATAACAGGTCATAATGCAGGGAATAAGATCCAGGTTAGTGTTAAGGACTCAGGTATAGGCATTAAAGAAGAAGATATTCCCAGGTTATTTGAACCATTTGCACATATATATTCAAAGTTGGAAAGTAAACCAAGAGGTACCGGTCTTGGACTATGCCTGTGTGAGAAAGTTGTTAACCTTATGCAAGGCAGGATATGGGCTGAAAGTGAATTAGGAAAAGGAAGTGTATTTACTTTCAATATACCGGTCGAATTAGGGGAAGTGAAAAGTGAATGACAATTTTAGAGAGTAAGGAAAATATGAATGGTAGTAAGGTACTGGTGGTAGATGACCTGCCTGCAAATGTTAAACTCATTACAGCCATTCTTAAAAGAGACTACGAAATAATACCGGCTTATAGTGGGGAAGAAGCTATTGAAAAAGTAGAATCAGAGAAACCGGATATTGTGCTGCTGGATGTCATGATGCCGGGAATTGACGGATATGAAGTATGTAAAAGAATAAAACAGGGAGATTCCACCCGTTTTACACCTGTGGTAATGATCACAGCCCTTTCCGATGTAGAGGACAGGATTAAAGCTATAGAGGTGGGTGCTGATGATTTCCTCACAAAACCGATAAACACTCAAGAATTAATTACCCGCACAAGATCCTTGCTGAAGGCAAAACGTTTTCATGACCAGTTGGTTGAGAGCAAAGCAATAATAGAGGCACAGAATGATTTCAGGACTATACTAATTAATCTTCTCCCCTACATTTTTAAAATTATTGATTCAAATAGGAAGACTGAAGTAATTCATCAGATGAGCGAACAGGTAGAATTATTTCTCTGGTCAAAATATATTCAAAAACAGCCGGAAAATATGTTAGAAATGGCTCAGACATTTTGCATCTTAATGAACAAACTGGGAGGAGATTTCTCAATTGATGAAATAGATGATAAAGGTTTTATGTTATCAAATACAAAATGTCCATGGGGTGAAAATAACATAAATCCTATGTTTTGCATGTTAGGAAAGGCTATTTTTACAAGAGTAGGTATCCGGCTCTATAGCGATATTAGTTTTAATATTGAAAAAACCATAGCAGGCGGAGATAGTTATTGTTGTTATAAGATATTATGTATAGGAGATTAATTATAATGGAGAGAATTTCAACCGGTTTGGAAAAATTAGACCGCAAACTACAGGGAGGATATCCTGAAGGCAAAGGGATTTTAATAACAGGCAACACTGGTTCAGGAAAGACCATATTGGGACTGCACTTGTTGTACCAGGCCTGTAAAAATGGTAAAAACTGTTTGTTCATTGCTACTGAAGAAACGCCAGAAGATATATTGTTACAGGCCGAATCACTTGGACTAAATTTAAGACAATTCTATGAAGATGGGAATTTGGTAATTCAACGTGTGTATGAACAGCGAGTATACGGGGCCATTAGTAGAGTAGAATGGGGTACAAAGAATGATGAATTGTCGACTAACATTATAAAATTGAAAGATATTATTCCTGAGACAAATGATATTGTGGTTATAGACAATATCGGAGTATTTACATCCACTATTTCGTTAGATCAATTCAGGGGTCAATTTGATGCTCTGAATCATGTGGGATCTAATAAGAATTACACTACTATTTATGTTATGGATGAAAGTTCGAATATAAGAACTGAATATACTGCGGCTTATTCTGTTTATGGTGTAATAAAAATGTCAAAAGTGGAAAACCCATATACAAATAAACACGAGCGAATTCTAGAAGTCGTAAAAATGAGAAATACTCAAATCCCGGAAGAACCAATGAAATTTAAGATTCAACCAAATAAGGGAATTGATTTCCTTACAGATTGATATTTTCCAAATTTCATTCCCACCTGCGGTATAACCTATGCTCTATATCCAATAGGTCAAGTACCCTGCCCACAACAAAATTTATCATCTCGTCCACAGACTGCGGTTTTGGATATAAACCCGGACATGCAGGCAGCACTGCAGCACCAGCCTGCCTGACCTTTACCATATTCTCCAGGTCAATAAGGCTAAGCGGTGTCTCCCTGGGGACAAGCACAAGCCTGCGGTCCTCTTTCAGGCAGATGTCAGCCGAGCGTCCTATAAGTGTATCAGAGAAACCGTTTGCAATTCCTGCAAGGGTCTTCATGCTGCAGGGAACCACCACCATTCCGGTGGTCTTATGTGAACCGCTGGCAATGGGTGCAGTGAACTCCTGTTCATTCCATAAGTGGTCTGCCATGGCCTCAACATCAGTAGTTGAATAATCGGTCTCAATCCCGATGATCTGCTTTGCAGGTTCAGACACTACCAGGTGAACTGTAATATCTTTATTTTCTTTCAGCACCTCAAGCAGTCGTATGCCGTATATGACACCGGATGCACCTGATATGCCCACTACCAGCTCGTGTTTCATTGTTTATATAAACGAACCGATTGCTTGAATAGTTTTTGTATAGTATGGCGCTTTTTGGAATATAGTTATGCAGTAAAATCCAGCTACATCTACAACGCAAACTTGTTAAAACACGATTGCCTCGTTCCATCCTGAAAGACTTTGCCAAGCTCCACACATGCCAACCCGGGTCTCAAATTTCCCGCAGTTCTTTGATACTCATATTGATCGATACTTCGGCAATATCAGCGCTATACTCAGATATCCGTTTCAAACTCTCAATGATCGATCTCATTTCAGTACCGGATATGCATGGATCTGCATTCTTTCTGTTCTTCTCAGCAAGAGAAGCACCGGCAGTTACGGCTTTTTTCGAATTTGCAATGACCCTGTTCGCATGTTTCACATCGTTTTCTGCGAGTGATTTAAACGCATCCGTAAAAACATTACGCACATGCACCCCCATCTGGAA
>SWBW01004636.1_pt1 | contig 18783 bp, 17 predicted proteins | sample 4693041 | NCBI WGS metagenome assembly SWBW01 (sample SAMN10267271, study PRJNA491770) | bioreactor metagenome | isolation source: DHS bioreactor inoculated with marine methane seep sediment | place: Japan: Omine Ridge, Nankai Trough | collected 2006-05-06 | reverse complement strand
GCTCGGTGGAGGACGTGACGCCAGGTCGGCTGGGACCCTGGCTTCACGCCGGCCTTGAAAAAAGTATGGATCACCTTTGAAAACCTACGGTGTGCGTGGTCCAGACAGGTTCGCCCGTCCTTGTCCTCGACATAGATCGCTGCTCCCGCTCGAACCAGCAGCTGGATAATCTCGTACTGGGCGCTCCGGGCGGCCCACATGAGGGCGGTGCGTCCTTTGGGGTCTCTCGGATCGACTGCCGCGCCGGCGGCCAACAGCCTGGAGGCGATCTTGTGGTGATCGCGAAAAGGGGCCCTCGCCCCCTGGCGCAGGCGGAGGACGCCCTCGATCTTTTCGTGGGAAGCGATCCAGATCAGGCCGGTCCTCCCCTGGGGATCCCGCGCGTTCACGTCGCCGGTGGCGAGAACAATCTCGACGGTCTTCCGGTCCCAGGGGATCGGGAGCCGGGTCTGGCCCGTGCGGTCCTTCTTCGCGTTGAACGCCGAGTTGGGGAAGATCCCCTTGATCACCTCTGCCGAGCACCCTCGTCGGTAAAGGAAGAGGTCCAGGGCGGAGAGTGGATGGATCGTTCGGGCGAAGGAGAAGCGAGCCTCGCCAGTGAGGGGCGGGGTCCGAGGGTGGCCCAGTTCATAGGCGAAGCCCTCGGCCTCCGAGGCCAGCTGCGCTGCGCAAGAGGCGGCCTCGGACGAGCCATCCTCGGGGCAGCCCTTACGCCGGAGCTGCTCCAGGATGCCGCCACGACAGCGGCTAAATACATCTTGTTGCTGTTGGGAAAGCATTTTGAAGTGGAGGGTCCGCGGCTGCGATCGGAGCATCGCGCACCCCGAAATGGCCCCCACGGCAAGCATCAGTGCGAGCAGCACAGAACGTGGAGCTGAAAGGGAGCGGAGCAGCTTCATTGGGTGCCCGTGACCGGCCCTAACCCCGGCGGGTAAACGCCTTGAGCAGCCCTGCATTCACCTGCTCCAGGTACATGTTCATATGCTATTCGCAAATCGCTAATAGAACAACAGGTGGAGCACCAACCGACTGATCGCGCAGCATCACCGTGATCGCTTGCTTGGAGGGCAAGGGCCGCCAGGCTTGGAAGAACGCCGCACCCCGGTCGTAGAACCGTACGTGACGATCCCGCCACCTCTGCTCATCGTGCTGTTCAGCGCGACCCTGCGAGCGCGCGCGCAAGCGCTGCACGCCGCAAAACTGGATGACGTGCAGAAATGACAGTTGGCAGTGCAGGCGGCTCGGGCTGTGGCATAGAGCGGCCGATTGTTGACACCACGTCCACCAACGGCTCGGCTATCCCGATAGGTCGGCCAGAAAACAGCGCACCCAATCAGGCCGCTGGACTCAACCGGCTAAACCCCCCTGGAAAGCGGTACTGGTGCCGGGATACAAACTGCGCGCCACGGGCCTGCCAGTTCGTGCAGCGAGCCTCGGCTTTTTGAGACGGTTGGGGGGTGCTGTCGCAGTTTTTCGGCGCGCAGCGACACGGAGGTCTGCGTGACCTTTGGCCGCGGTCCATGGCACGTGCCTTGCTATTACCAGGCGCATGTTAGACATCAACAGGACCATCTCGCTGCTGTGTGTCGGCGCGGCCCTCGCGCTGGCGGGCTGCGGGCAGCGCCTGGCACAGCAGACCTCCGACAGCGCGCCCTGGACCCAGGACGGATCCCCTGCCAGCGACCTGGCCAGCCCGCCCCGCTCCTGCCTGATCGCCATCCGGCTGGACGTCTGCTGCGCCGTGGCCGAGCCAGCCACCAAGCAGCAGGTTCAGCAGGATCCCTGCCTGGTGCCTTACCCTCACAGCGGCCCTGCTCCGGCGGGGTGCAAGCCCCCGGACTGCGCCGCCATGTGCATGGACCCCCGGCCGAAGAGCCGGCTGGTCCGGGCCCTGCCCGGCGGTGGGTGCACATGGGACAACGAGTGCAGCGGGGACAGCGACTGCGGGTTTGCGGTGGACCTGCGCCAGTGCTGCAGCGCTTGGACGATCTTCCCTCGGAGCCTCACCGCCGCCGACCCCTGCCTCTACATCGTCGGCGACGACGCGACCCGGTGCGGCGCGCGCTGTCCCAACCCGCGCTGCTCCGGGTGGCCGCCGACGATCTTCCCCTCGAGCATGCCCATCGGCCTGAGGCCTCGCTGCTTGAGCTCGCCGCCGCCGCCTACGCCGCCGCTGTGGATCTGCGGGCCGGGGTCGGTCTGAGCGGTCGCACCAGTCTGATCGAAGATCTGCCAGGACACCCGTCGGATCGAAGCGAAGCATCACCGCTTGCCCCAACCGAGCTCCGCCGAGGTTCTGCGGACCATCAAAGAGTCGGGGCGCATGCTCGAGCTGGTGGCTCGCCCCTCGCGCAAAGGCTGGAGGTTGCAGGTATGCTGCACAGCACCTGAGATAGGTCTTGACGGATTTTCAAGGCGCGTCGCGTTCGCGCCTGATCTCAAAGCAGAGCATGCCGACAGAGCGCACCAGCCTCGCGGTGCCGCCTCGCTCAATGGCCCCTGACGGCGGCGCTCATTTTTCGCGTCAACGCCCCGCTGCGCGCGGCTGACAGTCTCGAAAAAACGCCTGCTACGATCAAACCGCAAACAAGGTGAATCGACCTCTTTTTCGACGGAGAGCGCCGTGCATACGAGCCCTGACACGACCCCCGATACGACCCCCGACACGACCCCGAAGTCCCACGCCCCCGAAGACGCCAGCTACGACGCGGCAGAGGACCGGCGCCGCATCGCCGAGCTCGGAGACGAGATCGCCGAGCTGTCAGCGCACATCGACGCGGCGACCCAGCGCCTGCTGCGCGCCATCTACGAGTTCGACCAGTGCCAGGGCTGGGCCGACGGCTTCCGCTCCTGCGCCCACTGGCTCAGCGTCCGCGTGGGCATCGAGCTGGTCACCGCCCGAGAGAAGGTGCGCGTGGCCCGGGCTTTGGCAGGCCTGCCGCGCATCAGCCAGGAGCTGGGCCGAGGCCGCATCAGCTACTCCAAGGTGCGGGAGATGACCCGCGTCGCCACGCCCGAAAACGAGGAGAGCCTGGTGGAGTTGGCCCGGGCCGGTACGGCGTCCCATGTCCAGCGCGTGGTGCGGGCCTTTCGCCGCTGCGAGCAGGATGCGCTGGAGGCAGCCGAGCGCCAGCGCGAGGGGCGCTACCTGAGCCTGCGCACTGACGACGACGGCATGGCGGTGCTTGAGGGGCGGCTTCCCGCCGAGGTGGGTGCACTGCTGACGAGCGCCCTGGAGGCGGCGGAGCAAGAGCTGCGGAAGCGGAGCAAAGACGCTTCAGCGGAAGCGTCTGTTGACCCGGCGAAGAGCGCTTCAGCGGAAGCGCTGGGCTCCAGCAACACGGCAGGGCAGCGCCGGGCCGACGCCCTGGGGCTGGTGGCCGAACGGGCACTGACCCGACCGATCGGCGACAGGCGGGGAGAGCCCTACCAGGTCGTACTGCACGTGGACCAGCAGGTGCTGGCCGAGCCAAACAGCGAGGGCGGGACCTGTCACGTCGAGGACGGTCCGGCCCTGTCGGCCGAGACCGCACGGCGGCTGAGCTGCGACGCGCCAGTGGTGACGCTCATAGAAGACGACAAGGGGCAGCCGCTGGATGTGGGCCGCAAGACCCGCCGGATCAACGTGGCGCTCCACCGCGCCCTCAAGACGCGCGACCCAACCTGTCAGTTCCCGGGCTGCGAGGCCACGGCCCGGCTGACGCCGCACCACATCAGCCACTGGGCCGCCGGCGGCAGCACCAACAAGGACAACCTCTGTATGCTCTGCAGCGCCCACCACTGGTCCGTGCACGAGGGGGGCTTCGAAGTTCACGGCCGCGCCCCCGACGAGTTGACCTTCTTCACTCCGGGGGGCATCGAGCTGAAGGCGCACCACGAGCCGCCCCCGCTGCCCCCCGACCCGGTAGCTGCGCTCGAGGCGCTGCACGCGCTGGAGGGCCTGGAGATCACGCCCGAGACCAACACCATCTCGTGGCAGGGTGAGCGGCTGGACATGGCCATGGCCATCGATGCCCTGCTGCCCTGACGCGCCTACACGGACCCCGAGTTGTGCACGTCGTAGGTGTACTTCACGAGCTTCGCGCCCTCCAGGCACAGCTCCAGCACCTTGTCGTCCGCGTCGAGCGAGATCCGGTTGGGCCGGGGAGGCGCCGAAGACAGCCGGGACCATCAAGCTCACCAAGGACAATGGCGAGATCTGGTTTTCCCATGACCAGAAGGACGGCTACACCTACCACTTCGAGTCCATTGGCGGCACCGACGGCGCAGCCGTTACCGCAGTGGTCTACGGTCCTCCCAGTCTGAAGGTGCACAAGACCCAGGAGGCTCAAGCGGACAAACAAAACTTCACCATTATCTACCCCGAGACCAAGGACAATCCTCACTTCCTCAAGGTCTGGCTCGCGTCCGGCGAGGCATGGAGCGGCACGCTGAAGTACCACGTGGCGAAGTCCACAAAGTAAGCACCCACCCCTAGCCGGACAGCGTCTCACCCACCCTCACCTGGTGACGTGCCCCAGGCTGGCAGCGCCGCGCAAGGCATCAAACAAAATGGTGTATGCTTGTAGCGATGGCGCTGTCCTTGTCGAGATCCTGCGGGTTGATGGTTGCGGCCCTGCTCTGCGGTTGCCACCGGATCTTCCCCTTCGATCTGCCCGACGCCCCGGCCGATCTCGGCGTCGCGGTTGACGGCGCAAAGGGCGACGTGCTGAAGACCGACGCGGACGCTGTCATGGACCTGATCTCGCCCGCCGATGGCAAGCTCCTGCAGGATGGCCCCCAGGTTGATGGCCCCCAGGTTGATGGCCTGCCGATTGACCAAATGGTCACCCTCACGGCGCCCTGCAGCTCCAAGGGCAAGCCGCTGGTCTCACCTGTTGCCGGCTGGGACAGCAGCAAGATGAGGCTCTGTCAAAAAATCGGCAACTCGACCCTGACCCAATGCCAGGCGGCCGCCTTGTGCAACCCCGCCGGCTGGAGCCTGTGCGAGCCGGGCGACTACCGCAAAAATGGCGGCGATATAGCGGGCACCTCGATCACGGCCTGGCTCAAGGCCTGCATCCGCTCGGGGGGCACCAGCTACGCACCCATGAGCAAGATCTGCGGAGGCTGCAACATCACCACGGCGTCCAAGACGCCGACCCACTGGTCGTGTTCCGGAACATCCTTCCCAATCTCTATCTACAAGTACGTGGGGCTGCGGACCGGGGATAGCTGCAAGCGGGTCGGCGTCAACCACACGAACAACGAAGGCTTTTGGATACCGTCCACCAGCTCCACGTCGACCACCGACGGCGCCGTCTGCTGTCACCCCTGAGATGTCAAAAACCACGGCCGCGCGGGCAGATCAGGCCGCTGGACTGGCTTGGACCGCCCAGGTCGTTGCGATATCCTGTTGTCCATGCGCACCTCGAAAATGAAGACGTCACATGGTCTCGTCCTGCTGACTCTACTGACCCTACTGATCGCCTGTGACGACTCGCCCGGTGGGCGCGAAACGAAAGACGCCAGCGTCAACGTCGACGGCGACGCCGGTGCGCCATCCGACGGCCAGGTCCCCGGCGGGGATGCGCTGAGCCCGGGGGAGAAGGTGGTCTTCGACCCGGCGTTTAGCACGGTGCCGATCAGCGTCCGCGAGCCGGTGGGTCTGGCGCGCACCAAGGCGCCGGTCTCCGGGGGGATCCCCTTTGGCCGCGGCGTGCTGCCTGCGGCCCAGCTCAAACGTGTGAGGCTGGCCGACGCCCAGGGGCTACGGGTCAAGAGCTTCCAACGGCCGGTGCTGCTGGGCAGCTGGCCGGACGGCAGCGTCAAGTGGCTGCTGCTCGATTTTCTGGCCAGCGTGCCGGCCAGCGGCAGCGTCAGCTACACCCTGGGGCTGGCCAAGACCGCCGGCGCGGGCGGCAGCGATCCGTCCATTACGGTCAAGGAGGAGAGCCAGCGCTTCGTCGTGGACACCGGACAGCTCAAGGTCGAGCTGAGCAAGCAGAGCTTTTCGTTTATCCAGGCGGCCTGGGTCGACGCCAACGGCGATGGGTCCTACAGCGCCGCCGAGCAGGTGGTCTCCGGGCCAGGAGAGCTGCTGATCGATCTCGACGCCGTGGCGCCGGGCGCGGTGGACTCGGGGGTCTACAACCACCCCGACGCCAACACCTTCGGCATGGAGGGCGGCAACTGGATGCGCAAGTCCAAGGCCAGCACCGCGACGCGCTACCTGGCCTCCAAGGGTGACTACAGCATCAAGCTGTTTCGCCAGGGGCGAACCCAGGTGGTGTTCAAGCTCGAGGGCTGGCACAAAAACACGACCAGCTCGCGCCAGTTCGGCAAGTACACGCTGTATCTGCACTTCTACCTCTACCAGAGCTTTGTGCGTGCCTCGCACACCTGGATTATGACGGGTGATCCTCAAAAGAACTTCATCCGCAGGATGGCGCTCGATCTACCCTTCGCTGGCGGCGGCGACACGCTGAGCTACGCCTTCGGCGGCCCCTTCGAAACCAAGGGCAAGCCCGTCTACTTCAACACCAAGCAGGAGCCCTTCGTGCCCAGCACCGCGGGGCCGAGCAAGCTCCATAGCGGTCAGGTGAGCCGCAAGGGCGAGATCGCGCTGGTGGCCATCGGCCCGGACAAGTACTACCACAACGTGCCGCTGACCAAGGATCTGTCAGTGGGCTACGAGCTGCTCAAGGACGGTTCGGTCGCTGCCAGCGGCACGGCGCCGTCGGGCTGGGGCAGCGTCTCCAGCGCTGCTGTGGGCCTCGCCGCAGGGGTGCGAGACTTCTGGCGCGAACACCCCAAGGAGGTGCAGTACAAGGACGGCCGGCTGGCGATCTACCTCTGGCCTGATCACGGCGACCGCACGCTCGATCTACGGCGCCGCTACCCCGAGCTCCGGGGCACCGTGGCCCAGGGCTGGGGACGGGCCGCACGACGAGAGTTCCAGGTGGCGGGATCTGCGGTGGGCGTGGCCAAGACGACCGATCTGTGGTTCTACTTCCACCCCCAGACGGCGCCCGCAGCGGTGGACGCCCTGTTCCGCGGCTTTCAGGATCCGCTGCGGCCCTTCGCCGGTGGGGCCCACAACGTGGCCAGCGGAGTCTACGGGCCGCTGGTGGCCTACGATCCCGTCCACTACTTCAAGCTCGAAAACTACCTCGACATGATGATGGCCCGCATCATGCGCTCCATGCATGAGTATCACTGGTATGGCTGGCTCGACTACGGCGACTACCTGCCCGAGTTCGAGAAGCAGAACTGGGAGCTGAGCCTGCCCTGGAACGCGAACCTCTTTACCAACTGGGGCTACGCCGGCTGGCTGCAGGAGGGCTACCGCTTCGGTCAGTGGGCCCTGGTGCAGTACTTCCGCAGCGGCCGCCATCGCTACTGGCGCGCAGCAGACACCTGGTTGCGCCACACCCGCGACGTGGACTGTGTCTACTGGGACACGCCGGACGACGGCAAGCGCCCGGGCGACAACGAGGCCAACGGTCCGCGCAAGGGCGGCGGCCACCGCCATGACCAGCAGCACTGGGGCGCATACATGGCCAGCTACGGCATCCCGACCATCGCGCTGGTGCACCACTACTTCCTCACCGGGGAGGGGCGGGACCTCGACGCCATGCGCGACAACGCCGACTGGATCTTGCACGCCAAGAAGTACTTCGAAAACTACAGCGAGTACGCGGTGCTCTACATGGCCGAGGCGCTTGGGGACAGCAAGCTGATGGCCGAGGCGCTGGCCCACGACGAAAAGCCGCAGTCCGCCTTCGGCCGCGCAACCTACGACTCGGGCATGGGGCTGATGCTGCACGACATCCACACGAGCGGCGCGGCGACCGTGCGGGCCAAGCTGCGCACGTGGGCTGGCCTCAACGAGGCGACGGCTGGATACTTGCGGGCCTACCTGGAGTCGAAGGAAAAGAAGGGGACGTACAGCGCCAAGATCAAGAGCGACTTCGACGTCGCCTTCCCGGCCAGCACGATCAAGGCGTCGCGCTACTCGAGCTGGGCGCCGAAGGTCCCGACCGATTTTCGCGATGTCTTCAGCAAGACGGTCATGCCCAAGGGGCCCTGGGAGTGGCCGCTCCGCATGCTGGAGAGCGCCCAGTTCGACGGGCCTGGCGGCATGGGCAACGATCTGGGGCGCCACTCCAACCAGATGGCCTTGATGTGGTTCATGCCGCATGTCGGCCGCGACCTGTAAGGTGTCACCCCCGACGCACCTGCGCGTCAGGCTTGCCACGGCGTGACGTAACGCCCGCGTAGTCGGCACGTTGGAGCTGGCTCGCCGCGTGCTATCAGTCCTGGCATGTCGACTCCCTCATACCGCCTCTATCTCGGATTCGCGCTGCTGTCCGGCCTCGCCCCGGCCTCGGCTCGGGCCAACTCCGCCTCCTACAACGGCGTCGGCGGGACGCCACTGCCCGTGGCGAACCGCGCGATCAGGATGGTCAAGGAGCGGATCCACTTCATCCAGGGGTGTGGATCGAAGCGGTCGTGGATCTGGAAGGTCCGGGCGCGCTACGTCTTCCACAACACCACCGACAGGGCCATCGAGCTCGACCTCGGCTTCCCCGTGGTCGCCGAGAGGATCTCGGGGCCGCGGCCTCGCAAGGTCAACCCCTTCTCTCGCGACCTGACCGCCCGGGTGGACGGACGACCTGTCACGCCCCGCCTCGCCAGACACGGCTGTGACCGCCGCGACCGGCGCCACTGCTACGACTTCGTCTACCTCTTCCCGGTGCGCTTCGAGGCCGGGGCGCGCGTCAGCGTCACCTATACCTACGCTCACCGCTCCAGCGGCGACAACGCCTGGGAGGAGCGGTTCGTTGACTACATCCTCAACACGGGCGCGCTCTGGAAGGGACCCATCGGGTCCATGGAGCTCGTCTTCTCCTTCCGCTCGCCACAGACATCGATCCACATCTTCGACGAGATGTTCCATCGCAACCTCGGGCGCGCCTGCGAACGCAAGCTGGATCGCTCCTGGAAGGAGGGCGGGTCGGGCTACATCACCATCTGCGGACAGGAGCTCCGACCTCCTCGTGGAGCCTTCACGCTGTGGACCCGCTGGAGCCGCTTCCAGTACAGCACCTCGTGCCTCAACGGGAACCTGACGGTGCGGCTCAGGGCCTGGAAGATCAGGCCGCGGGGCAACATCTCGCTCTCCTATCGCAACCTCTTCTCCGGCGAGCGGCTGATCTGCCCCACGCGTCCGGCTGCTCGGCCGTGATGGCCCGCCTGGTTGACTACAGCTAGTTCGCCTTGCACTGGCGGTTGAAGGCGTCGACGCACGTGTCGCCTCCGACGCAGCGATTGCTGGCCGGGGCGCTGGCACAAAGGGGACCCCCCGCGCCGATGTAGGCGCTGTAGGTGTCATCACAGCGCAAGGACGGGTCCGACAGGACCACCACGCAGTCCAGGGTCTTCGTGTCCGCGCAGCGGTCGCCGGGCTTGCAGCGGTTGTCGCCGAGGCTGGCGCAGAGGGGGCCTCCGGCGCCGACGTACGCGGTGTAGTGCGAGCAGGTGTCTTCCTCGCTGCCGCCGCAGCCAAGTCCGACCAGCATTATGGTGAAGCTGAGCGCGAGCGTTGTCTTCATGAGAGCTCCTTTTCGAAAGCGGTCTGCGCCGTGGCTGTTCAATGCTCGTGCCAACCGCCAACATGTCGGGTTTATGCGCTTGTCCGGCCGCCGGATCGTTTGAAGTGTTGAATCCGCGACACCCCTCACCACTCTCCAACGGGTTGCCGGCTTATGCGCCTCGGACCACCGACTCGTAGACCCGCAGCGCGGGGAGCTCCAGCGCGGTGAGGAAGCCCCCCGCCCGCCCGCAGCCGGTGTCGAGCACCATCACGTGCGGGCCCACCCACATGTCCAGGGGATCGTCCGGCGTGTAGAGCGAGCGCTCCTGGGGCAGCGTGCGTACCTGGGTGTGGCCGCAGACCACGAGCTTGCCGATGTAGCCCTCGAAGAAGGCGTGCTCTCGGCTCCAGAGCAGCGCCTCCGTGTGTGGGGTCTGCGCCGGGTGCAGCCAGCTCTCGCCCTCGCGGATCAGGGCGCCGTGCACGTAGATCGCGAGGTCGTCCTCGTGCCAGTGGCGGAGGGTCCGCAGCCAGGCGACCTCCTCGTCTGGGAAGAAGGCGCCCGTGAGCAGGGCCTCGAGCTCGTTGGCCAGCTCGGGCGTCCCCAGGGATGGCTCCTTGGCGCCGAGGTAGGAGCGCAGCGTCGCACGGCAGCCGTTGCCCGGCACCATCACGAAGTCGGGCCAGCCGCCCTGGTCGCGCTGGTCGATGGTGCGCAGCCAGGCCTGCTCGTGGTTTCCGCACAGGGGGATCACGCGCGCAGCGGTCTGCTGCGGGAGGGCGCGGATCCGCGCGACGACCTGCCGGGAGCTGGGACCGCGGTCGACGTAGTCCCCGAGGAACACCAGCGTGTCGCCGGCGTCGAGGGTCGGCAGCCGCTCGAGCAGCTGCTCGAGGTGGTCGAGGTCGCCGTGGATGTCGCCGATGATGAAGGTGCGTCCGGACATGGGCTTACCCGTCGCGTGCAATGAGGTTGGTCGTTGGCAACAATAGACGAGTGAAAGCTACCATGTTTCGGTTAATCTACGACCATGGATTGGGAGACCTACTGGGAACAGAAGCTGCCGGCGTTTGGGAGCCCAACGTCGGCCGAGCTGCTCGCGTCACCGTTCGTCCAAGCGCGCGCCCCCGCTGCGTTGCGGGCGTTTTGGAAGCGGGCGCAGCACTGGGAAGAGCCCGATCTGCGCGTCTGCATCGCCCCGGTGGGGTTTTCGCGGCAGCACCGCGCCCCCATCCCTGGTGGGTTCACCTTCGGGCACAACTTCGGGCACCTTGAAGGGTGGCGTGGCCTCTTCCTCGACCTCGACAACTACTGCGGACAGGACGAGGGCGCCGTGATGGCGTGGGTGCCGGAGGGCTGCTTCGAGCACCTCTTCTTCGCCAGCCCGTCCCTCGAGGCGCTGCTACAGCGGCTCGACTCGGGTAAGCGGCTGTCGCTACGCGCCCTGGGCGCCGTACAGGCGAGCAGGCTCAAGAAGGTGCTCAAGCGCGGGCGTCGCAGCGTGGTGGTTACGTCGCCCTCCGTTGACCGACCCAAGGGCATCTGTCTCAGCGGTGGCGTCAGCAACGCTGTGTCCTGGTTCTACAGCGTGGTGGGGAGCCTGGAGCTGCCCGGGATGGGGCTGCAGCTGGCGGACCAGGCGAGCCTGCGGCAAAACTCCGAGCCGTTCGGCCACTGGATCGGTGAAGACTCGGAGGCAGACTACGTCGTTACCCGAGCCACGATGGGAGGAGCCGACGGGAGGCTGCATCGCGTCCCCAAGGACGGTGCACCTCCGACGGAGCTGGGGTACCTCCTCGACGTCGTGAGGCAGTGGGTGGAAGCGGTGACATGAGCCTGACGGGGAGCGCGCGAGGGCGGTGTGGGTCAGTTGCCCTTGTACTCCAGCACCAGCGCCATCTTGCGCAGCAGGCACCAGCCCGGAGCTGATTTGTCCACCGGGTGGGTGCCAAAGGTCTTCTTGTTCATCTCGCAGTAGGCCTCGTCTGCCCCGCTGTCCCGGAATGCCAGGCACTCACGGCAGTGACGGATCTTCTTTGTCATCTGGCTGGCCATGGTCTCCTCCTCGGCGGCGGAGCACGCTCCGCCCCCTTCGCTCGAGTGTACCAGGTCTGCCGGCTCGTCACGTTCAGGGGCTCGATCTTGCCCTGGGCCGCCAGCGACAGCTTCACGTCGGCCGCTTGCTGCTTCGCTGGACTAGCCACATGTGCGCCGCCAGACTTACCGAAAAACAGAAGCAATATCAACAGACAGACAGACGGGGCACCAGGTCAGCAATTTCCACGCAACGCCCAAGCCCCACGACCCGATACCCCCTCCAGAACAACCCATGCTGCTGCAGACAAAAGGAGATACCACCATGACGATCACCCAGAAGCTGACCCGCCTCATCGCCGCCGTCCTTTTATTGATCAGCTGCGGCTTGATCAGCTGCGGCGAGGGCAGCGATGAAGCAACCTCGGAGCTTCGCATCGACCAGCAGTGCACCTTGACCGGCTGCAAGGCCCAGGAGCAACAGTGCCAGGCCACCACCACCAGCCAGTGCAACAGCTGCTGGGACACCGTCTCGGATCTCATCTCATACGGCGGTGATTTCTACGACTGCACCTCCATCTGCGACAGCTCCAGCTGCTACCGCACGTGCCCCGAGAATGATAGCTGCCAGCAGTACGGGTTCTCCGCCAGGTTGCCGCAACAGCGGGACGAGGCGCTGTACCAGGCCTGCCTGCAGGGCCGGGGGCGGGATCAGCGCTGCGGCCTCGAGGCCACCTGGAACTGCGACGCCTACGCCCGCGTCGAGCGCATCGAGGCCACCCGCGTCTACCAGTGCATCGCGCAGACGCCTTGCGGCAAGAGCCCCGATCACTGCAACGATCTGCCCAAGACCGGCGTGGGCCAGCGCTACTGCGACGGCTTTCAGAAGCTCTGCGGTGCTGCGCCAGATGCCTGCGTCAGCCCCGACCAGCTGGACATCAACCTGTTCAACTGGCAGCGCGATAACTCGGTGTTGACCTGATCGCGCTGCCTGGAGCTGGGCTGCGACGCTGCTCAGAAGTGCGTCACGGCGTACTTCGCGGCGCTGGAGTAGGCGGGGCATCTGGACAGCTCCCACGTGGGCGGTGATGGCCTGCTTCGCGCTGGTGCGCTGAATCAGCAGCGTCGCCTCAGCGCAGGCTCAGGCGATGCCGAACCAGCTCCTCACCGTCGGCAGGAGCAAACGCAGCCTCGAGCTTCACGTGGGCGCTAACGCAGGACGCTGCTTCGACGGACAGCCGGGTCTTGAGCTCCAGGTCCAGGTGGACGCCGGCAGCCGTCACAAGCAGCTGCAGCAGCACGCTGCGCGGTCTTGGGCCCGTTTTGAAGCACTCACGCTTGATCGTTGCGCGCGCTTTCGAGAGCGCCTTGGCGACCGTCCGCCGCGGCCGGGGGCGACTGATGCGGGCTCTCTTGTTGGGCCGATTGTCGAACACGCGCTCGCGGACCACCTTTCCACGACGGAGCCAGATCAGCAGATCCTTTTCGTACTGCGAGTGAAACCCCTGGTGGACAAACTGGATCTTCTTCCCCAGCGGCACCCTCAAGACGCCCGAAAACCAGCTCGCGCGCGCGCCCTTTTTGAGCTGTGTGATGCCGGGCGCCAGCGGCTTGCGGTCGCAGTCTCGCAGTGAGACGAGCTGCAGGTGCGTGTCACGGATCTCCCAGCCGGCCATGTAGCCGCGCCAGCAATCGGTGCTCACGATCTTCGGCTTGAGACGGCGCTTGGGATGCCTGGCGAAGTAGGCCTCCAGGGGCGTCGAGAACAGGTTGTACTGCTTCCCCTTGTAGCGCAGCGAGTCGGGGACTTGCTCGCTCGCCGCCGCCATCGATGCCGGGCCCACGGAGATCGCGGCAGCCAAGCAGAGCACGTGAGCACGAGCAGACATGGTGGAAAACTTTCTCACTCGGTGCCTGGACGCGCAAGCGTGCCCGCTCGCGCCGGTGCAGACCAGCTCCAGCGCTCAGAGCGGCCCATCGGGGAGCACGACCCGCTCGAACTTGCCCTCCACCAGCGGTGCCGCTGGCAGTGGTAGGGCTCACGGAGTAGGTGCGGGACACGCAGCTGTGGTGGACCTACCGCCTGGCCATCAGCATCCCGATCATCCACGAGGCCTGACCCCGGGTGAGCTCCAGCGGCACCTTGACCCCCTGACGGCCGAGCGTTTCGAGCTGCGCCTCCGTGGCCGGCCGGTCACGCCACCCGGCGTGGGCGTCCACCACCCGCACCACGTCCGATCGCCGCCGCTGCACCCAGGCGTCCGCGCGGGTCAGCGCCTGACCCAGCGTGTCGTGGATCCCGAGCCCCTGCTCCCGGTCCGGCCCCGCCGGGCGCAGCACAACCTCCCAGCGGTCCAGCAGGTTCTGTCGCACCAGCAGCGACTCCTGCTGGGGCAGACCGAGCCGGAACGCGCCGTCCGGGGCCCTGCACCAGGTGAAGTCCGAGTAAGGCTGCACCTCCTCCGGCGGATCGAGGTGGAACAGATCGACGCGCTCGGCCACCAGCTCGAGGTCCCCCGGGGTCTCGATCCGCTCCACGTCCACCCAGGGATAGCGCTCTGCCGTCGCGCGCAGCCGCGCAGCCACCGCCAGCGCCGCCTGGCCTTGCAGGTCCAGCCGCGCCGGCAGCTTGAACAGTGCGTGGAGCCCGGCCAGGGAGTGCTTGTCGCTGTTGTCCGCCACGTCCACCACCAGCAGGTCCGACTTGTCCTCGTGCAGCCGCGTGCCGCGGCCCACCATCTGGGCGTAGAGCAGTCGGGACTTGGTCGGGCGGCCCATGATGATGCAGTCCACGCGGGGCTCGTCGAACCCCTCGGTCAAGATCTGGCAGTTGGTCACCACGTCGAGCTCGCCGGCGCTGAACCGTCGCAGCACCTCCCGGCGATCTGGCCTGGGCATCGCCCCCCAGACGGCCTCCGCCTGCACCCCGGCCTCGGAGAAGGCCCGCGCCACGTCCTGCGCGTGCTGCACGTTGGCGCAGAACACGATGGCGCGCCGGCCCGGGGCCAGCTCGTGGTAGGCGCGCACCAGCAGGGCGTTGCGGGGCGCCACGTCCACCGCCTGCGCGAGCTGCGACTCCACGAAGTCCCCGGCGCGGACCTTGACGCCGTCCAGGTCCACGCCCGAGGTGACCCGCCACCCCGACACCTGGCACAGGTAGCCGGCCTGGATCATCAGCTCCAGGCTGCTGTCGTAGGCGATCTCCTCGAAGACCTGGCCCAGGCCCTGCCCGTCCCCCCGGCCCGGCGTGGCCGTGAAGCCGACGAGCATCCGCGGGGTGTCGGGGCTGAACAGGCCGAAGTGGTCGAAGATCCGGCGATAGGTCTTGGCCACGGCGTGGTGCGCTTCGTCCACCACGACCAGGTAGAAGTCCTGTGGGTCCAGCCGCGCGAGCCGCGCTGAGCCCTTGCGGCCCAGGGTCGGCACGGACGCCAGCACCACCTGGCTCTGCGCAGAGGCCCGCAGCCCGGCCTGCTCGATCTCTGCCCGGGCCTGGGGCGCCACCGCGTCGAACTTGTCCTTCGCCTGCTGCAGCAGCTCCTCGCGGTGCGCCAGGACCAGCAGCCGCTTCTTCATCCGAAAGTAGCGCGGGAAGTGGGCGAAGATGACCGTCTTGCCGGTCCCCGTCGGCAGCGAGACCAGCACCCGCCGCTTGCCTTGTCGGTAGCGCTGCTTGAGGCGCTCGAGGCACTCATGCTGGTAGGGTCGGAGCTCGAGCGTCACCCTGCGTCACTCCTGCGGCTGCGGCCCATCAGGCCTGGCCCACCGAGATAGCCGGCGAGTTGGTGGTCCCTTTCCAGCCTACGAGTTGGGCTGCAGCGCGGGCGGCGCCGGGGTCGCCGGGGGAGGCGCCTGGAGGCTCCGCTCCTCCCGGAGCAGCGGGAAGTGGTACTCGTCGCAGTGTGTCTTGCCGTTGAAGTAGATCAGGTAGCAGCCGACGCCGAGCGTCACGAGGCAGGCCGCCAGATCGAGGAGGATGTAGCCGGCGGACCAGTCCTTGTGGAGCATCACGTGCTGGGTGCGGTGGCCGGCCAGCTCGACCTTGGCGGAGGTGCCGGCCGGGCTCTCGAGCCCGTCTTTGAGCGTGACGGCCACGGGGGTCTTGCCGACGTAGACGCCGCTGACGAACAGGTTCGCCCCGGGCGGGGTGGTGTGGATGATGGCGGTGGTGCTGCATCCGATCAGCGATAGCGTGACGGCGACGAGTGGGAGCAGGCGGGTCATCATCTCTCCTTCCTCTTGGCTTGGCTGGAGCGCTGTGCTGTGGTCTAGCGTAGCGTGCTGTACTTTCGCTGATCTGGTGCGGCGGGACAAGTTCGTTGCGTCCCGCGGTAGGTAGGTAGGTGCTCTCCTCGGGCTAGAACAGGCGCACGGTCTTCGGCAGCTCTCCCTCCTCTGCAGCGGTGAGTTTACCCATTTCGCGCCAGCGCTCAAAGATGGGAAGATGCCCCATCGGAGGCAGGCCATGATTCCAACTGTGCTCTTTGCCAACCCCAGCGCTCAGTCGGGCGGGGCGGGACCGCTGATCGAGCGGGCCAAGGCCCTGCTGGAGGAGGCGCAGCTGCCGCACCGGTTCGTCGCCACGGTCCCGGACGGGGGGACGGTGGAGCTGGTCAGGGCGGCCATCGAGCAGGACGGCGCGCGCCGCGTGATCTACATGGGCGGGAACGGGACCTTCGCCGAGGTGGCCAAGGGGATCCTGACCTCCGCGCATGGCGACGAGGTCGCGATGGGCATGCTGCCCACCGGCACCGCCAATGATCAAGGCAAGTCGCTGGGGCTGGTGACCGGGCCGGAGGCGCTGGCCGACAACGTCCGGGTCATCGCGGGCGGCGAGACCACCCAGATGGACGTGGGGCGCATCGAGCGGCTCGACGAGGCGGACCGCGTCACGCACAGCGACCTGTTCTTCGACTCGGCCAGCGTCGGCTTCGGCGCGGCCGTCCTGCGCACTCGCAACCAGGACCGCGAGGCGGTGGAGCGCGTGCCGCTGATCCGGGAGATCTACCAGCACCAGCTCGTCTACGCCGGCGCCGTGCTGAAGCAGATGCTCGAGTCCATCGTCTCCGTGGACAGGTTCGCGCTGGAGGCCGAGATCGACGGGCAGACCACCCGCTACAGCTCGCTGATCGACGTGATCATCAAGAACACCTGCGTCTTCGGCGGCGAGTGGGAGCTGACCCCCGGCGCGAGGCACGACGACGGCCTGTTCGAGGTGGTGCCCGTGGCCGGCCACCGCGATCTCACCTCGAAGCTCATCGCCACCCACCGCGAGGTCCCCTTCACCGAGGCTGACCTGCGCGAGATCGGCCTGGAGCACTCGACCCCGGTCTGCGGATCACAGATCGTGCTGACCGTCTATCAACCCGGCGCCGTGAGATCGCAGCCCGTTCAGATCGACGGAGAGGAGTTTCCGTCGGGAGACAAGTTTCGCATCGAGGTGCTGCCCCGGGCGCTGCGACTGATCTGCTGCAGCGCCTCGGGAGGTGCATGTAGCGGGGCGCTGATGGGATGATTCCCATCAGCGGCGCGCTGGTCAAGCTCGTCGCCGGACCGGGCCAGGCGGGCCTGGGGCTGCGCGTCCGCTTCTGAGCGCGTCAACCACCACCCCCGCGACGCCAGCGCGCTTTTGCGCAGTGGGCCTGACCCACCAGGGGTCATTGCGGGCGAGACCAATGGAATCCAGGCAGGTTCGGCGCCGAGCATAGCGGAGACGAGCTTGGCGCGTGCGGCGCCATAAGCCGGGTCGCTCCTCATCGCCTCCTTGAGCGCCAGCTTGTAGGCGTGATCGCCGGGGCAGCCGAGGCCTTCGATGCAAAGCGGTCGATCTGTCGCCACGGCGCGGAGCTTGATTGTTGGCGGCTGGGCGCGGAGCTTGATTGTTGGCGGCTGGGCGCGTGCGGCTGCGGGGAGCAGGATCAGCGCGATCAGGACTGTCACGATGGTGTTTGTTTGATTCGTCATGCTCACCTGTTGTGCAATCCACGCGCCAGTCGGCGGTCGCCAGGGGAGCGGGAGGGCGAACTGTCACCACCGCCGCTTGATACGCCCTGTGACGCCCACATGATACGCCCCCGGGCTCTGGGGCCGACTCCTGACCACGCGATATTGCAGCGAGCCGCCGCCTGGCACGGGCTGTGCTTTGTCGTGGCGCAGAAGGCTCGAAGCGGAGCCCAAACCTCGAGAAAAGGAAACTGTCATGAGACGCGCTTGTATGATCCTGGTCGCCAGCCTGCTGCTCGGCCTCGCCCCCTCCGCGGCCCAGGCCAAACGGAGCGACTTCATCGGCACGTGGCGCAGCCCGTACAACAACGACGAGATCCTGGAGATTCGAGTCAACTCCAGCTACCAAGTCTACGTCAACAAGTTGACCTACGCCGGGATCCTCGTCTCGTACGGTACGACCGGGGCGCCCGACGGCCACACCACGGCGACGATCATCCTCAGGTCAGGGGCCAAGACCACCACGCTGGTCATCGGGATCGGCACCCTCCTGAACAACGGCGTGGACACCAACAAGCTGTGGATCACGAAGCTGGTGGATCAGTCCAACTTCAACAGCGAGGGCAACACGCACAAGTACCTGCCGTTTGTCCGCTACGTCCCGAAGCCTCCGAAGCTCCCGGCGCCGCCGCAGGAGCCGATCGCGCCCTGAGGCGGGCTGGGCTGACGCAGCCCCGGCTGCCCCGATGCTGGGGATCAATCGCTCTCCCGGTAGCGCTTGAGCTTCTCGTACAGCGTGCGCACCCCGATGCCCAGCGTTTCGGCCGCCTGCTTGCGGTTGCCGCCGCAAGCCGCCAGGGCTTGATCGATGGACGCGCGCTCGGCCGCTTCGAGGGTCTGCGGCGCCGCCGCCGCACCGACGGACCGGCGCTCTGGCGCTGCATCGACGGGGCGAGCGGCCGGCCGCTTCGAGCCCAGGGGATCGAGCCAGAGGTGCGCGGACTCGATCACGTCGCCGCGGGCGAGGATCACCGCGCGCTCCAGGGTGTTGCGCAGCTCGCGGACGTTGCCCGGCCAGGGCTGCTGGCTCAGTCGCTCCACCGCCTCGGCGCTGAGGCTCAGCCCAGAGCGCCCCATCTCGGCGGCGATCTCGGGGAGCAGCTCGGCGGCGAGGCGCGGGATGTCGGTGGGGCGCTCGCGCAGCGGCGGGATCTGGATCGGAAAGACC
>SWBW01005553.1_pt2 | contig 18788 bp, 16 predicted proteins | sample 4693041 | NCBI WGS metagenome assembly SWBW01 (sample SAMN10267271, study PRJNA491770) | bioreactor metagenome | isolation source: DHS bioreactor inoculated with marine methane seep sediment | place: Japan: Omine Ridge, Nankai Trough | collected 2006-05-06 | reverse complement strand
TAATGGTGCAGCCTATAGCCTTGGTAAAATCAGGATCTGGTTTTTCACCATCAAGCAATGATTCGATCGCGTTTTCAAGAAATTTTTCTTCTACGTCTGCGGATGATTTTGAATTATCATCTATTGCACCAATATAGCGCACAATATATTCCGAGTTTACTTTTTCAAGTAAAAAAACATGGGGTGTGCGTGAGGCGCCATATACTTTGGTTATTCGCTGTCCTTTATCCCATAAATAAGGAAAGGTAAATCCTTTCTCTTCAGCCCTTATGATCATATTCTCATAAGAATCTTCAGGTTGTTTTTGCGCATCATTCGGATTGATGGCAACGACAGGAAAACCTTTTTCTTTGTATTTTTTGTCGAGTGCGATAATCCGATCTTCGTACAGAACCGAGTAGGGGCAATGGTTGCAGGTAAATATGACAACGATCCCCCTGGCATCTTCAAAGTCATTCATCCTGATCATTGTACCGTCAACATTTTTTAAACTAAAATCAGTAGCCTTGTCACCTACTTTATATCCATCAGCGTACAAGACTGACATTGACAATACTGAAAAAGCGAGGATTAAAAATATTTTTTTCATTGTATTATGTTTTTTGTGATTATTTCATTTAATTCTTCAAATGTAATTTCACCTTCCCTGAAAAAATAGAAATCTTTATTAAACAGTATGGTAATAGGAATTGCACCTGACCATCTGTTGTTAACTTTTTCTATCCACTCATGTTGTTTGATGTCATTCAGTAAAATAACATCCGTATCAATATTTTGTTCATTTATAAAGGGGATCACTTTTGTGCGGAGATGTATATCAAAATCCATACTTACCAGAATCATTTTGAATTTCTGATCTTTAAAATTTTGATTGGCTTTCATCAAATCAGGCATTTCTTTCACACAGGGTTTGCACCACGTGGCCCAGAAATTGATCACATAAGTAGTGTCATTTCGCTTGTTTAAAACAGGTTCCAGTTGGTCAAAACTATACACAGGAACCTGCTGTGCCGATATACCAGTAGACAATGCGCCAAAAAGGAGCAACAGCAAATAACTTACATAGGTTTTCATATGACAAAAATAGTCAACGGCGTATTTAAAAGACCGATACGTTTGCTCATTAACTTAACTTTAACAGCTATATTGAGGCTTTTTGATTTGTAAAACGCCTTTCGTTAAAGTAAGCCCATATGGAGACCACAAAAACGGTAACTACCATATAATAGACAAATGTAGGCACCGGAACAGGATCGCCTGCTGCATATGAATGCAAACCTGACAGGTAATAGTTTACGCCAAAATATGTCATCAGAATAGAACCATAGCTGATTAAGGATGCAAAATTAAATGAGAACTTATCCTTTAATCCTGGAATGGAACTCATATGTGAGATAAATGCATAGATCAGTACACTCACCAAAGCCCAGGTTTCTTTTGGATCCCATCCCCAATAACGGCCCCAACTTTCATTGGCCCATACACCTCCAAGAAAAGTACCAATGGTGAGCATATACAAACCAATCATTAGCGACCTTTCATTTATAGCGGTAAGGTTAGATATCCGCAGATCAATGGTAGTATTGTTTTTATGGTTTTTCAGGATCATTAAAATCAGATTCATTAATCCCAATAGCGCACTCAGGGCGAGGAAGCCGTAACTGGCTGTAATAATCGAAACATGTATGGTCAGCCAGTAAGATTTTAATACAGGAACCAGATTGGTAATTTCAGGATCCATCCAGCTTAAATGTGCCACCATCAAAATAATTGACGTTAAAAAGGTCGTAGCGGCTATGGTCATATTTGATTTGTTTGAAAACACCAGCCCTGCTAACAAAGTGACCCATGCGATATAGATCAATGATTCGTAACCATCGCTCCAGGGTGCATGTCCGGATATGTACCAACGCATGATTAAACCTGCTGTTTGATATATAAAACCAATAACGATTAGCACGATAAATATTTTAATGATAATATTCAGAATTTTTGACTGACGGAATATTTCAATAAAGGAGAGGATGATCATGATCAATCCAAGTATCAGATATAGTCTGCTCAGGTTCTGGAAAATATTCATCTTATTATACCTGATTTCCATATTAGTTTTCGTCTCTGATGGTATAATCACAGCACCAAATTTTTTCTGATAGTTGGCAATACCGGTCACCAATTCATCTGCAAGTTGGTTATTGCCTGTATTAATGGCTTCCAGATAGCTTGGTATGATCTGTACAAGAAATGCGGAGTCTTCCAAGGGAATATCTTTTACTTCAGGCTTTGCGTTATACCAGCTTGCATAAGGATCGGTAGGATTTGGCAATAAGTTGATTAAATCGCCATTATACAACATATAGCAAATATTCAGCCGCTCATCAACCGCGATAATGTCCTTGTCGAACATATCCCTTTTCGCAGGCTTTTTGTTATAGGCAGCTGAAACATGTTCACTTAATTTATAGGTACCCTGGCTCAGGTTGATAAAGTCGATGTAGGCGGCCAGGTTTTCTTCAACACCCAGCAATTTCTTAACGTCAGGATGTTTCACTTTAATCATCGGAACCGATTGCCACTCAACCGGGTTGCTAAGCATACCTAGTAAAACCTGATTTGGATTCATGTCCTGAATTTTGCTTTTTCTGGAGATTTTCCGCACCAGCTCACTTGCAAGTGAAGTCACAGGTTTCAGGCGCCCATCATGGGTTTGGGTGAGTAATTTTCCGAATTTTTCTGCCTGTGCCTTATCGACAGGATGCGCTTCACCGGGGGCATGTGTATGCTGGGCAAATACATCAGGTGTGATCAGCATTAATGAGATCAGCAAGGTGATAACACCCGCTTTTATGCCGTTATTTTTTCTTTTGATCAGTTGCGCAAGCTTTGAGAATCTTGAATTCTTGTTGAACAGGGTTAAAAACATACCTAGTGACATCAAAAAGTAACCGATATAAGTGAAGAGGGTACCCCAGTAGTCATGGTTTACAGATAATATGGTACCCAATTCATCGCGGTCGTAAGATGATTGGAAGAAACGGTAGCCTTTATAATTCAAAACATGGTTCATATAAATCCGGTATGGCATTTCTAAACCTTCATTTTTGTCAATGAGCACAACTTCACTTGCGAACGATGAAGGACTGTTTGAGCCGGGGTATCTTTCCAACTGAAAGTCTAATAGTTTAAGTGAAAAAGGTATATAAATACGATTGGCACCATATTTCATTTGCAGTTGAAGACCATCAAAATCAACGGTTTGTTTTTCACCTTCGTAACCTTTCCCGCCACGCAGGGCGAGTTTCTTTGTTGTTTCACCGTTACTGGCTTCTATGACCACAGCATCTTTAAAATTCATATCGTTGCCATCGTAAGTAACATAATCGATCCCGCCATTTTTATAAAAATTGGTGAGCACCAGGTTGGCATTATCTATTTCATACAAATTCCGCTGCTCAAATGGATGCCACTGGCCGGGTAAAAGGGTGTCGTTCACACCACCCATCATGGCCATGGTAAATACAGTGTCAGCCGAATTCATTAATAATGCGCCATCTTCAATTTTAATGTTGACAGCATCATCCACAAACTGTTCTCCAAAGTTTAGCACACTGGATCCCATTTTGCCGGATGTGTTGTATTTGAAATAGTTTGTTTGCCTTCCCTGTCCGAAAGAAATTACCACTACGATATAAGGATCGCCATTTGCATTCTGCTCGGTGATGACTTCCTGTGCATTTGCTATGTATTTAACTGATTTAAAGGTGTAATCCTTATCGTTAAAACTAAGGGATGATTTGTATGCTTTAGGGGTTAGGGTAGTAAGCCGTGTCGATTTTGAGTCATAAACCGTATCGTTTCCATCTGTAATACTTATGTCAATAAAGGTATTGTCAGTTATCATACTGTTTGATGCACTGCCCTCGCGTATATGCATCATGCCTTCATAGCTTACATAGCGTGTGATAGCGGATCCGAGGAGGATGACCAAGAAAGCGAAGTGAAACAAAAATATTGTGAATTTTTTTGGTTTGTAAAGTTTATAGATAAAGATATTGCCAACAAGGTTTATGGCCAGAAAAAGCATCAGAATGTTGAACCAGGTGGCATTGTATACAACTGCTTTTGCAGCTTCTGTTCCAAAATCATTTTCAATAAATGTGGCTGTTCCAATGGAAGCTGCAAATACCAGAAGTAAAAAACCCATGGTTTGCATTGAGAAAATTATGTTCAAAAATCTATTCATCTTATATAGTTTATTTATTTATCCTTTATTAAAATATCTATGGCACCAACGCCAAATTTGCTAATTGAAGCCATCCTGTTTTCTACACCTTCGTAGTCTTCTAATTCCTTGATGATTGCCGCTTTTAATACACCATTGCCTACGCCATGTATAAAGGTGGCTTTGGTATAATCGTTCGAAATAGCACTCTGTAAAGCCTTTTTAAAGTAAGCAAGCTGTAGGTTCAGCATGTCAAGGCTTGTTAAGCCTGCAATATTTTCTACAATTTCACCGATATGCAGATCCACAACAGCTTCGTTCAGGTTGGTTTTATGTTTGTCAATGAAGGGTTTTTCTTTTGCAGGTTCTGTGGCTTTTGCTTCGTTTGATTGGTTGAATTTTTTTTGATAGTCACTTTTAGAAACTACAGTCAGAGCTGATTGAAATGATAAAGTTAGTATCAATGCTTTTCCCTGTAACATTGTGTTAGTTAAATAGTTACCTTCTTTGAAAAAGCGGGCCGGCTTTATTTCAATATCGGAATGTAAAGGCTGGTAAAGCTTATCAGGTAGGTCGCGATGGAAAAGTACCTGGATGTATCCTTTGAGCCATTTTTCAATTTCATCACGGCTGATGGTATCCAATACGATTTTGGAGTCGGCAGGGAGGGAGCCATAATCAATGCCCTCCATTACATTTTCTATTTCAAAAAATAAGCTGTACAGTATATCATAGGAAGTGTGGTTAATAAGTATCACGTCCATGTCTCCTGTAAGCAGCCATTGCTGCTCGTGGGGCTCAAAGGCAAAGTATAAACCCTTTTCTTCTTTAACGGCTCCCCATGGGTTTATTTCACTGATACGTCCCGGTTCTTCAATCTCTTCCTGCTGAATTTTGGATGTTTCGGGTATTCTTAGAGGTTCCGTAAAATCTTCAGCCGGCATGGAACGGTAATCGAGAATGAGATCGGCAGACAATACGGGCATTTCAAAGCCGTCATTGGTTTTTAGTTTAACAAGTTTATTGTCAATAATCCCGATGACAGTACCTCCGCCACGTTCATTTAAAAAATTTACTTTATCTCCTATCTTAAACCTCATATTTTATTGGCTGAAATAAGATTGCGAAAATACGAATATTAGGTAATTCAGGAATTATTTATTAACTAATTAACAAATATCACGATAGCTTATAAAATGCCTGCTATGATTGATAGCTAAAAAAGTGCTGAATGGCATTCGGCACATAAAGTTACCTCCCATTCATTACCAATATCAATAGGATGTTTAAACTCCAATGAGCCTTCTCCCGTAGCATATTCGATGTTCCCCGGTACACCCTGGGCTTTAATCAAATGACACAAGTTACAGTCTCTTGAGATGGTATGGCCCTTATCACTCTGAAAACGGTCGTTATGGCAACGATAGCAACCATTATTTTCAAGATGACCTAAATAATTCGGGTATTTGTTCCATTTTACTTTCATCCTCGGAAAGATGTTTTTAGCATAGCCTTCCTTTATGGCTTCTTTCGCGTTTTTAATCAGCATGCTGCTTGTGTCGTATAATTCTGGATAACTAGATGAATAATAATCATCGATTTCACTTTCAATGAAAGCAAAAGCACTATCTTTAGTTGGAAAATCATTTACTAGAATTCCCATAGCCGTTAATTTTATTTCCGGAATATCGTTTGATATTTTGCCTGCTGTTATTGCCTCATCAATAAAACTTGATGGTGATCTGTAATTATGCGAGGGGCGGTTATGGCAATCAAGGCAGTCCATTTTTCTGCGCTCCAATGAGTCTAATATGCTTTCATCTACTTCATATTCAGGATCCCTGTAGATGGTCTCCTCTCCGGTGGATAAGTTGGTATATTTCACCCAGGCGATTATATCTCTTTCAAATGTGGCTGGTTTATATTCTATTTTGACGTTCGGATTTATATGCCAGTGAATACCATCCTGCAAGCCAAGCCCTCTGTATTGCGGACTTGTTTTCATCAAGAGACTGATATCCCATTCAGTATTTTCCTCATCTGCCATATAATGCTTGTGTGTAATATATTTTCTGTCATAAAACTTCTCAGGCCAATGGCATTTTTCACAAGTTTCCTGCGCAGGACGAAGGTTATGGATGGGTGTGGGGATGGGTGTAGGATAAGCTTCGGCCAATACCGAATAGACCTGGTATAAACCGGACAGTTTTGATCGTACATACCATCCAGCACCCGATCCCACATGACACTCTACACAATTAACACGTTCATGGGCTGAACCCATGTATGCGGTATATTCCGGTTCCATAACTTTGTGACAGGTTGTGCCGCAAAATTCATTTGTTTCGGTATAATGAAAGGCCTGGTAGCTACCCAATGCTGATATAACCAGAAAAATGGCTAATCCTATTGAGATAAAAAATAACGCAGTCCTTTGTTTCGGATCATTGAAATCAACAACCGGGAATTTAAACTCCCGATCCACCTTGCCTTTCTTTTCTCTTCTCCTTTTTATCCGTATGCCAATAGGAATCATCAGCAAGCCTAAAAACATGATGGTGGGAAGTATGATATAAATGAATAAGCCCGAGTAGCTGTCTCCTTCAGCAAAAATCAATGAGAAAAGGAACAGAAAGACGATCATCACGAAACTAGTAACCGCGATGGCAGCTCCTATAAAAGTGGTCCAGCTATAATAGTGTTTTGGTAGTTTCATGATCATTAGTTTTAAAAAAAAGCAGGCCTCTAAATCCTTTCTGGCTGATTATTCATTCTCATCATCGTCTTCAACGATATGTACATGATGATATCCATCGATCATCCCTTTAAAGTTACTTGTAACCGTGTGTCCGAAGGTACAGAAATAAATGTGGATAACCATAAATAGTGATAGCGCAAACCCTACAATAATATGTAACAATGCTGTTAAATGAATGCCGCTCCATCCAAACACATTTTCCACGATCATTTCAGGATAGAGAAGCGCAACGCCTGTAATAATAACCAAAGGCATTAACACGTACATAACTGCTACATAACTTACCAGTTGTAATGGATTGAATTTCCGTTTTTTGGTTACCGGGTAAGGTGTTTTTTCTTTTTTAAAAACACCATACACATAATACCTGAATTGCTTCATCATCTTCTTCGGGAATTTTTTTCTCTTGATCCTGTAAAATTTCGAATTGCCTGTCGAAATATTGCCCACCAGGAACATGATGAAAAGCAAAATCATTGTGATGCCTGCTACATTATGCCAGGTAACAGCAATGTTGAAAGGAATGAATTGCACATCGGGATCAGCATATTGCAAATCAAGTCCGGTTACAATTAATGTCAGAAATGCAAGGGCGTTAAGCCAGTGCCAGCTTCTCAGCCAGATCGGGTATAAATATATTTTTTCGCTCATTTGCTTATGAATCTTAAGATGATATGAATTAAAATGCCACATATGGCTAAACCGAAAAATATGATGCTGATGTAATTCAGGTAAATATTGCGATTAGCGCCAATGATATAAGAGTCGTTGAGAATAGAGGCGTTTACAAATCCAAACTTATTTCGTTCTTCTTGTAACTTAAATTTATACAAAGTAGCTTTAAGAATCGAGTTCGCAGAATGACATTCGACACATTTCTTTACCGCTTTCTCTTTTGGTTGCACCAGGTGAGCTACCATTGCATCATCACTAATGGCTGTATGGCATTCGATACAACGTACATGGGCAAAATGTAATTGTTGATTTGGAAGCCACTCATGTGTTACAAGTACATCAGGGTTTTCATAATCAGAAATGAGATGGTATTTCGTAATATCAGCATGACAACTCAAACATATATTGTTGTCATATATAATAACTTCTCTTAAATTGTTCCCAGTTACACGTGCACTAATTTTATATGTATGTGGGTCATGACACATGGAGCATCTAAATTCATCACTATGTTTACTTGAATGTACACTTTGATTAAATTCAGACTCAATGGCCTCAAAATGATAGTCTGCATAAGTATCATCACCTCCATGACAGTCAATACAACCAGGTTTCTCTTCCAATTTAAGTGTACATAAATGCGGGAAATCCTCGTACTCGTAGGAATGACAATCCGTGCATTGGAAATTCCAGTGATTTGATTCATAATATGCAACTGAATCAATAATTAAATAGGGATTCATTCTTTTTCGAACATCTCTTTCGGTTAGCTCGTTATAAAAGGTGTAAGTTTGATGCCCGTGACATTTGAAGCATATGCCGTTCTCCTCGGCAAAGTCAGGAATGCGCTCTTCAGTTTCCTGTCCAATGCTCGCATAGGAAGTAGCTGTAAACAGTATAATTACTATCAGATACAAGCATTTTTTTATTAAACTAAATTTCATTTGTTGGATATTTTTTTAATAGGTTAAAATTAAATGGGGTACTTTTCCATACCCCATGTAATTGTTTTATTCTAATGCTTAAAAACACTATTTATGCGATGTTCATTCAATACTAACTGAATGAAAACAATTTGGTTGATACAAATTTCATTCAATGGGATCAGGTATTAAAATTCCCACAAACGTGTGATGTTAAATCCAATTCTGAATTCTCCTTCTGTCCAGTCGCTTGTATTGTACATGTAAATATCCTGCGGAATGATGCCATTGGCAGTTCCGGCAAATATCTGAAATGCATGTGTGGCGGTAGCAATTTCAACCCCAAAACTAAAGTTTGCGTTGTACACATTCAATGTCTCGTAGTTTTCAGTCAAGCCTTCAATATAAACAGGTTGCGTATATGAAATAACAAAAGATGTTTGAGGAGTGAATTTGAAACGTGCATGGCCTCCAAATCCGAAAACATCATGATCAAATCCTTTCACATTTGGCACATCCGCTTTAACTGCATTATAATGGGTGAAACTTGCGGTTAGTTCCAGAGAAAACCAGTCATTAAATTTGCGCCCTACAATCAATTGAGTGAAATATGAGAAGCGGTCAGCAAATGCATAATCGTCACCAAAGTTGCTTTCGTTGCGCCCATCAATAGCCATGTTGGCATAAGCTGCAACGGTAACTGGCATCGTATTTTTACGTGTTTGCCTTAAAAAGGCCCATTTTACCTGGAAGTCGCTGTACATATTTTTCCTGGTGATTCCATAACCAACCATCAGGTTGTCGAGAATTGAATAATTGAGCCCCATCCTGGTGTTTGCTGAAGGAGCATAAATACCAAAAAGATCTTTGACACCGTTATCTTTGATCAATCCAAACCTATGCTGAATCACCATTTCAAGTGATTTTTGAGCAGGAATAACAGATGTTTGGTCATCAATCAGCATGCCATTTTCAAACATGGTAGTAACAGGTCTGTCTTTAACCTTTTTTTGCTCTTGGGTTTCTTCTTCCTGTGAAAAGCCAACCTCAAAACCAAATACAATTACTATAAGGAGTATAATATATTTTTTCATTTTATTTTTAGTTTAAAGGTTTTACTTAATTATCATTGGCACCTTGTTCTATCCAGCCCAATATTAGCGCTGCCTGTGCCGATGTATATTTTGCAAAATGACTTCCATCTGGTAATGGGTAATAATAAATTTTGCTTGCTTCTGGGTCACCTTCATCTACCAATCCCATACCCGTAATGCTACTGTATGAATTGCCTTCTGATAAATCTGGTTGTGTGCCACCCGTGTTATGACATCCGGTACAACCCTGAGTGCCATAAATAGGTTCAATTTCCTGGCTGTAATACACTGTGTCACCTGGATCAGGCGGCGGAACAACAGGCTCAACTATAAACTTATACTGGCACGATGTGGCAAACACAATCGCTGCGATAATGCCAATACTGTACATTACATGCTTTTTCATTTATTTTGATTTTAAGTGGTTAAAAATTTCAATCAAAGATAAGAAATTAAAAAAGGCTCCAAATAAATTTGAAGCCTTTATTGTTATTTTTAATCAATCAATTTTATTGCAGTGCTGCAATAGAATTTTCTAATGTTTTTTTAATGTAGGTTGGGTTGTGAATTCCAAGGCTTCTGTCTTCAGTAATAGCTTTGTAATTCAGGCAAGCAGCTGCAACATCTGCAGAATAAGTACCAGGAACTGAACTGTCACTGCCTTCGGTAGTAATACCAGCAGCGTCAAGTAATGCTTTTAACTCATCCAATAATCCCTGAACTTCTATCTGGAGTTCTTCAGTATTTGCAATAAGCGATTCTTCATCAGAATGGCAAGCAACACAACCGGCTATGTTTAATTCGACAGCACCGTGATATTCATATCCCATATACATAGTATGGCCACCCGATTGAACACCATAAGGTTCAGCCATGTGACATGTAACACAAGCGTTTGTAATATTCTTGTGTGCGTGCTCCGTGTTTGCTCCAAAACCTTCCAAGCCCATACCAGAAAGTGTGTTTGCTTGTGGGCCGTGGTGTACGCCGTAACGTGAGGACGTAACAACAATATCATCACCACCTGGTGTTGGCCAAGGATCAACAGTACGTCCCTGGTGACAGGTTGCGCAAAGGTTTCCACTTCCAAAATCAAAAGTCTGACCACCGGTATTGTTTAACATTGCTGGGTCTGTTACTGTGAATGCCCAGTCAGAGACTTCATAGTCGCTGTGAATCATATGGCACGTGTAACAATTGGGTGGATTTGGATCGGAGATCATGGCTCCGTCAGCTTCTGGATCATACGTTCCGGTCACATTATAGCCTAAAAACCCCTGGCTGGTGTGACAAATGGCACAATCACCTGAGTTTCTTTCATAATTACCCCCGATGGCATGTGTTGAATGCGCCCATTGATTTGTTTTAGCAAAATTAACCTGTGAATCATCATGGCATTGGATGCAGGTAGCAGTACCATCTGTACCATCAATTCCATCTTCACCGTCAACACCATCAATCCCATCTTTACCAGCAGGACCAGCAGGGCCTTCCTTTTCGCAGGAGGCTACAACCGCCATTAAAAAGACCATTGCTAACATTAAATAACTTACGTAATTCCTTTTCATATTGTTTTAATTTTTGATATATGAATAATTATTAAATTCCTCTACAAACTTAATCAAGTTTACAAAAAACCTGTATGTATGATCAATGATATAAATCCGTGTAAGAATGACATTAATCTTAAAAAAAATGATTAATATTGTGTTTTCATTGACATATATCATCGTATATGTATTGTCCAATGATTTTTTTAGAACATTTCAAATATAAGATTTTTGCAGGAATTTCATGGAGAAAGTAGAAAAAGTTACCAGTTGTTTAGAATGTAAATTTCAATCAAGTATATTCAGGTTCCTAACAGAAGAGGAATTAAATTTTATAAATAATGTTAGGTTTGAAGTAAGTTTCAAGGCTGGGGAGAACATTTTTAAGCAAGGAGGGCCATTAACCCATATTGTGTGTGTCACAAGTGGTATGGTCAAAGTATTTCTTGAAGCAGAGGACCATAATGATATTATACTTCGCATTATGAAACCTACAGACCTAATTGGTGGTCCTGGTTTCAAAACGGATAACCGCCACCATTTCTCAGCCACAGCTATTGTTGATACGGTGGCCTGTTTTATTGAGTTGAGCGCATTCGAAAAACTATTGAATAACAATACTGTTTTCGCACTGGAAATGATTGCGCACCTGAATCGTGGCCATATTGGTTTGTATAATAGGTTGCTTACTAATACACATAAACATATGTCAGGACGAATGGCAGGTACCTTATTATACCTGGCGGAAGATATTTATAAATCGAATCATTTTGAAACAGCCTTGTCAAGGCAGGACCTGGCTGATATATCGGGAATGACCAAAGAAAGTGCAATACGCGTTTTAAAAGAATTTAAAGATGAAGGGGTCCTCGATTGTTCCAACCACTATTTCACGATTACAAACCCGGAGGCTTTGCGAAAAATCTATAAATTTGGCTAAACCCCTTCATTTCCTGATTATTTAGACATATTTCTAAATTACTTTATTTCTAAAGCAATATTTATCTAATTATTATTTTTGTGATAAATATCATATCGAATGAAAAAAACCATTCTTTCACTTTTATTAGTAACAGGTTTTTTACCTGTATTGTTAGCCCAGGGTTATAATATAACGGGTACCGTTGTAGATGCAGAAACAAACGAACCTATAGCAGGAGCTTCGATACAGGAATCTGCGACTAAAGAAGCTGTTATAAGCAATAATGATGGCACTTTCAAACTTAATATAAAGGATAAACATCCGGTCAAGTTTATTGTAAAGCATATTGCTTACGAGAACCTGAGTGTAACAATCGATCCTTTGCAAACGAGGGAAATAGAATTTAAGTTACATCCCAGGGTTACCCATCTTGATGAGGTAACGGTGACAGGTAAATATGAAAATTCAAGACCTTACAGAAGTGAAAGCGTGGATGTAAAAGCGATTGAAAAATCCAATATTTCCGGTATCGGTAATTTTTTAAGGAATGAGCCCAATGTAGGTGGAGTAAGAAAAGGTGCTTTGGGAATAGATCCTGTAGTAAGAGGCTTTAAATATTCACAGCTAAATGTACAGCTTAATGGTGGAACTAAAATTGAAGGCGGATGCCCGAATAGGATGGATCCTGCCACGGCCCACATAGATTTGAGCGATTTAAAATCAATTACTATATTGAAAGGACCTTACGCGCTGAAATACGGTCCAAATTTCGGGGGTGTAATTGATATGACAACCCATAGCACTAAATTTTACAGGAAATATGAAAACCATATAGACCTTCTGATGGGTGGTCAAACAAACCATACTGGTTTTAAAAGTGGCCTTGGTATCCACGGTGGTAATAATGTGATTGCATATTATTTTAAAGGAAATTATAAACAGTATGGTGATTACGAGGCGGGTAACGAAGCAGTGATTCCTTCGTCGCTCGAACAATACAATGTGGCTGGCAGCATTGGCATTAAACCTGCGGAGGGACATATTCTTGAAGTAGGACTTGACAGGTCATGGGGACGGAATGTTGATTTTCCTGCTTTGCCCATGGATGAAAGAAACGATGATACACGGCTATTTAATATGAGTTACCTCGGCACTGAATTTGGAGACATGGTTAATTTTATTCGCTTCAAAGTTTATAAATCACATGTTGAACATGAAATGGATAATAAAAATAGGCCATTTTCCGATACGGTTGTAGCCATTTCAAATATAAAAGCAATAAACTCGGGGGGTAAGTTGGGCGTGAATCTGAATCTCTTCAAGGGAAGGCTTGAAACGGGTGTGGATTATGAACAAATATCGAAAGACGGGATAAGAAATAAAAACCTGATCATGCAACCCAATCTGCCACAATTTAACGAAGATTTATGGAACAATGCACTTATCAAGAACCTGGGCGTCTTCGTCGAATGGCAAAGAACCATTAAATCGATTGATTTTATTGCTGCTTTGAGATACGATTATAATACCGCGACTTCAGATACCTTAATTAGAAACAAACCCAATGGTGATGCAGTGTATGAAAATGATAATACATCAAGTTCATTTAATAATATTAGTTATAGTGCCGGAATTACCTGGCATGTCAATTCATCGAGCAGCCTGATATTCTCGCTGGGAAGAGGTGGCAGGAGCCCCGATATGACGGAACGCTTCATTATCCTTCTGCCAATATCATACGATCCTTACGATTATCTCGGTAATCCGCAGCTTAATCCCGAAGTAAATAATGAACTTGACCTTGGCTATCGGTTTTCTAGGAATAAAATCGGTAGTGTCGAAACTTCTGTATTCTTTTCTTACGTGACGAATTATATTACTGGAGAACTGGTACCACCTTCAGAAATGAAACCTCAAACCAAAGGTGTGCTTGGGGTTAAGAAATTCATAAACATCGACAAAGCTTACCTTGCGGGATTCGAATTTTCATACGCTACTGCTCCACATTTTAAGTGGTTTGCTAACCTGAATGCAGCCTATACGATGGGTGTTAATCCAAATGCTGTGCAATATGTGTTTGAGGGCGGGGAGGTAATAGATGAACAGATCATTGAAAACGATCCACTGCCGGAAATTCCGCCATTTGAGGCCAATATTACGGCAGGCTATAAGTTTTTAAACCAGAAACTTGTACCGGAATTTAATATCCGTCTTGTGGCGGCACAAAAAAAAGTTTCTAAAGCTTTTAATGAGACCACGAGCCCGGCATTTACTACGTTTAATTTCGTTCTTGCCTACCATTACAGTGCAAACCTGAAAGTTTATGCAGGCGTGAATAATATTTTTAATGCCGCCTATTATGAGCACCTTAACAGGCGAATAATTGGAAGCAGCGACCCTTTATATGAGCCAGGCAGGCTTTTTTACATGAATTTAATTTTTAATTTATAAAGTACCGATGATGAGCAAATACCTATTATATTTTATATTAATCAGCTTTCTTTTCGCGTCTTGCAATAAAACATATCCAAAAAAAGTTACATACATTGCGACAGCGTCAGTTTCGGCATATAATTTGCAATATCTGAGCGATCAGAATGTGTTGGTTAAGACGCTGGTTGAGCCGCAAAGTGCACAGGATATCTGGAAGTACGAGTTCATGTCAGAAGAAGGTGAAATCGTGTATATAAACGGCAATTATAAAGACATTAATTCAGCGCTTAAAATTCAGGTGCTTATAGATGGCAAAGTATATAAACAAGGTGCAACGGAGGGAGATACCCTGAAATACCTCGTTGTAAGCGGAGTGGTTCCATATGATTAACCACTCCGGTTAACAAATGGAAAAAAATGAGAAAATCTTTATACATCGTTGTATTGGCCATACTCCAAATAGTGGTTTCATGTAATAAAAATGATGATCCTACAGAAGACCAGACGGGTCGTTTAAGTTTCTATTTCAATCATGGTATTATTGATACAAATTTTGTGGGAGGAATTACCATTCATTATGATACTATGATGTATCGGAATGCCGCTGGAAATCCCTTTCTGATAAATGAAATTCAATACTTTATATCAGATGTAACCCTCCATAAAAGTGATGGTTCTAAAATACTGATAGATGCATGGAAGGATATCCACTATGTGGACAGCGATCTGCCCGACACATGGAAATGGCAAATGAATGATTCTATTCCCATAGGCATTTATGACAGTATCACATTTACTTTTGGAATTTCTGAAGAAAAAAATCAATCATTGATGTTTGTAAATCCACCTGAGTCAAATATGTTCTGGCCCGAGTTTCTGGGTGGTGGTTACCATTATTTAAAATTGAATGGCAAGTGGAAAGACCCGGATGAGGTGATCAGGCCGTTTAATTTCCATATGGGAATCGGACAAATTTATAGTCAGGATAGTGCTGAAATTATCGGTTTTGTACAGAATTATTTTGAAGTAACACTTGAAAATACCCGCTTCAGTGTTTCACCAAATGAAAATATTGCCTTTTCCATATTAATGCACGTGGATAGATGGTTCTCAGATCCACATGTGTTCGATTTTAATGACTGGGGTGGCGATATTATGCAAAAGCAGGATGCTATGCAACTTGCAAAAGAGAACGGATACAATGTGTTCACAGCGAATCAAATGGTTGAGTAATGCGTTGGATTCAAAAAATATTAGTGCTAAGCATTATCTTTTCATGTTTTTATGGTTGTAAAGAAGAGGTGCAGGAAGATGTACATACCACTAATCCTTATATAATAGATATTCCTTTTGGGTTTCCAAATAAGCTAAACATCCCGTCAGATAACCCGATGACGGTTGAAGGGGTAAAGTTGGGTCGGTATTTATTTTACGATGGTCGCCTCTCAGGGCGCACACATCTTGACTCTCTAATGAGTTGTGCCACTTGCCACCGGCAGGAAAGATCCTTTGAGGCTGGGGTCGATCACCCGGATTTTGAGGGCGGTTTTCCTCATGGAATAAGCGGATTGCAAACCCATCATGTGATGTTGCCCATGATCAATCTTGTATGGAACCATTCAGGCTATGGCTGGAATGGTTTTTTATATCCTACAAACCCTGTTGAAGAGTTGAGAAATATAGAAGATTTTGTGCGGCTGGCTGTGTTAGCGAAAGACGAAATCGATGGCGATACGGCTAATATTGTCAGGCTTTTACAATCAATATCTGGGTATCCCGAATTATTTTTTGAGGCATTTGGATCGGATAAAGTCACATTTAAAAATATCGAACGTGCTATCGCCCAGTTTGTCCGCACATTGGTATCTGCAAATTCAAAATTTGATAAGTATATGCGTGGCGAAGTGCAATTAACGCCATCAGAGCTTAACGGTTATGTTTTGTTCACCACTGAGGAAGGAGCCGATTGTTTTCATTGCCATGGCGGTTTTGGCAACCCGCTTTTTACTACCAATTTGTTTTATAATAATGGAAAGGACACTGTGTTTACTGATCCCTCTGACAGGTTTTATATTACCGGCGACCCTATGGATAAAGGTGCCTACAAGGCGACAACCTTAAGAAATATTGAAGTTCAGGGACCATATATGCACGATGGTCGTTTTACAACACTTGAGGAAGTGATCGAATTTTATTCGCAGGGTGTGAAGCTTACACCTTACGTGGATCCGCTGATGCACCATGTTAACAGTGGAGGTGTTCAATTGATAGAATCTGAAAAAGAAGACCTCCTGAATTTTATAAAAACGCTTAGGGATGATGAGTTTATGAACAACCCCGAGTTCAGCAAACCTGATAAATTCCCAGATGAAGAATAACGCTTTTCGTTAATTGTATTCATAGAATTGAATGGAGAGGTCATCTACCATTATCTTTTCTTTGCCTAAGTTCCAGATATAGAATTTTATTTTTACCATTTCAGAAGTAATAATTGGTAGCTTGAAGCCGATACTTTCCTGCGCCCACTCGTTTACATGGTCGTCAGGAAGTTTTTTTACGTTGAATTTTTTATAGAATACGGTTTTCTCAGCCTTATCTGAAATATCCACTACAAACAGCGTCTTTTCAGCGGCATGAGCTTTATTTTGCAGGATCATAGTTGTGAAAATTACATACAGATTATTCTTATCGATAATCGTTTCAGGAATCATATAACTATATGACGGGCTGTAAACTTGTACTTCATCCATTTGCATCGAGAAGGATCCTGAATAGGAATTACGCTCTGTTTTATCAGGATTGGACCAATTCAAATAGATTGACTCAAGATCATTTTTAGTCTCGAAAAAAGGTTGTGCTTCCAATTGTCCGTAATAATATTCATCACCGGAGTTAACGATACCAATAAACCTATCAGAGGTTTTTAAAAATGTTTGCAGGTAAGCTTCTCTATTCATGGAATCGGGGTGGAGGATGCCTTTCGCAAATTGAATTGTTTGGATGAGATTCAATGAAATACAAAGACCGGAAAAAATCGCAATGGAAATCCATAACCATTTTCTTTTGATGGATGCCAGAAGCAAAGCGGTCAAAAGGAAAAAGAGGCTGTAAAAGTCAACCATGGGTCGCATACCGAAACTATCGCCATAAAACCAGTTCCACCAGGAGGAAAAAATATACAATATGCCAATCAGGAAAAAGCAAAAGCTATAAAACTCGTATTTTGACTTTTTAACGAGTACGATCAGGGCCGGGAACAGCAGTAGCATTATAGGCGTGTAAATAAACCAGCCTTTTTGAAAACTAAATAGAAACTGAATAGTTTCAGGTTTTGTAAGATAAAACCCCTCGTTCGTATAGCCATATACCAAAGCTTGCCCGGTTTGTAGATAATTTATGATCAGTTGTGGCGAAATACCTATGATAAAAATAAAGATGAGGAGTAAAATATCTCCTGATCGCAGTTTTTCTTTTATAAGGGAAATGAGATTCGTAAAAGAACCTGAAAGAAAGGGGATTGCCATAACAATCAGGATGTTTACCGGCCTTACGAGTATGATCAATGCAAGCAGAAGGGATGCCAGAAATAATGACCGGCGGTGGTATTCCAGAAAGTTTTTTTTCATGAAATACACAAACATTGTGATCAGGCTGAATGAATAGGCATGTGATGCTGCCGGAGCCACGAGTGTATAATAGAATAGGTTGGTGCCGATAAATCCCCCAATAGCAATCAGCCAGGCAAATTCCTGTTTAATATTATATAAATGGGCCAGTTTTACAAAAAATACCAGCCCGGCGAATACCCAACATAGAGCGGAAATAGCAACCGCATATTGAAACAAGATATTATAGCCGTCTGCTTCGAATCCGAATATCAGCGATAAAATATAGGCTAAAAGAAAAAACGGAAATTGAAGAATAGCGGTTCCCGAGGTATATTTATTTACCAGAATATCTTCATGTTTATGAAAGTAATGCCCGATATAATCGGGAGCCCGTCTCGATTTCTCTAATTCAAAAACCGGCGTGAAATCAGCCGATTTGTAGATAAACACTGCTGGCAGGTAGGCGTATAAACCGCTGCCGTCGCCATCAATAATCACCTTTCTATATTGATTAGGCCCAATAAAATTGGTAGCGGCAAATGATAACAACAATACAAAAATCAATATGCTGCCAAATACATGTTGCTTATTCAAAATTACACC
>SWBW01004723.1_pt1 | contig 18817 bp, 20 predicted proteins | sample 4693041 | NCBI WGS metagenome assembly SWBW01 (sample SAMN10267271, study PRJNA491770) | bioreactor metagenome | isolation source: DHS bioreactor inoculated with marine methane seep sediment | place: Japan: Omine Ridge, Nankai Trough | collected 2006-05-06 | reverse complement strand
ATGGGAAACATTAGATTCGGAAATATTAAATGAGACCGCAAAAGAAGTGTTTTATGATTCATTCGGCCGTTTATGGTTAATAGGTGATCATAAGTGCAGCTATCATGATGGTGAAATTTGGAGAAAAAACAGGGATGAAAATTACTCCTTTTATGGAGGTAGAGATATTGACGAAGACAGTGAAGGAAATATTTGGATTGCCAGTGTTATTAGTGATGAAATAACAATTCTAAGACCCGGGGATTTTTTATTTACAAACCTAAGGGAATCAATATTAGAAGACCCACTATGTGTTGAGGTAGACTGGTATGATAATATTTGGATTGGATATGCATATGATGGTGTCGCTCATTTTATTTTAAATGAGTTTGCAAATGTGACTGAACAGGTTGATACTTACACAGAAAATAATAATGTTATTGTTAGATTTCCAATTGAACTATTTAACCAGTTTGATCTAGGAAACAATGTAACATATTCAGGACTTACATCAGAAAATACATTGCCAGATTGGATAACTTTTGATTCTCAACATATAAAATTCCAGCTCAATTATTCAGAAAAAGAACGCCAAGAAGACTATATTGTTCTAAAGGTTATAGCTAAGGATGAAGATACTAATAAAGCTGTGGTTGTGGCAAAAGTTGATCTTACTAACATCTTAAATATTGATGAATTAGATTATATGAGTTCTGTAAAAGTTTTTCCAAATCCAGCAAGTGATTTTATAAAAATTGAAAACAATAAGAAAAAGAGCTTATCAATTGAGATATACAACATACAAGGCAAATTAATAAAGAGTTTAATATCTTCACTGGATAGGATTTTAATAGACTGTAATACTTTTAATAAAGGAGTTTATGTTGTTAAGATTTATACAGGTCTCAATGAAATAAAAACTACCAAATTATTGATTAAATAAAGGACTAAACCTTTAATTTCTAGGGATTCTTTACACAGCGTATACTCATTCCACGTGGCTTATCCTGTCCTCCGCGGTCAATCAAATAAAGTAAAATTGTCTAAATTAGCATTGGCCGATAAAGGGTAAGGCTACATTTTTAGGGAGGGCTACACTTATAACCTACTAAAACTTCCAAACCTTCAAACACTTGACAAGAAGCTATATATTTTGTACATTTCAGAAGCCAAATTTCTTATCATAAACCTACTATCATGAGAAATCTTCTTTTAACAATTTTTATTAGTTTATTTTCGTTTTCATTAACCGCACAGGGCTGCTTACCTGAAGGTATAAACTTTTCAACCCAGGAGCAAATCGATAATTTTCAATCAGATTACCCTGATTGTACAGAGATTGAGGGGTATGTTGTGATTTCAGGTAATGATATTACAATCCTCACTGGATTAAATTCATTAACAGCAATTGGAGGTGATTTTGTACTATATAATAATCCATTAATCGAAGACCTTTCAGGTTTGGAGAATATTTTTTTGATCGGAGGTAGTCTATCCATTATTAATAATGATACAATGATAAGTCTTGGTGGATTAAGTAACGTAATAAACATTGGTAGCGCTTTAGAAATTAGTGGAAATAATTCACTAAATAATATTTCTGCTTTACAAAGTGTATATTCGATTGGAGATCATGTTAAAATTAGGGGAAACCTCAGTCTTGTAAGTCTTTCAGGATTAAATAATATAAGTTCAATTGGAGGTGATCTGGAACTATGGTATAATTATAGTCTCCAGAATTTGATGGGGCTTGAAAATTTAAATACTGTAGATGGAAGTTTCACGATCGAACTGAATCAAACCATATTAAACTTAAATGGCTTAAATAACTTGCACACAATTAACGGAGAACTAAAAATACATCAGAATGAGAATTTAGTTGAGTTAACAGGTTTGGATAATTTGAATTCAGTGGAGAATCTATCAATTGGCTTTAACTATGAATTAATTAGTTTGATTGGTTTAAGTCATCTAAGTATTATTGAAGGAAACTTATCCATATACAACAATAACTTGTTGATAGGTTTAACAGGATTAGATAATATATCACATGAATCAATTAATGACATCTTTTTCGCTTATAACAACAACTTAACAATGTGCGAAATACAAAGTATTTGCGATTATTTAATCAGCCCCAATGGTATTGTTCAAATATTCGATAACGCCACTGGTTGCAACTCCCAAGAAGAAGTAGAAGAAGCCTGCGAAGCAGTATCAATTGATGAGTTCTCAGCTATGAGTACTATCATTACTTCCCCCAACCCCTTCAGCACATCAACTACCTTTTCATACGAGCTAAAAGAACCTTCAACAGTACAATTCAGCGTATTCAACCAGTTAGGGCAGTTGGTTTATCAGCACACAGAAGATCAGCAGCAGGGGTCACAGCTGTTGCAATGGGATGCGCAGGGCCAAGCTGGGGGGCTATACTATTACCAAATGCAAGTTGGAAACCAACAAGAAACAGGGAAGATTTTAAAAGTTTATTAGCAGGGCTCATAAACGTTTCCCAAACGTTTAAATCAACCCATTTCAAGCTATAATAGACATTCTATCCAGCTGTATCTCAGTACTTAAACGCTTTGTAAACGTTTAGCTATCACACAGACAAAAACTGGCTGAAAAACCGGAAAATGACCCCCTAATCCACCGCTTTAAACGATTAGCTAAACGTTTACGGGATGTGTGATGGATAATTTAAACGTTTAATTTGTGGCCTTTTGTGGCGGCTTTTTTCTAATTTAGTATCGGATTAACAAATAGCCCAATGTCTTTATTCCAACGATCTGTCCTCAACAAATATTTAAAGGAGCAAGATGAACAAGCCATTGCTGATGCCTTCGTTAAATTCAAGTCGTATTTTAACGATCCGGTCATTCAGCAGAATATCCGTGAGAGCAAGGAGGAACAATTCCAGGAGGGCTTTCTAAGGGAATTATTCGTTAAGATATTCGGCTATGTCATCAACCCAAATCCTGATTACAACCTAACCACCGAATTCAAGAACCTGGTAGGTGCTAAAAAAGCCGATGGGGCCATTTTGAAGGATGGGAAAGCGATTGGCGTGATCGAATTGAAATCGACCAAAACCAAAGACCTCGAATCCATCCGCCAGCAGGCATTTGATTATAAAGCGCATCATACAACTTGTACTTATGTGGTGACTTCCAATTTTGAGAAACTACGGTTTTATATCAACGATGCGGTGGAGTTTGCAGAGTTCGACCTGTTCATGCTTTCTGAGGAACGCTTTCAACTGCTGTACCTGTGTTTGAACAGCAACAACCTCTTTTCTGACCTTCCCCTGAAAATCAAAAATGCTTCTATCCTTGAAGAAGAGCAAATCACCAGGAAGTTTTATAACGATTACTCCCTGTTTAAAAAGGAATTGTTTGAAGACATTGCGAGCCGTAACATAGGTCTGCAAGATGTGAGCAAACTGTTGCTGTATAAAAAGACCCAAAAATTGCTTGACCGCTTCCTGTTCATCTTTTTCGCCGAAGACAGGGGTCTGCTGCCTCCCAATTCCATTTCACGGATGATACGAAGGTGGAATACCTTGAAGGATGAGGATGCCTACAAACCGCTGTATGAAATCTTCAACCAGTATTTTGGTTACCTGAACAAAGGACGAAAAGGAAAAGTTCCTGCCGATGATATTCACGAATACAATGGTGGCCTCTTTCTGCCTGATGTGCTACTTGATCAATTAGAAATTGATGATGCGGTATTACTCAAACACACTTCCATCCTGACCAATTACGATTTCGAATCGCAGGTGGATGTAAATATCCTGGGGCATATATTTGAGCATAGCCTGAACGAAATTGAAAGCACCACCGCCGAACTGGAAGGGGTGGATTTCGACAAGCAGAAATCGAAGCGTAAGAAAGACGGGGTGTATTATACGCCCAAGTATATTACCAAGTATATTGTTGATAATACGGTGGGCAAGCTATGCGAAGAAAAGAAAGCGGAGTTGGGCATGGTGGATGAAGATTATGTCCCTAACAGGCAAAAAGACACCAAAAAGAAACTGCTGGCAAAGCTGGAAACATACCGCAATTGGTTGCTTAAACTTACCATCTGCGATCCGGCTTGTGGTTCCGGGGCTTTTTTAAACCAGGCATTGGAATTTTTAATTAAAGAGCACCACTATGTGGATGAGTTGCACGCCAAATTGTTTGACAGCCCGATGGTGTTCCAGGACGTGGAAAACCAGATACTGGAACGCAACCTGTTTGGGGTGGATATTAACGAAGAAAGTGTGGAAATTGCCCGTTTATCCCTTTGGTTGCGAACAGCACAGCGAGGCCGCAAACTCACCACGCTCAACAAAAATATTAAATGCGGCAACTCACTGATTGATGACCCAGAAGTTGCAGGCGACAAAGCCTTTAACTGGTCAAAGGAATTCCCGGAAATATTTGCCAAAGGCGGTTTTGATGTGGTGATTGGGAATCCGCCTTATGTAAGAGCTGAATTACTTGGAGATTTTAGGGAATATTTGGAGAAAAATTATTCTGTTTATAATCCTTCCGGTGATTTATTCTCGTATTTCTATGAAAAGTCTTTTAAGCTGTTAAAAAATAATGGTTCTTTTGGTTTCATCTCAAACACTTTTGATAAAACGACTGCTGGTATTTCATTAAGAGAATATTTGCAAAATGAAGTGAAGATGATAAAATACATAGACTTTAAAGAAGTGCAAATTTTTGAGGGTGCGACTACATATCCAATAATTTTTATTGCTAACAATCAAAAGGTAGCTAATCATTCGTTTACATATATTAATATCCCAAAATCAAGTCAGTCGATTGTAATTGACATTGATTTTCATGCTTCTGTTTTAGTTTCACAAAACCTTCTTGATAAAGAAAACTGGGGTTTCAAAAGTAACCAGACGGTTGGTGTAATTAGCAAACTGAAACGCAATAAAGCAATAAGGGATATTTATGGTAAATCATATCGAGGTATAATAACTGGATTGAACGATGCTTTTATAATTCCAAAAACATTTCCGGTTGGAAAACATATAAAACCCATTTTTGAAGGAAGGGAACTTGCAAAGTGGACGACCCCGGAATGTACTCAACAACTCATTATTTTTGAAAGCAAGTGGACAAGGGAAAAATATGGTACAGATATTACAGAAAGTATAGCACTTGAAAGTGTAAAAAGAGAATTTCCAGAATTATTGAATCATATTTTACCTTATGAAGAAAGGGCCAGAAAAAGATATGATCAAGGTGACTTCTTTTGGGAGCTTCGAAATTGCGCATATTACGATTTGTTTGATAAACCAAAAATTGTTTTCCCAAATCTTCAAAATTCAAACAAGTTTGCTTTTGACGAAACGGGAGCTTACATAAATGCTCCAGCTGTTATATTACCCACGACCGACAAATTTATTACAGCAATATTAAATTCAAGACTGACCTGGTTTTTTCTTACAAATATTTGTGTAGTGAGAAATGGTGGGTATATTGAAGTAAAACCCCAATATTTTGAACAAATTCCAATTCCTGAATTGTCAGAAGCTACTAAAAAAGAATTAGAGGTTGTAACGAATCAAATAATTTCAAAAGTTTCTGATAAATACAAAGTTCAAGGACAGTTTTTAAAACTGTTAGAAAGCAAATTCTGTGATTTGAAATTGACAAAAAAACTCCAACACTGGTACGATTTGGAATTTGGTGATTTTTTAAAAGAACTCAAAAAAGCCAAACTACAACTCAGCCTTTCCGAAGAAGCCGAATGGATGGCTTATTTCAACGAGCAAAAGCAAAAAGCCCAGGAAATGAAATCTGAAATCAACCGCATCGACCATGAAATCGACCATATGGTGTATGAGTTGTACGGTTTAACGGAGGAGGAGATTGGGATTGTGGAAGGGGAGTAAGTGTTTTGATTAATGCTTAAACATCTTTTAGTAAATTCCTTGCACGCTAATATTCTCTTCATCCAACGTATTTGTTCATCGAATACGAAAATGCTACAATAGCATTATTTAGTTTTGTTCATAGGATTATTTTTTTAAATATTCAATGAACTCTTTTCCGTAGTCAGTAATTTTTACACTTGCTGCTTTATGACTTTCGTCCGCAAGTAAAGAAGAATTTGAACTAAAATCACTTAAACCATCTTCAAGGGTGATTAGTCCTTTGTTTTCCATGTCGTTAACAGCGTATTTGAATTCATATTTTCCAAGTTCAATGTCCGGATGTTGCAAATTAAAAGTTTCATAGAAATTTGGAAATGTGGCAATTTCGACTAACTCATTTTCTTTGTCAACTACAAACTTCAATAGAAGAATCTGGGTTTCTGTAAGGTTTGAAATAAATTCAATGAACACCCTGTATTTGCTCATTTCAATGTTACTTTCTTCTTGAAGTGAATTGATATAAAGATCAGCTAAACCCTTTCTTCTCTCTTCTTGTCTTATTTTGGTTGCGGTTTCAAAAGTCAATACTGAAAGATCATGAAAGTCTTCTGTCTGAAGATATTCCATAGAGACTAATCCTCCCTCAATATTTTCAATTTTTTCTTTGAGAAGAATAACTAATTTATTAACCCTGTTTTGCTTAACTCGATTTGGAAAGTCAAAAAAGATTTCACTTAAAGCGGTTCCTACATATGGTATTACCGAAAAAAGAATTTTAGCTTCACTTTCACGAAGCTCTGGTATTCCCAAATTTTCTTCTATTCTTTCCGATGGTAATTTTGAGGCTTGTTCGTTCATTTCAACATGTGGTTTATAGGAAATTGTATAAATAGCGGCATAATACTTGGCTCTTTTCTATCAAACCAGAATGAAATTTGAACGGGATACAATACAGCCTTGATATTACGACTATTTCGGCAATTATTGCTATACATTTTTACCCTCTGACGATTCATTCTTTCGTGGTCACATTTATTCAATCTATTCCATAGTCTTTGGGGGCGATAGACTCCTCTTTTGTAAATTGGGCTTTCTGGCGTTACTTGTAGCAACACGCCAATGTGTATGGTTATTGGTAAGCAATATGAAAGTTCTCTTTAATTTGTTCTGGATAGTCTTGATACACTTGTCCGTCTATCTCCATACCGTTTGATTTCTTACTTCGCTTTACACCATCTGCTCCCCAGGTTCCCCATTGTTTGAAAAAGAAAGTGGAGCCTTGTTTTTCACACTGTTCTTTTATGTTTATTGCCCATTCTTTTTTCATTGGACGGGCGTTGTGTCCGCTTTCACCACCAACGATTACCCAATGGATATTTTTCAAATTCAACTTGCCTAAATCTTCTAACAAAGGTTCAACCGATAAAAATCTAATTTTAGCTTTTACTTTTCGCAAGTATTCAATCCGATTAAGTGATTTAGTGTTTTCTACTGTTACGCCCATCCATACATTATCAGGCAATTTCTTCCTTCCAAAATAAGCCGCCATATTCTCTTCTCTCTTGGTTAGGATTTGGTAGGTGTGCTGTGGTGTTGCTCTAATAATATCAAATATTTCATCAAGATATTCTTTAGGCATATTCTCGTGAAAAAGGTCGCTCATAGAGTTAACAAAATACTTAGTGGGCTTCTTTTTGGATAATGGTTGATTTAATCTTTCAGGCATTAGTGTGAATTCAAAACCATTTTCATAACCAGGAGTTCCCATTGCCTGCAATCGTCTGGCCATTGTTTCGGCATAACAGTTTTTACAACCTGCAGATACTTTGTTGCAACCCGTTGTAGGATTCCATGTTTGTTCTGTCCATTCGATTTTTGACATAATTACTTAAGTTTAACGGTTACCTTTCGACAATCATTATGGTCTTTATAGTATTTGTAGGCATTATAAAAAGCCTTTTTTCTTGCTGGTTTTCCATTAGACAAAATTACTTCGAGTTTTCCATTTTGTTGCCAATTTGCAAATATCTCATTGGTGTGCTTGGGTAAAAAACCTTGTCGCAATGTGAATTCAAAAATATCACCATTCGTTCGTGGTTTTGCCATTAAGTAAGTTAAAAGCATTTCCTCTAAGGGATTAGTTTTCTGTTCACTGAACAAAGTAGCTTGATTTCCCGTATAACTCCAGCCTCTACCAAATTCATCATCAATCTGCCATTTTGATTCTAACATTTTTTCATAGCCCTTTATATGAGAAGTGAAGAAGAAAAGACAAAACACAGTATTACTATCTTTTTGAATTGTGAAATGATCTACGAAGTAGTCATTCCCGACTCCTTTTTGAAAACCTGTCTTCATTTCATCGACAAATTTCCATACACTATCTGACTCTTTCCATTCTTTGTAAGGTACAATTTCTTCTATCAAATCTTTCAATGCTTTTGGTGTACCATTTTTTTCAAAACGGTACATAAATTGAGTTGGTAGCCAAAGCAATACTTCAGATTTGTTTCCAGCCAATAATTTCTTTATATGACTGATTTTTATGTGTTTGTATTCGTATGGGTCTAGGAAAATAAACGCTTTACGATTCTTGAATTTCATAATCATATTTTCCAGACCTACCAAATAATCCTTGTAATCAATAGAATCGAAGGATAATTCGCCAAACCGTTCATAATACAATGACTTAGATTGGATAGCCTTCTTTACACTTTCTACTTTGCTCGCATCAATATCGTTGAAGAAGCAATTAATCTTAGGAATATTTCTCAGCTTAGCAGTATTTATAAAATGTATGTCTTTAATAGCACGCATTATTACCAATGGACTTCCTTCACCCCCATTTTCATATAACCCTTCTCCGCAAAATAAATCGTAAATTTCTATATTCTCCGTATAACCATCGTTGCAAATGATATTCAAGTAGCGTTTTAGATACTCGCCTAATAGTTTGACCTTTGCCTCGGAGTGATTCAGTAAGTTCTTCTTGACATCTTTTTTAGCCATAAATCTATTTTCCTATGCTCTTTAGCTTTTTATCCTAATTCTTTAAAAACCTTATAAACATCTCGAATTCCCTTATTTGAACTGCTATTATTGTCCTACGGTTGTATCCTTGCTACACAACCACAAGTTATTACTTCTTCTTTGGCAACCTGCTTAAGAGATATTTTAATTTTTTTATTGTAGTTTTCACAGGAAATAGCAATTTCTTGTTTAGAAATATCTATCATAATGATTGAATTTAGTTTTAGCTATTTAAGTTAAAAATTTATCACCCTCACCACCACGCCTTGAATCCTAATATCATCTGTCAACACCATTGGTTGGTGAGAAATATCATTTGATTTTGGTTTTAAAACTACTAAATCATTTTGGAGGTGAAACTCCTTTATTGTAACTTCATCGTCTATTAACGCGACAACAACATCTTTGTCTTTTGCTGTTTGCTGTTGACGAATTAAGACCAAATCCCCATCGTTTATATTAGCTTTATTCATTGAAGTCCCTGAAGCTCGCAGGATAAAATATTGTTTCCCATTTTTAAGCAACTTGGAAGAAATAGGAATGTCGCCTTCTTTATCTTCTACTGCCAAAATTGGTTTTCCACACGATGCAGTGCCCAATATGGGAACTTTTACCACATTGCTTTTAGCAGATATTTGGTCTTCCATATTTGAAACAAGTAATTGTCGAGCATCTACTGAAAGTATATCTGCTATACGAAAGAGAATATCCAAACTGGGTTGTCTCCGGTTTTTTACATACGAATTGACCATATTATAACTCTTATTCAGCTGTTCTGCCAACCAGATTTGTGATCTACCTTGTTCTTTTAGTACTTCTTGAATACGGTTCATTGTGAATATAAATCTTTAAATGAGATAGACAACTTAATCCCCTTTTTTATGTTTATGAGGCTTAAGTGACGGTGTATTGCCAGGTGTTTTTTTATTGTCTCGTTGCCTTCTATCTGGTTTTCCAGTTGATTTTGCGATTCTTTTTGGACCTTTTTTGATTCCCATAACTTAAATTTTTTCTTAAAACAAAGGTATAAAAAATATAATTAACATCACATAATATGAGATAAATAAGCACTAAATAGTGTTATTTTATTTTCAGATACCTTTAAATATGTTCCGCCAATCAATACAAACAATCTTAATCCGCTTTTGCAAAAAAACATGCTCTTAGGTTTTTTGGTTGGGCTTTCGATGTGGCTAAAACCAAATGCGCCTGTTAGTAGGTTGGCAATGCTTGTAGGTAATGTGCAAGTATAGACACTTATTTTTATTTACATTATACACTTGCGTTATCAAGCTTAGTCATCCAAAAACAGTACTAATCAGTAATAATCTTGTCTCCGAAAGGATTTGTTAATGCAAATTATCCAAATACCTTGAAAATCTTACCCCTTTCCAGAAACCTGTTTTTCGTGGTGGTGGCCATACCGTCCGTTACCTGTATCACAATGTCGCTGTCGTGTATTATTTCGTAGGAGCCACGCATTTTGCCGTCTTTCGTTGACTGGGATATGGTGATAAAGGCTTTTTCGGGGAACGTCTGTCGCAGCTGCTTCATCTCATCCGGGCCTATTTTTAAGGTGTCCAGGCTGTCAATAAAGACAAAGTGGTAGTTGTACTCTTTTAATTCTTTTATTATCTCTTCTAGCGTCCTTAAATCGCCGACATACAAATCCGGGGATGTAGCATCTTGTCGCTCAAATTTGTCCTTAAACGTTTGCGAGAAGCCTTCTTCACCAGAAATATATAAAACCTTCCAGAAATCGGTCAGGTATTTGGCGAATTGTATGGCAAAAGTACTTTTCCCCTCCCCGGATTTGCCATGGATGGCAGTAAAAAAGTTTATGGCTGGGGTACCAATAAAATCCAACCACCTGCCTTTGAAGTCGAACTGCTCGTAATACATTTTTACCAAGTCGCTGCTGCTCACCACGTTTTTAATTTTATGGATGCCGCTATTATCTTTCGCAGGAGGCTGTAACCCCGGCTGCTTCTCTTTGGGTTGAATTACATTAGAACCCATCTTTTTGCTGCCGTCTCCATCCGCTTGAGTTTTTAGACCTGGTGAAGGGGTCAACAAAAAAAGTTGTGCTTTGATTGTTCCCAATCTTTTTTGATACCCTTCAATGGTCTGGTTCAACAATCGGATTTCATTGTTATAATAATTTATCGCATTTTGCACATATGTCTTCCTTTTGGGTGTTCCATCTGGAAATACAAGGGAGACCACCACGCCTCCAATCAATGCTCCTACAAAAGCAGGCCCCGGTTGTTCGGAATCAGCTAAATCCTGCAACCCTCCCTTTAATATCCTTCCTAATACGGTTGGACAACTTTGTTCATTGATGAAATTCTGAAGATCCGTTATTTTCTTTTGTTGTGCCCTCGTTACATTTTGAAGTTGAATCTCTATTCGCTTCTTTTCTTGCTGCCATTTCGCAACCTCTGATTGGAGAACCTCATTATTTACCTGTTTGATCCCGCTTGTCGAGATAATTCCTTTCAGGTGCTTTGTACTTTGTTCTTTCCTTTTTTTCTTACCCAGGCTGTAATTTGACCTGCAGGTCTGGCTACAGAACTTCTTATCGCTCCGGGTTAGTTCAAAGGGTTGTTTGCAATGCAAACATTCTTGTGTTGTCATTTTGTATGTTTTTAGTTCATAAAAAAAGCCCCTTGCCTTTCCACGCGAGGGGCCAATGATTTAATCGTCCTCTTCATCATCAAATTCATCCTGCTCAAAGTTCTCAAACCATTCCGCTAACTCAAAGACCTCGTAACGCTGATCAGCTTGATAGTGAACGATAACTTTTACGTCACCTTCATCATCTACGCCCTTGATTTCATTAGCCAATTCTTTCTTGGCTAGTTTACCAGCAAAATCTGTCATCAGATCTTCTGGTACATAAAATTGTTTTATCATTGTTTTGTAATTAATAGATTATAAAATGTTGTAACTGCTTCCTTAAATATCGTATAATAAGGATCTCCTTTATTTCTTATTATTAGCTGTTCCATTCTGATCAATAAATTTTAGTAGTTCTTCTTTAAAAAACACCAGTTTTCCAAATACTTTTCGGTGAGGGATTTCTTTTATATTTTGATAAACAGTCTGACGACTCACGTTCATCATCTTGGCTGCCCCATCCACATCTAATGTTATTTCATCTTGCTCATTCATCATTTCGCTAAACTTATGTTCTAGTACATCTTCAATAAACGATTTGAGATCGCCATTAAGGAGTGACTTGAATTCACATATGGTTAGCTTATAAAGCGGATCGTTATTTTGCTGATGGTTCATTTTAGGACCATTTGAAATAGCGAAAATAGTATGGCGAAAAGGCAAAAAAAATAGTCTAACTTTAAAGTTAAACCATCTGAAATAAGGATTTCTCTGATGGGTATAAATATAAATTTTGGCTTTGACACCCCAACTTATATCGTTGACTATCTTATAATTAAAACATATTGATGTATTGTTTAATTATAGATCAATATATTGTTAAGAATCGATTTTTGTTTGGATAGGAATTACTAAAATGTATTAGAAATCTAATTTAAAGTTAAACCATATTTCTATTCGGAAAATTGAATCTAATAAGTAGCGTCTGAATCATTTTATCAATTTTTTGTTTTTGTTCTTTTGAAATATTACTACTTGCTCTGGCTATTTGATCGCTACTAAATTCTCCAAGTTCTGAAGATTCATAACAATATGATGTCACTTTCCATTTATGTGATGATGGAATAAATATTCTATTAATTTTCGAGTTATTAATAAAGTATTTCAATATACCCAGGCTCTCCTTCCAAATAACTTTTTCCTTTTTAAGTTCTATGGTTTTTGAGAATAATTTTTTAAACTCTGACAATTTTACATCGTCACCTAAAAAACCTTTGACTGATTTTTCATTAGGTTTAAGTTTATCAAAAAGATACTTTATAATATTGGTTTGTTCGGATGATTCTGCCTGTATCTTATAGTAATAATTTGTGATTTGGGTTTGCCTGATTTTAATGGCCTCTTTGTTTTCCTCAATCCATCTTTTAAGCTCTTGCTGTGAATTTTTGTGTAAATAAAAATCATTTGGATTTGTGGCATGGAAATGCGCTAGTTTATCGATTAAAACTGATGGCTTGTTTCTAAAATATTTATCCCTTTGATAATTTAAAACAGGAAATATTTTATCTGATTCGGTTTGCCTGATTTTAAGATTTAGAAAGAAGTCGTAATAATAAAAAACATCGTTATTATCCTTAGGTGTAAAAACAACCGCATCCCGCATATTATATACCCATCCAAAACTTACTATATATCTTAAATTATTTTCTGGTTGAGCCATAAAACTTTCAAAATCATCAATATCATATTTAGCCTTGAATTCATCAATTGTTATATTTCTGTCTTTTAAATTCAGGTATTCTTTAGTTGTCTTAATTATTTCGTCTTTCAAATCTGAATTTAGTAAATGACTAAACTCCAAATAATTGATGTCAGAAAGGTATACTTCCATGAACTGATCATATTCCACTTTACTCATGAATTCATTTTTGGGTTAATAAGTTTCTTCAAAATTAATAAAAGACATTTATTGTGAAACTGTATCCAGTTTTGTATCCGATTTAATGATAAAACCCCTCAAACATTAATGCTTAAGGGGTTTTACGGATTGCTCTGTGGGCCCACCAGGACTTGAACCTGGGACAACCTGATTATGAGTCAGGGACTCTAACCAACTGAGCTATAGGCCCGGAATGGGTGTGGGTGTGGGTGTGTGAAGTTTACACATAATGTAACTCTTTGTGCATAATGTCGCGGCAAAAATACATATTTGTGAGCAAAAAGCAACACAATCAACTGAAATTTTGATTAGCTTGCAGGCTTGAATTGGCAGCTACTTACCTGCCTCTTTTGAAAGCGAAAAGACATACACAAATGAAAGCAAAAAACATTAAAACCATTATTTTCGATTTTGGTGGCGTTATTTTAGATATTGATCCCCAGATCACTATCAAAGAATTTCAGAAAATGGGATTTAAAGATGTGGCCAAAACAAATAGCAAGGAATTTATTGAAGATATTATCAGAAAATTTGAAAGAGGCATCTATACACCTGAAGTGTTCAGAAAAAAACTGAAGTCTTTTTTAGATTTGGAAGTTTCTGATCAAAAACTGGATGATGCCTGGAATGCACTGATTTATGATATCCCTGCCGAACGGATCGAGATCCTGGAGCAAGTAAAGAAAAACTATCAAATGTTGCTGCTGAGCAATTCAAATGAAATACATTACGACCTGTATGTCCGCGACTTACAGCTCCGGTTCGGATATCGCGAATTTGATGAATTATTCGACAAAGCTTATTTTTCATTCGATATGCATTTGAGCAAACCTGATCCGGAGGTATATGAGTTTATCATCAACCAGCATGACCTCAAACCATCCCAAACTTTATTTATCGATGATAATGAAGAGAATATAGCTGCCGCTTCTAAGTTGGGATTAAAAACCTATTTACTGGCCAAACCGGAAAGAGTGAGGGATATATTTGAAAACGGGGTTCTCAAACCCGGTCTGGAAATTAACTAAATATAAAATTCTTCTATTTCCAATAACAACTGGTTCACTTCTGAAAGGGTTTCCAGTTCCATCATTTTTTGCCTGAAGGGTTTAAAGTGGGGATAGCCTTTAAAATAATCAGCCCAGTGCTTTCTCAGCTCAATCACGCCTCTTCTTTCACCCTTCCATTCGCACGACTTATGAAGCTGTATTTTGGCAATTCTGATACGCTCCTGTATATGTGGTGGTGGTATTAGTTCACCGGTTTCGAGGTAGCGTTTTATCTCTTTAAATATCCATGGGTTTCCATACACTGCCCGGGCTACCATTAGTCCGTCCACGCCATAAGTATCCTTAAAACACTTTGCCGAAACAGGGTCCACCACATCACCATTTCCAAAAACGGGTATGTGCATACGCGGGTTGTTTTTCACTTCGCCAATTAAAGTCCAGTCGGCGGGTACCCGCGGGCGTTGGGTACGTGTTCTGCCATGTATGGTAATGGCTTTGATACCAACATCCTGAACGCGTTCTGCAATTTCAACAATATCACGGTGTTCATCGTCATAGCCCAATCGAGTTTTAATGGTTACCGGCAACTTCACAGCGTTTACAACCGCTTCCGTCATTTTTACCATTTTCGGAATATCGTTCAAAATACCTGAACCGGCTCCTTTGGCTACCACTTTCCGCACCGGGCAACCATAATTTATATCGATGAGGTCGGGATTGGCACGCTCGGCATATTGTGCAGCTTTCACCATCGAATCAATATCGTGGCCAAAAATTTGAATTCCGATAGGCCGTTCAAATTCTTCGAAATCGAGTTTTTTAACGCTTTTGTCAGCGTCCCGGATAAGCCCTTCAGATGAAATGAACTCGGTATACATCATGTCGGCACCAAATAGTTTACATACATACCTGAATGGCGGATCTGTTACATCCTCCATGGGTGCCAGCAATATGGGAAATTCGCCCAATTCTATCTGATCAATCTTTACCAAATCTATTTTTTTTGAAAGCATGCAAAAATACTACATTTGCAATATATTCAAAAAAAGCTGCTGGATGGAGCGAATAGCATTTCTCGGGAATATTTCCATTGCTGGAAAAATTATGCTGCTACTGGGTTTGATCCTGATTTGCACCTTATTAACTGCATTTAGCGGTCTACTGCTCGGAAATTTATATTTAGACGTGGATATCGCTGAACTTGGCGGCTATATTTCGAAACCCGAAACTGATGAATCCATTGCTTTTACAAAATTCTACCAGATCCTCAATCAACTTGGCGTATTTATCCTCCCGGTATTTTTGTTCAGTTTCCTCGTGAGTGCTGAACCAGTGACATATCTAAGGTTAAAGCAAAAGCCAAAAACGATTGTATTATCAGTTTCATTTCTGATCATTTTTACCATTTTGCCATTTATAAATTACCTGGAGGATTTAAACCAGGGATTGCAATTACCCCAATTGTTCAGCTATATTGAAGAGTGGATGAGCGACAAGGAACAACAAGCAGCGTATTTAACAGAGGTGATTATTAAAACCGGCACCTTTTCCGGTTTACTTTTAAATTTATTGATCGTTGCGCTAATTCCTGCCATCGGCGAAGAGTTGCTGTTCAGGGGGGCGCTATTAAAACTCTTAAAAGACATTACTAAAAACCCTCATTGGGCGGTTATTATCTCTGCAGCCCTATTTAGTGCTTTTCACTTACAGTTTTACGGTTTTCTACCACGGTTTGTTTTAGGTCTCGTGTTGGGCTATTTATTTGTTTTTACAAGAAATTTGTGGGTGCCGATTTTTGTACACTTTGTAAATAATGCGGCTGCAGTAATTGTATTTTACCTCCACCACAATGGTTACATTAAGGTTTCTATGGACGATTTCGGCTCCATGGATAATGCAGTTTATATCATTGGAAGTTTACTGTTAACCTTGTGGTTCATATCGATTATTTATAAAAAGGAACGCTTTTCCTTCCAATAAAAAAAGGGCTCCTTAATTAGAAAGCCCTTTACTTTTTATTGAAATCAAATTATCGATTTCTTTCAACTTTTTTCCGTGTTGAGTAATTTATTTTAAATGCACCCGACTTCCGCAGTTCCTGCTTCACATCAGTTACAATGCCCATTTTCGTGCTTCCGTCCACTTTAAGTGAAGTGGTTAAAAATTTACGGTCAGCTTCGTCTCTGGATTCTCTTTCTTTAGCTATAAATTCAGGAATATCATCCACATCAGCAAATACATCATTTAATTGAATTCTGGAATTGGTACCATAAAGTTTCGCATTTTTTGGTTCACCAATATAAATAAAACTCACCAGCGATTTTTTATCAAGCTTCTGTATTTCTGTTGCTTCAGGCATCTGTTGTTTCACGCGTACGGTTACCTCACGCATGGTTGTAGATACCATAAAGAAGAATAACAACATGAAAATGATATCTGGTAGTGACGATGTATTAATCGCCGCACCACCTTTTCCTTTTTTTGTTTTAAACCTTGACATATTATGATCCTCCTCCTATATCTTCAGGTTCAGCTTCTGAAATACGAACCGGAACCAATGCATTAATAATATCAATTTTAGTTTCGTCAACCAGTTGCGAATACTTTACACCAAAAAGCTCAACTGATTTTTCATCTTTCATTTCATTAAATGCACGGGCAAGTTCATTTTGAACTGTGATATACATCTCGTAGGATGTACCCCTGTCATTCTTTAATGAAATGACACCTTTTGATGATGGAACCTCCTTCCCAAGCTCTTCAATAAATTTGGGAGCTACTTCAGGATAATCAGGATTATCGGGATGCAAGGCCATAAAGTCTTTAGCTTTATCTTTCAATTGTCTTACATCACCTCTTTTTCCGTCAACCATGAGCATATCCTGATTGTTCACAAGGATTTTCAGCACATTTCGTTCTTTCACATCCACATCCTCATCAGGGTTTTCAACCGGTGGAGGCAGCTTCCTGGTAATACCTGTATCTACGTCCATTGTGGTTGTTACAAGGAAGAAGATGAGCAGGAGGAAGGCAATGTCTGCCATCGACCCCGCATTTATTTCTGGTGCTGCTCTTCTAGCCATAGTTATATTATTTAAATATTCTTACTACCGATGAGTAAAGAAGAGCAAGTACAGCTAAACCAAAAGCAATGTAAGTAGTATAAAGCCCTACCCCCACTCTTTTTGAACCACCTTCTGATAATTCATATTTAACGGACTGCACTTCTGTTACTGTATTGTCAGCTAACAAATAAGCAATAACTACGATTACCGCAGCTACTCCAAGGCTTATAAGCAGCATTCCCAGGTTTTTCGGGTTGATAATAAACCCATAAATCGGAGAAATAACCGTGACAATAATTGTTAATGCCAGCAAGATACCTCCCCAATACAGAAATTCGATCAGGTATTGATTATTTAAATCGTCTAAGAGCACTGTGAGGGCTCTGCCTGAATCGTAAAACAGGTAGAACACGACACCTGAAATCACAGAAAGTGCCAGTAGAAGATACAAGACCCACCTTGTTATGTTGGCAATATTATCTTTCATGATTTCTTATTTTTTTGCATATTTAGCCAAAATGTCGATGAAAGCAATTGAACTATCTTCCATATCATTTACAAGGCTCTCAATTTTTGAGATAATGAAGTTGTAAAATATCTGCAATATAATTGCAACGATCAAACCAAATACAGTTGTTAACAGAGCTACTTTAATACCGTCTGCAACAACAGTAGGCGAAATGTCACCAGCTGCAGCAATATCATCAAATGCTTTGATCATACCAATTACAGTACCCATAAATCCAAGCATCGGTGCCAGGGCGATAAATAATGAAATCCAGCTTACGCCGCTTTCAAGTCTGCCAGTTACAACGCTACCGTAAGCAACAATTGCTTTTTCAACTTCGGCAATGCCGTCATCATAACGGTTTAAGCCTTCGCTGAAGATACTTGCAACAGGACCACGCGTGTTACGAACGACATCTTTGGCATCATTTACACCACCTGAATCAAGTGCAGATTCAACATTCTTTAATAATTTTTTTGTGTTTACAGAGGCCATACTCAAATAAAGAATACGCTCAATACTGATTGCCAGACCGAATATCAGCGCTAGCAATACAATACCCATAAAACCTGGGCCGCCTTCAATAAACTTTTCCTTTAAAATTTGGTGGAAAGTTTGCGGAGCCTCTGGCTCATCTGCAACAAGCTGTACTACTTCTTCAGCTACATCCTCAACAACAGCGGTTGTGTCGGCAGCTTCTGTTTGTTCAACTTCATTTCCTTCCTGTGCATACACATTAACGGATAACGTAAAAGTTATCAACGCGATAATTGAAAAAAA
>SWBW01002280.1_pt1 | contig 18821 bp, 12 predicted proteins | sample 4693041 | NCBI WGS metagenome assembly SWBW01 (sample SAMN10267271, study PRJNA491770) | bioreactor metagenome | isolation source: DHS bioreactor inoculated with marine methane seep sediment | place: Japan: Omine Ridge, Nankai Trough | collected 2006-05-06 | reverse complement strand
CACTTTCGCCATCAGAAGCAGGAAAACTGATGGGTGCGTTGATGAAACGGTTTCGGATTGTGGTATATATTTCAATTGTAGTGCTGGGCGTTACAGGCATCCCATTGAAAATTATCAACGAAAACTATATCAGCATCATCAATTTTGAGAATAGCTGGGAGATCATTTCATTTATCAAACACATTTGCTATGGGGTTATGGTATTACTTGCGGTGTATACATTTGAAATCCTGTCGCCAAAAATGATGAAAGTGGCGGCTAGGGGACCTTCCCCTCAATTGGTTCAATTGCAAAAGAAACAGGCTGCCTTTGGCGGACTGGCTTTTTTAACGGCCATTGTTGTTTTGGTGTTGTCCTCGCTGATGCGTTATGTATAAAGCGCTGTGCTTTGTGCGGATGTGAGAATACTTGCAAAAGAGTTTACCTGGCTTTTACCAGTTTTCCTGTTAATATCTGATCCCCAGCCTGAAGTTGGTAATAATACAAGCCCTCCGGCTGATCTTTTGCATTCCACTGCAGTTTTCGAATACCCTGTTGCTGCTTTTCTGAGTACTGATAAACTAGCTGTCCGAGTTGGTTGAAAACGCTGAGTTGTATTGTTGAAGGTTGTATCAGTTCGTATTCTATAGTTGTAAAAGTGATGAAGGGATTGGGATGGATTAACAAGTTTTCTGAAAAATCTATTTCTGAAACCAAAACCCCATCACAGGCTTCTTCAATCTCATCTGGGGAGTTACAACCGGTGGAATTGCCATAAATAGTAGCAAAACCGGTTTCATTTAAAATAAATGCGCATACACTTTCAACATCGCATGTGGATAGATTATTATTGTAAATAATAACGATTTCATCCATTGAATTGTGATCAATGTAATCCAACCCGGAAAGAGATGGTAAATCATCATTATTTGTAATATTTAGAGATCCACCAATGGATGTTAGATTGATTAAACCATCAATTTCAACCAGGTCTCCGTTACTTTGCAAAATCAAATCGCCCCCAACTGAAACCAATGAAGAAAGTCCGTAGAGGCTCATCATATTTGAATTCGACATGATTTTCATATCCCCGCCAATTGTTGAAAGAGAGCCCAAACCATATAAACTTATCATATTATAATTCTGATGGATCTCCATATCACCGCCAATGCTTATCAAACTTTGCAGTCCGTTTAAATTGGACAAATTCTGACATTCATATATTTCCAGTTTGCCTCCTATAGTTGTTAGTGAATTTAATCCTTCCAGGCTTGTCAGATCATCACAATCAATGATCCTTAAATTTCCTCCAATACTTGTAATATTGCTTAATCCTCCCAAATCCCATAAGCTTCCGTGTATCTCTACAAAGCCTGATATTTCAGTACAATCAGGATAATTTTCTTGAAACTCTTCAATGTCCTGCTGTATAACAAAGGTGATTCCTTCAGGTAAGCATGATTGGGCGGTTACTGATGTTGCGCAAATGATCAGTAATAAACTGGTGGTGATTAAAATCTTCTTCATTATTGGTGTTTTTGGTTAGGGCTAAGTTAATTAAAACCTATGGACCATACAAATACACTACCTCACTTTAACCAACTTCCGTTCAGTTCTCTGCTCCCCAGCCTGAAGTTGGTAATAATACAATCCCTCAGCTTGTCCCATCCCATTCCATTGCACTTGCTGAGCACCTTGTTATTGCTCTGAGCGCTGATAGAAGAGCTAACCAAGTTGGTTGTATATGCTAAGTTGAACTGATGAAGTTTATGTTAATTCGTAAGAAATTGTTACAGATATTTTGAATGGATTGGGGTATGCAACAGCTTCAAATTCTGAATCATTGAAGTTGAGAATTTCAACAGCCACGGAAGCTCTAAACTGGAATAGCAACACTCCTTAAACAACAAGCTTTTAATAACCAATATATACCGCAATCATCAGAAACAATGCTGCGATAACCGTTAGGATAACAAAAAGGGGAAGTACAAATTTGAACCATTTTTCGAAAGGCACTATAGCGATTCCAAGTATAGCCATTAAAACGCCATTGGTGGGAATCACCATATTAGAAAACCCATCACCAGAAGTAAATGCCAGTACGGCTGTTTGCCGGGTAATGCCCAGCAAGTCAGCCAAAGGCACCATCAACGGCATAGACACCATCGCCTGTCCTGAGGCCGAAGGTATGAAGAAGTTTAACAGCGTCTGGAAAAAATACATGCCTTCGACGGCCATCATTTTTGGCATTTGCTGAAGCATCGTTGCCGCATGAAACAAGATCGTATCAATGATCTGGCCTTCAAACATCACTACCTGTATGCCACGTGCAAATCCAACTATTAAAGCCGGAATAATCATTATTTCGAGACCTTTTACAAATGCTTTCATGGCCTCGTTGCCTGACATGTCGCTGATGAGTATGGTGATGAGTCCAACCATGAAAAAACCACCGGTCATTTCAATCAAACCCCAGCCCATGGTTTGCACCGCATATAAAATAAGGCCAAAAAGCACCAGTGCTACTGTGGCAATCCAAAAATGACGTTTTGTGAAAGGGGTATCAACCAATTTAGCATCTTCATCAAGTTTAAATTCGTCATCGGGCATAATTGATTTTTCAGGATTTTTTTTCACCTTTTTACCATACCACATTAAAAAAACAAATCCTATGGTAAAACAAATGATAAACATGATAATTCTGAGTAGAATCCCACTGCCAATGGGAACTTCTGCAATTTGTTGCGCAATTTGCACAGTGAATGGGTTTGTAATGGCGGTTGACCAGCCAATTCCTTCAGGGATTAACAGTATGGAAACGCCAAACATACGATCGTATCCCATCTCTTTTGAAAGCATCAATAATATAGGAATCAGCGGGATAAATTCGGCACCCATCCCTAAAAAAGTGCCTGCCAGTGCGAATGCGGCAAACAGAACAAAGGTTAAAAGCATGGGCGTGTTTCTGAATTTCTTTAACAGGGCGTTCACAAAAACATTAATAGTACCCGTATGTTGGATGAGGTTAAAAACTGCGCCGATAATAAAAACAAAAAATATCAACGATGCAGCCTGGTTCATCCCTTTGGGTATAGATGAAAAAAGACCGAGCAGGCTGGTGGGGCTCGCTGCACCTTCCACTTCCTCCCCGAGAATGAGACCTTTTACTGAAAAGTGTTTCGGAATTTCTTTATAGGTGCCGGGCATGACAACGGTTCGCTGAACATTTTTTATGGTTTCTGTTTTCCGTTCGAAAGTTCCTGATGGAACAATGTAAGTTAAAACGCTGCAGAATAGAATGATAATTGACAGGAAAATAAAGACGTGGGGTATGCTGATCTTAGCAAGTACTTTCTTCATAAAAGGTGTGTGTTTGTAAGCCGCTAAAAGTAGTTTAATGAGCTGATTTATCGAGATTTGAATTTGTTAAGGTTTTGTTAAAGATTTGAAGTTTATTGGTTTTAAATAATACTCAGAATCATTAAAAACAATTGAATAAATTCCGTGTCTTATTATCAATCCTTAAATTGTCTGAAACCGGTATAATAATTGTGCATTTTTATTCAACTTTAAAACCAAATTCAAATGAAATCCCTTACATTCATTCTCTTCCTGCTATTTATGGTATTTATTTCCTGCGAGAAAGGACCTGTCGGATACAAATACAACGAGGGAGATCTGCCCACCAAGCCTGTCAACCTTGTCGATTTTAACAGCGAATACGATGATTATAACTCCACGGCACCAACAATAGGAAAATTGATCCCTTTTTGCTTTTCAACCAGCCGAAGAACTTCTGGCGGAAACTTTGATGTGATCTATAAACCCATGGATGTAAGTTTTGATAAAACAACAGGCGTTTTAACAGTTTCGTCAGATTATGGGGGCTGGGGTATTTATGCTGAAGAATATGGTGTTTTGAACAGGGGGCTTTTTAAAGTCAACACGGAAGCCAATGAATTTGGCCCCAATGTGCTCTTTGACCGCAATAGTGTTCTTTCTGATGCTGAGTTTGTTATATTGTACGCATCCGATGTTGATGGTAATTTTCAAATCAGGTATACTTTTAACGCGAGTGATTCTGCCAATTCTTTTTCGGAGAGCAAACCTGTTCAATATCTGAACTCTAACTTTGATGACCTCTATCCCTCATTTAATGATGATTTTACCCGTATTTATTTTTGTTCCAACCGTGAAAACGATCAATTCGATATTTACAGCGTTGATATAGATGCAAGTGCAAAAGAAATTGTCGATGTGTTGGCAGACACCACCATGCACACGGTAACTAAAAACACAACGCTTTCAAGCGATTACAGCGACAAATGCCCTTATTTTTTTGAAAATACGCTGGTGTTCACATCCAACAGGCCGGGAGGATTTGGCGGTTACGATCTGTATTTCTCAACATTTGAAAATGACACATGGAGTACACCGCAAAATTTCGGTGCCACCATTAATACCGAACATGACGAGTATCGCCCTATCCTGTTTGATGAAGGCGTTGATTATAAAAAACATATGATGGTTTTTTCCTCCGATAGGGAAGGCGGTTTGGGTGGTTTTGATTTATATTTTGTGGGAGTGGATAAAGACAATGAATAAAATAAAAATTCCCGCCTTTTTTATGTTTCGCCTATGCTCCTTTACCATTTTTTAACAGAACCGCTTCAGTATCAACAATAATTTATTTGTATATTCGCCGCCCGATACAGCATTTAATCAAAACTTTATACAATGAATATGTTAAAAAAATCATTATTAATGATCGGACTGACCATTTTGTCGGCCGGAATTTTTGCCCAGTCAGTTGTTGACGCGGGAGTTAAATACAACGATGCCAACAATGCGTTCAATGAAAAAGATTATGCAGGAGCTATTGAAATGTATAGTGAAGCACTGGATATAGCAACGCAGGCAGGCCCCGAAGCTGAAGAGTTAAAAGGCAAAATTGAAGGCCAGTTAACAACATCATACTATAAACAAGGTGTCAGCATCTATAAAACTGATATCGACGGTGCTCTTGCAACACTGGATAGAGGATATGCTTTTGCCAATGAGCTAAATGATACCAAAATGGTTAAGAAGTTTGCTTCTACCATCGCCCAGCTACGCACTAAAAAAGGTGATAATCTGCTCGATGAAAAAAAACTTGACGAAGCCTATGCTGAATATGAAATGGCGCTGAACATGCAGCCTAACTATCCAAAAACCTTATACGGTCAAGGCATGGTTTTTAAAGAAAAAGGAGACATGGACAAGATGACCGAGAAAATGGACCTGGTTATTAAATTTGGTAGTGACAATCCAAAGATGGAGAGTTTTGTTGGTGCTGCCAAAGCCACTGTTTCAAGAAATTATTTAACCCAGGCTGCTGAGGCGTTGAACGGAGAAAATTATGATAAAGCTTCTGAATATATTGAGATGTCGCTTGCATACGCGCCTTTTGATGAAGGTACCATGGATATTTTCAATCAGATTGCCGAGCAGGCTATTGAAATTCCTGAAGTAACCGAAACCATCCAAAAAGCAAAAGAAACACTGAACTAAAAGTTCATCTTAATTCAACATATAAGCGGCTTATGGCCGCTTTTTTTGTTTTTACAAAGTGTAAAGTCCCCTCCCCGGTGGGGATTTAGAGGTGGGTTATTGAACAAAAATGTCTTGAGAACAATTCACTATCAACCCCTGGTCTTCCGAGAAGGAAAATAGATAAGGGATGTTCCACTATTCAAATAATCGAAATTCAGGATTCTTTCTACTTGTAAGTTTTCACCTGCAATTCCCCATTTACCACACGCATGCCGTTCATGGCTAATGCTTCCATTTCATCTTCGCCAGGATATACATGTACTGGCGCAATTCGATGGGTATAGGAGATTATCTGGTTGGCGAAATATTTATCGTGGGCAATGCCCCCGGTTATTAGGATGCCATCCACATCATATTTCAGCACGGCAGCCATGGCACCCACTTCTTTAGCTACCTGGTAGGCCATGGCGTCATAAATAAGTTTGGCATATGTATCTCCTGCTGCTGCACGACTTTCAACTTCCGAAGCACTATTGGTGTCCAGGTAGGCCACCAATCCACCTTTCCCAGTGATCATTTTCAGGATTTCTTTTTCTGTATATTTTCCCGCAAAACACAATCGTACCAAATCACCAACTGGCAAAGTTCCTGAGCGTTCGGGAGAAAAAGGGCCATCACCATCCAGTCCCTGGTTTACATCCACCACGCGCCCTTTTTCGTGCGCACCTACAGTGATACCTCCTCCTAAATGCACTACTACCAGGTTCAGTTCCTCATACTTTCGCATAATGGATTTGGCGTGCTGTCGTGCCACTGCTTTCTGGTTCAGGGCATGGAAAATAGACCTTCTCGGTAGTAACGGATGGCCTGAAATTCTTGCCAGGTCATTCAACTCATCCACCACCACAGGGTTGCTGACATAAGCATTTGCATGGGGAATGGTTTGGGCAATATCATATGCCAAAATTCCGCCAAGATTGCTCGCATGCTCACCAAATTCGCAGCTTTTGAGGTCTTCGATCATTTTTTCGTTAACCTCAAGCACACCAGACTCTACAGGTTTTAATAATCCACCACGTCCCATGATGATGTTCAACGAATTGACATCGATATCCGCATTGTGAAGTTGATCCAGTATCAAATCCTTCCTGAAATTGTACTGGTCGGTTACCTTTTTAAAAGGCGCCAACTCTTCAGTAGTATGTCTGATGGTTTGTATAAATACAGGGCTGCCATCCTGATAAACAGCTATCTTCGTAGAAGTAGAGCCGGGATTTATTGCGAGTACCTGTATGGTTTCCATCAATATTGGTTTATGCCTGTTTTCGACAGGCTAAAGTTCCGAAAGAAATTGCTGACTTGCAAACAAGCCGTCAATTATGAAATGGCTGCTGCCAATGCTATTGATAAATATTTACTACGTTCGGTATCACCTCTTGAAGTCAAAACGATTGGAACAGTAGCTCCCATAATAACCGCGGCAGCAGTTGCACCACCAAGGAAATTCAAGGATTTATACAGTATGTTAGCCCCATCAATATTGGGTGCAAGGATCAGGTCGACATCACCTGCCACATCACTGGTTATATGTTTAAGCTCTGACGCTCTCTTCGAGACAGCGCCATCAATTGCCAATGGCCCGTCGATGATACAACCCGTAATTTGTTTGCGGTAGTTCATCATAGAAATAGTTGCGGCATGCATGGTGGCTTCCATACGAGGGTTAATGGTTTCAACCGAACCTACTATAGCTACCTTAGGCATGGCAAACCCTAGTTTGTGGTACATCTCTATAGCATTTTTAATGATTCCTATTTTGTCTACCAGGTCAGGTTTTACATTCATGGCCGCATCAGTCACCCCCAAAAGCTTATGGTAATATGGCGTTTCAAACAGGGCCACATGGCTAAGTAAATCACCCTTTCGCAGACCATCTTCTTTGTTTAAAACTGATTTCAGCAAGATTCCTGTGCTAACCATTCCTTTCATCAAAATATCGCCTTTCCCTTCCCTGATCAACTGCACCGCCATGTCGGATGCTTCATTTTTATCAGGGTAATCATACAGCTCAATATTTGAAAGGTCCAGTCCAATCTTGGCAGCAATCTCCTTGATCATAGCCACATCGCCCACAAGTACCGGAACTATGATTCCAAGTTCCTGGGCATTTTTCAACGCTTCTAATACATCTTCATCGGCAGCTGCGGCCACAACTATTCGTTGTGTTGTTTTACTTTTTGCAATTTCTACTATTTCGCTTAATTTTTTAAACATTACCTGATTTTTCAGTTTATAATTCGTTTTAATATTTTGTATTTCAGCTTAATACAGATCTTTACAATCTGCCCTAAAACTGATACAAAGGTACAATTAATGTACATAACACATGGCTTTATTGTTAATTTCATCACATTAAGTTGCCAAAGTATACAAACTCATTTTTTCTAAAATAAATAGGCCACGTGCAGTTTTAAAAAGAAGGGTGTTCCCGGCGTATATGTGAGTCCGTATTCAGGTTCTGAGAATTGGGTAACCCGATAATCTCCTGCAAACTGTGCTTCATTCCAGTTGGAATTAAACAGGTTTTCGATAGATCCACCCACCGACCATTTTGTAAATGCATAATTGAGTTTTAAATCAAAAATAGCATAGCCCAATGCTTTTATATCATTGGTTTCATCTGCGGGGCGCTCACCCATGAAACGGTATCGTAATGCGGCACCCCATCCTGAAGAATGCTGGAAAGTAAACCCGCCGGTGGATGTAAGCAGAGGTGCTAAAGGCACATAATTATTTCCTTCAGATTCATCAATAAATCGTGCCTTGCACAGGTTCACATCTCCGTCAAAAAACAACCAATCGGCTATTTGCCAGCGAAGACTCAGGTCAATTCCCATTCTTTGTGTTTTTCCGCTGGGTTCCCAGGTGCCGGCATCACCGGACCAAACAAGTTCTTCCTCCAAATACAAATACCATATTGCGGTATTGATAATAAATCGTGGAGCGGGTTTCCAGGTCATACCAAAATCAGCACCATAAGCTGCTGCTAAGGTTGAAATGCTGTCGTTCCGGCTCACCACCCTTGCGTCGTTTGAATGAAATCCTTTGCCCATCTTTGTATAAAGCTGAAAACGGTTTGAAAAATTATAGGCCACATTCAATTTCGGACTGAATGTGTTTTGATATGTTACATTCGATTTGAAATCCTGTGTCATTTTATCGATATACTCAAATTTGAACGCATCAAACCGGACTCCGGCATGCACCATCCATTTGTTTTTCATCCAGGTGGCCTGCCCGAAAAGGTTCAGGTTGGTTTCGTAAATATCCCCGAAATTGGCAGTGTCGATGATCATAAATCGTTCCCTCGTATGCAGCAATTGAGAATTCATTATTTCATCAAACCTGAACCCCCCTCCGATTTGCGTTTCGATTGTGTTGTTTTTTGATATACTGTATGATTTTAGGTAGGAGCCTCTATAACCATACAAATTCCTATTTTCTTTTTGGCGTATTTGGTCGCCATTGATTGAATCGTCCAGGTAAAATGTAAAGTTTGAATACAGGTCAAAATTATAGCGGGTATAATACAACAGGTTATTGAAAACACCGTCATTTTTCAGCAGATGCATCGATTTTACCGAGAAATTGTATCGTTGCGTATTGCCACCTTCGCTGGGATCAAGCGAACCCCACCGGGAAATAGATCCTTCATCCACTAAGGTTTGAGGTATTTGTCCTGATTGATCCCACTTGCTGTTAAATATTGAAGCGCTGACGGTGAACATATTGTTCTGATCCACGATCTGGTTGTGTTTTGCAAAAAGGTTCAGCCGGTTAAAGTTCTGCGGGCTCTCAAATGGTCCGTCACTCATAAAATACTCCATAGCCACATAGGCATTTTTACCGTTTTTACCCGATTCGTTCCCCAACAGGTTAAAAAGACCAACCGTACGGAAGGTGTTGAATTGGCCCGCTTCAAGCTTGATCATATTCTGCTCCACCATATTCAGCGTTTTGAATGCCACGTAACCGGCGGTAGCAAAATCACCCTGTTCAGCATAGTATGGCCCTTTACCGAAATCAACTTCCCGTATCAGTTCAGGAATCAGCCAGTGTAAATCAGCATAACCCTGCCCGTGTGCCTGCGACACCATATTGACAGGTAATCCGTCTACTGATACATTTACATCGGTACCGTGGTCTGCATCAAAGCCGCGTAGAAAGATCTGTTCTGACTTTCCGCCCCCGGCATGTTGGGCGATAAACAAACCTGGCACTATCCGCAATACATCCTGTGAGGTGTTCACAGGTCTGATATTTACATCTACCTGTGCAATGGAATGCATGGGTGTGATTTTTGAAGCCGAAATAGAAACTGTGCTTAAGTCAATCACATCTGACTTTAAGTTGATCACTAAAAATTCAGTATGGGAAGTAAATTCTATTTCCTGTGATTTAAATCCTATATATGAGATTACCAGCGTTCCTGATTCATAATCGGTATCAATTGAAAAATTGCCCCATTCGTCGGTCGCTGTTCCTTCTGTTGTACCCTTTAGTAAAATCATCGCTCCCGGCAATGGTGTTTGCATACTTTCACTCAGTACTTTTCCTTTAATGATATTATGGCCCAGGGTTGCCAATGGAAAGCATCCTATTAGCAATACTACCATACCCACAACAATACTTTTATTCATTGTTCATGTATTTAATTGATAAAAAAATAATGGTCTGATCATCAAATATTTCATGGCTATTGCCAGTAGAACTGCTCGAAAGTTCCTATTTGAAAATCAGTAAATAAACTGGATAATATGAAGGAAGGTGTTTTATGGGGGAGGTGTCGGTACACCGAAAAACGGTCCGACTAACACAGGAATAGTATGCTGGTAAAATTTTCGGATGACCATATTAGGTGTTAAATGTATCGTTCTGATAAGGCTGTTGGGAAATGGCTGTTCGAATTTATATTCGGATACGTTTTCTGGTAACGGATCCGATGTATTCTGGTCAACGAAAGTAATGCTGATTCTTGCCAGCAGTCCATGATGGTGATCATGATCATTGAAATAATGGTTGTGATGATGGTGTGGGTCCTGATGAAGGGAAATATGGCTTAATACGTGCAAGGTGCTCATAATCTGGCTTTTAAATGGTACAACCAGATAAAGTGAAATAAGTAATATGACGCACATGCCCGAAATGACCCTTCTCATCCCACATAATTTGGTTGGCAAAATTATCCAATTATAAAACTTCTTTTAGGAAACCGTGACATTTAGAATTTTTCCAAACTAAACTTTGAATTTTGCTAACTTGCCCCGAAATTTAAATTTCTTATGAAAAAGAATCTGATATTAGCTTCCTTCCTCCTAATATGTCTGCAATCCTGGTCCCAAATAGCAGGCGTTTCAAACGATAAACTGGTTGTAGTAAATCCCGGTGCCATTGCCACCCGTTCTTTTGAATTTGAACCAGGATTTGGTTATATCTGGTCAACGAAAACCTTTGATAACAATGGAAACCTGGCAGATATTAAGCCTGGTGGTGACAGTATCCAGGTATTGCAGGCACTTGCTTTCAGGTTTACTTATGGTTTTGCCAAGAATTTTGAAATCGGCACCACGATCACCTCTGACCTCAACTCTTTTGCACTGGGCATGAAATATACCTTCCTTGAAAAGGAGAAAAGTGTGATGGGCGCTTTTTTAGGAACTACTTTTTCAAATGAATCCGATTTTGTATTGCGAAACACGGGCATCTTTGGCAAAACCGCCTCCGTAGTTGGCGGCCTTGCCTATATGGCCATATTTTCCAAAAAGCTTTCGATGGATGTGGATGTGCAGTATCAGAATGTATTTGATAACAAAAAATCCTATTCCGATGATATTTTTACGGCAGCAGAAGTTGGTTATCGTTTTCCCAAACATGTGCAATTGATTGGGGGCTTCGGTTTCAGGTACAACCATTTCAAAACCGATCGCCCCGACGCATGGCTTCTTACCTTTAATCCGGGTATTACAGTTAATCCTGGCGAAACATTTGTGATGATCGTGAATGTGCCATTTGACATAGCCGGCCGAAACACGGATCGGTTTAATGGATTCACTTTTACCTTGACAATTGGGCTTAATTAATACCCAGTGTATTACTTTTTTGAAATATATATTCGATACTTTAACGGGTTCGTTGTTCGGATAAATGTGCTAATTTTACAGATGAAAAAGTACTTTTACCATTTATTAGCCTGAACAGAAAAACATTATAGATTAACGTTCGGGAGTGACATATAAAAGCATCGTGTTAATGGTAGAACATCTCTTTTTCTAACAGAAAAACCAATACAACATATGTTAGAAAAACTTATTCATTTCAGTCTTCATAATAAACTGATCATCCTGCTTTTTACGGCTACTGTAATAGGTTTTGGGGTGTTTGCCATTTTCAACATACCTATTGGGGCCGTACCTGATATTACCAACAACCAGGTGCAGGTAATTACAACTTCCCGAAATTTATCCACCCTGGATGTGGAACAGTTCATTACGTATCCTGTTGAATTGGAAATGGCCAATTTACCTGGGGTTAAAGAAATCCGTTCTGTATCAAAATTTGGCTTATCCGTCGTTACTATTGTGTTTGAGGACAATTTAGGAACCTATCTGCCACGACAGTTGATTGCCGAAAAAATAAAAACTGCCAGTGAGAAGATCCCTGCCGGTTTCGGAACGCCCGAAATGGGACCTATTACGACCGGGCTGGGAGAAATTTACCAGTATATATTGGATACCAAACCGGGCTATGATTCGGTATATACCATTATGGAGCTGAGAACCATACAGGATTGGATTGTAAAACGCCAGCTTTCAGGTATTACGGGTGTGGTGGAGATCAATACATGGGGTGGTTATTTAAAACAGTATGAAGTAGCCATCAGCCCGAAAAAGCTCCGGGCAATGGATGTGACTGTTTCCGAGGTTTTTACAGCGCTCGAAAAAAACAACAGCGTGGCCGGGGGTGCCTATATTGAAAAAAATAATGAGAGTTATTTTATCCGCGGTGAAGGACTGATCAGTTCGATAGAAGATATTGACAATATAGTGGTTAAAACCGCCGATGGCTTTCCAGTATTTATAAAAGATATTGCAGAAGTACAGTTTGGCCACGCTAACCGTTTTGGCGCAATAACGGGAAATGGTGAAGGTGAAAAAGTGCTCGGGCAGGTGATGATGCTCAAGGGAGCCGACTCGAAAAAAGTGATTGATGCCGTAATTGAACGTGTAAAAAGAATAGACGAATCACTCCCCGAAGGACTTTACATAAATGGCTTCTTGGAGCGCAGTGAACTGATCGGAAAAACAACCAATACAGTGATTGAAAACCTGATATTGGGCTGCCTGATCGTTATTTTTATTGTGGTATTATTACTGGGTAACCTGCGTTCCGGATTGGTCATTGCATCCGTGATTCCGCTCAGCTTGTTTTTTGCCATCAGCATGATGTATGTGTTCAATGTAGATGCCAACCTGATGAGCCTAGGCGCGATCGACTTTGGAATTATTATCGATGGAGCCGTGATCATCGTGGAGTTTATTGCATACAAAATCACATCGCAAAAGAGCCAGCTTGCAACACTATCAGGAGACGAACGGAAAGAACGTATTAACCAGATCACTTATAGCGGCGCTTCAAAAATGATGAATTCTGCTATTTTCGGACAACTGATCATCCTGATTGTATTCATCCCCATCTTATCCCTTACCAATGTGGAAGGCAAGATGTTCCGGCCTATGGCGCTTACGTTCAGCTTTGCCCTCATCGGAGCCATGATATTTTGCTTTACCTATGTGCCTGTGGTATCGGCCATGTTCTTAAAACCGGCTAAAGAGAGTAAGAAAAACATCTCTGTCAGGTTGATGGCGTTTCTCAACAAACTTTACAGGCCATCCATTACCTGGTCGCTGAACCATAAAAAGATCATCCTTTCTGCTGCCGCTGCACTTCTTATAGTTTCAGTCCTCATTTACAATAATATGGGAGGCGAATTTGTGCCTACGCTTGATGAAGGTGATTTTGTAATCCAACCGGTATTGAAAACAGGCACCTCTTTAAGTAAAACCATTGAAATTACTACGAGAATTGAAAACATACTACTAGATAATTTCCCGGAGGTGAAACAGGTGGTTACCCGTATTGGTGCCGCAGAGGTACCTACCGATCCAATGTCGATGGAAGAAAGCGATGTAATCATCAAACTGGCGCCCAAGAATAAATGGGTTACCGCAAAAACAAAAGACGGTCTTGCAGAAAAATTTAAAGAAGCGCTATCCGTGATACCTGGCGTTGAGTACGAGTTTACCCAACCCATCGAAATGCGCTTTAACGAACTGATTACCGGTGTGAGGGCTGATATAGCCATTAAGGTTTTCGGTGAAGACATGGGTTTGCTGTATGAGATCGGGGACGCAATCAGCACTTTGATTGCTGATGTGGAAGGAGCTTCTGACATTTCGCTGGAAAAAACTGTGGGCTTACCCCAAATGTCAGTTAAATACAACCGCAAGAAAATTGCCAAATACGGTTTGAACATCCATGATTTGAACCAGCTTGTACAGCTTGGCTTCGCGGGCGCCACCGCCGGCAGCATTTTTGAAGGCGAAAAACGGTTTGACCTTGTGGTGAGGCTGGGTGCCGATTTCCGGAAAAATATCGGCAACCTGCAAAACCTATATGTCGACCTGCCCAATGGCAAAAAAATCCCCTTAAATGAACTGGCAGAAATTACCTATACTTATGGTCCAGCGCAAATATCCAGGGACGATACCAAGCGCCGGATCGTGGTGGGTGTAAACGTAAGAAACCGCGACCTGGAGTCGGTGGTGAGCGATATTCAAACTTTGGTGGATGAAAATATAGGCCTGCCGGTTGGCTACTCAATCGATTATGGCGGGCAGTTTGAAAACCTGAGAAGTGCCCGTAACCGGCTGAAAGTGGCAGTTCCCATTGCTCTGATTCTCATTTTTATCATGCTGCACTTTGCCTTTAAAAGTTTTTCAGACGCGCTGATGGTTTATACGGCCATTCCATTATCTGCCGTTGGTGGTGTGCTGATGCTATGGATTAGGGATATGCCATTCAGTATATCAGCAGGGGTCGGATTTATCGCACTGTTTGGTATCGCTGTTTTAAATGGTATCGTACTTATCGAGCACTTTAAAGAACTTAAAAATGAAGGCATAACAGATATTTGTGAGCGTGTGATCACGGGCACACAGCAACGCCTCCGGCCGGTACTTCTGACAGCTTCAGCTGCCGCCCTTGGTTTTTTACCTATGGCCATTTCCACTTCTGCAGGAGCCGAGGTGCAGCGTCCGTTGGCGAGCGTGGTTATTGGCGGACTGATCAGTTCAACATTATTAACTATGATCGTACTTCCGGTATTGTACAGCGTTTTTGAAAAAAGAAAAGGTTTCTCTTTCAGGTTCAATAAATCGCATCTGATCGTTTTACTGATCTCGTCGGGTATCCTGTTAAGCGGCAAATCAGTCGCACAGGAAAAAGCGTTGAGCTTAGAGCAGGCCATCGAATGGGCATTGCGGCATAACAACGAATTGAAATCATATGAGCTCAAAACGGAGCAGTCCAGGAGCCTGATCCCAACGGCATTCAATATTGAAAAAACATCCTTCCATTACAATTACGACCAGAATAATTTTGGCGAAAACAACCTCGTTTTGAATGAATTTGGTGTATCGCAAAATTTTGCATTTCCTTCTGTTTACGGCTTACAGAAAAAAGTGAATATGCAACGTTATTATATGGAAGACCTGAACTTTCAAATCAGAAAACGCGAACTTCTGAAGGAAGTGTCACAGCGGTATTATACCATTGTGTTCATTCAAAATAAGCAGAACCTCATCAATTACCTTGATAGCTTATATCAGAATTTTGCACATGCTGCTGAGCGGCGTTTTGAACTGGGCGAAACCAACAATCTTGAAAAATTAACAGCTCAGGCAAAACGTAACCAGCTAAATACACTGGTCATGCAGGTTGAAGATAATATTACGGCTGCCTACCAGGCTCTAAAAGAGGTATTGCAGGTTGACAGCTCCTTTATAATAGAAGCTGATAAACTGGAACCGGTGTTGTTACCCGAAGAAATAAACCTTGAGCTAATTCCCGGAAACCAATATTTTGACAAAGCCCAGCGCATGACAGATTATATGATCAGCTTGGAGAAGAACAAATTTTTACCTGATCTGCAACTTGAATACTACCTGGCCACTAACAAGGGGCCTTTACCTAATTTTTACAATGCATATACCGTCGGCATTGCCATTCCGCTTTGGTTTGGCCCGCAAAAAGCAAATCTCCAGTCTTCCAAACTGCAAAAAGATATTGTGAACCGCGAAGCGGATTCATACCGCCTGGTCTTGAACTCGAAATATGAACAATTGCAATCTAAACTAAAGCAGTACAAACATTCAGTAGATTACTATAACAATACTGGACAAACATTGGCACAGGAAATTGTGAAAACCGCCGAAAAAAGTTATTATGGAGGTGAAATAAACTTCTTTCATTACATACAAAGCCTTGATGAAGCCACATCCATCTTGCTTGATTATTTAGAGAACCTGAATGATTATAACCAAACCGTACTCGAAATAAAATACTTGAATTATTAGATTCTATACGATGAAAATACATAATTACATACCGTTTTTGCTAATCATCGTGATGTTATTCACGGTTTCATGCAAGGAAGAAAAGTCCGAAAAAACAACTGTAAAAAAACAATTTTTTACAGAAAAAACCACGCAAAAATCAGAGAAACGAGCTCCCGCGGAAAGTGAGAATGCTGAGGGGCAAACTTTTTACGTTAGCCAAGCCCAGTTTGATGAATATAACATGGTACTTGGCACAGCCGAAATGAAGCCGCTTAATGAAAGTATAACGGCTGCCGGATATATTGAGGTCCCAAAAGAAAATAAAGCCGAACTCAGATCATACATAGGCGGCTACTTGCAATCATCTCCCTTATTACCGGGCGATTATGTGCAAAAAGGCCAGTTTCTTATAAGCCTGAACAATCTCGAATACATACAGCTACAGCAGGATTTTCTTCAGGCAAAAGAAGCATTAAATTATTTAAAGGCAGTTTATGAGCGTAAAAAAATCCTGGCCGATGAAAACATCACATCAATAAACAGCAAGCAACAGGCCGAGAGTGATTATAACAGCGCAATGGCAAATGTGGAAGGACTGCGGAAAAAACTGCAATTGATCAATATTAATCCCGAAAATGTAACTGCTGAAAATATTATATCATCGATCAATTTATATGCACCCATAAGCGGGTATATTACCCGGGTAAATGTGGTAAAAGGCCAATTTGTTGAACCTACCGATGTCATGTTTGAAATCATTAAAACGGATCACCTGCACCTGGTATTAAAAGTGTATGAAAAGGATATTCTGAAGGTCAAAAGGGGTCAACAAATCGCATTCCGCATTCCTGAAACCGAAACCGAGAGCTATTCGGGTGAAGTATTCTTGGTGGGTAAAACCATTGAAGAAGCCGACAGAACCGTTACCGTGCATTGCCATATTACAGAAGAAACAGAAATACCCCTGGTTGTTGGTATGTACATAGAAGCGGACATTTTTGTCGATTCATATGAAAAATTCTGCCTGCCTGCAGATGCCGTTGTACGCGAAGAAAGTAAGTACTATGTGTTTGTGAATACTGAAACGGACGAAGATAGATATACTTTTATTAAAACACTTGTGGAGGTGGGCGAAAAAAATGAAAGGTGTGTAGAAATTGCGGGTAAAAGCAGACAGCAGCTGGAGGATAAAAAAATACTTATTGAAGGAGTTTTTTATTTATAGTCCCTCTATTAATATCAGCACACTTTTAAAAATAAGTTCTAGTTTTATACAAGCAGAAACATTTTAGTATTTCTATTTGTTGTCACATTTAAATTACTAAACAATCAGAAAATTTACATTTGCAAAAATTTATTTGAAATGAACTGGAGAAAACTATTTGTTAACCTTGGTTTGATTATTCTGGTATTAGGAATATCCTATTTTACAATGCAATACCTGTCAAGTTTGAAGCCCACCCCTGAATCAAGACCCAGGGAGGAAGCAAAATTATTTGTTCGCGCTCAGCAAGTATTATATGGATCCAATTGGGCAGTGATTTCCGCAACAGGAAGGTTGTCATCCCAGGAAGAAGTGGACCTGAGTTCAGAAGTGCAAGGTCAAATATTACCCGGCAGGGTGGCATTAAAGTCAGGCACAAATTTTAAAGAAGGCAATTTACTGCTCAGGATATTCGATGAAGAAGCCAAAAATAACTTAAAGGCCAGTAAAAGTAGGTTCATGAATGGAATTGCCAGCATATTGCCCGATATTAGGATTGATTTTCCTGATAGTTATGATAAGTATGAAGCATTTTTCAATTCAATAGAAATAACTAAACCCTTACCTGATCTACCCAATCTTGATTCTGATAAAGAAAAGGTATTTCTTGCCAGCAGAAATATATTAAACGACTATTTTAGTATAAAAAGTGCCGAGGTACGTCTCGAAAAACACAAATTATATGCGCCTTTTGATGGTACATTTACAAACGTATTTATGGAGGTAGGTTCTGTAGCTAATATGGGCAGTCGAATTGCTTCAATGATTCGTACCGACAAACTTGAACTAAGTGTACCAGTAGAAACCCAGGATATTTATTGGATCAATATTGGTGATAAAGTAGAAGTGTCTACACAGGATGAAACGCATTCATGGGAAGGGGTTGTTGCTCGTAAATCAGGCTTTGTAGATCCTGGAACTCAGTCAATTACCGTTTATGTGAACCTTAAACCTTCACCTGGTAATCAATTGTATCAAGGACAATATTTGAAAGCCACATTTTCCAGAATTAACATAGAGAACTCCTTTGAAATACCGAGAAATGCAGTTTTCAATAAAGACAAAGTGTTTATTGTTGAAGACAGTATCTTGCAGATCAGAGAAATTAAGGTACATAAACTAACGCCCACCACGGTTATTTTATCAGGTTTAGATACAGGCGATTGGGTTGTAACAGAGCCCTTAATAAATGTAAGCGAAGGATCATTTGCCGAAATACTGAAATAAGAACTATGAAAAAGATTATCAGCGTTTTTGTTAAATATCCCTTTTATGCCAACATCATCATTTTTGTAGTATTGATTGTTGGAACCATCAGCTTCATGAATATGAAGCGATCTTTTTTTCCTGATGTTAAAGAAAAAATAATT
>SWBW01008534.1_pt1 | contig 18967 bp, 13 predicted proteins | sample 4693041 | NCBI WGS metagenome assembly SWBW01 (sample SAMN10267271, study PRJNA491770) | bioreactor metagenome | isolation source: DHS bioreactor inoculated with marine methane seep sediment | place: Japan: Omine Ridge, Nankai Trough | collected 2006-05-06 | reverse complement strand
GGCGAACCAATTTCATTGAGATTGGTGTTCGCCCTTTTTATCGTCAGGGAGAAAACAACCCCACGGTAATCTCGCGGGCCGACCTAAAGGTCGGCCCCTACGTAAACCTCGCGAGATCTACCCCCTCTCCCCTCTGGGGAGAGGGTCGGGGTGAGGGGTGTAGGGGCGGCCAATTTCGGAAAATCCAACAAATGGTGGCTGGTCTCTCTGCGCAGTGTTCCCATTGAAAACCTGATGACTATTGAGAACAACCCCTCACCCTAGCCCTCTCCCCAGAGAGTAGAGGGGATACGTACGCCCAGCATTTAAGAAGGGCGAACCTGGAATTGGCTCGCCCTTCAAAATGCTTCAGAAACCTCTGCTTGCTACTGCGGTGAGAGCGAGACCGGATAGTTAACCTTGGTCGCGCCGCCCTCAATCGCTCCAAAGCTCAGACCGCGCACCCCACCCAGAATCTTGCCAAAGAGGTTGCCCGCAGGCAGGCTGTTGTTGGAGCCGGTAACGTTGGAGACGCTGCCGTCGGGATTGATGGTGAAGATGATATTCACCGAGCCGGCTGCGGTGGGGTCGTCGGCGAGAAGCTCGTTGTAGGTCGAGCGAGCCGAGCCGAGGGCGGAGGAAACCGCCGCCGCGATTTGATTCTGCGAACGCGCCGGGTCGGAGGCTCCTTCGCCGGTAATCTGGACGGAACCGGAGACGGCGATGCGCCCGGTGCGCCCAATGGTTTCCGCTTCTCCACCATCAACATCGGGAGCGTCGGCGTGGCGTTCCTCGGTTATCTCCTCCAGCAGCTCTGCGGTCTCTTCACGCTCAACTTCCAACAGGGTACGCTCGGCTTCCAACTCGGCGACCAACTCGACATCACCGATGGCTCTGGCACTGGACAGGGCATTGTCCAGTTCGAGCAAACGATTGTCAATTTCCATCAGTCGTTCGTCGAGCTGGGCGATGCGTTCTTCCAGTTCACCCCGCTGTCCGATCAGGTCAATCGTCAGCCAGGTTCCCACAGCCAGCACCACGGCAATAACCGCCCCAACGATGATGGTCTGCTTTTTCTTACGCTTTTTCAGATTTGCCTCGGTGCGGATCAGCTCGGCGGCATCTCTCTCCAGCTGGCTTGCCTGTTCTGCCAGTTCAGCCCGACGCACCTCAATCTCGGCAGCCCGTTCTTTGGTCAGTTCCGCCTGCTGGGCGGAGGCCTCCAGGGACTTTTGCTCCTGAGCGAGACGAATCCGCTCGGTCTCGATTACGTTTTTCTCGGTTTCAATCTCCCCGCGCGCCTTTGCCCAATTGTCGAAGTTCTCGACGTTGGCGTTCTTTTTGTACTGATGGAAAAGGGAGTTGATGGAGGTAACGTCCTTTGCCTGAATCCAGGTGTTCTGCCCCTCCTGACGCAGGTAGTCAGCGGGACCAAAGCGGCTCTCCTCGATCCAGCGTTTAACTGTCTCAGGAGACACCGGTCCGTACTGACTGCCGTCAATTTTCAGGTAGAGAGTCTTTTTTCCATCAGCCATCAGAGAGAAACCTCAGCGTTTGTCAGAGATGTTATTTGCCAGAGACAACAGAAAGAAGTATTACCAGTCATCCCGTAGTTTAGCCGATTTTACGCTGAAAGGCAAGTCGTTCTAAATATTTTTCACAACCCGCCCCTGTTGACAGGGCTGCTTTTCTGCTAAACTTTTCCACTCCTTAGATTAACCTCGATTTAGCCTGTCGAAACCCTCGCGCTTCTTTCTGTATCAAACCGGGGACAGGCTGCTGCAGTAGTCCTCATTGGCTAAGGGGCGATTACTCCAGTCTGAACCAATTTGACAGCGGGCGCGTAAAAAACACGCAAGATGCGTGCCACCGCCGCCCCTGCCTTTTTAGAGAGGAACATATTAGAGGTAACCATATTAGAGGTAACCATAGCCGTACAGCATAACCAACTGTTTATCAACACAGTACCGCTCAACGACAGCCCGCAATCAGCTGATTCTCCCTTGTAAAAAATACCGACAACACTAACAATCAAAAACTCGGAGGTTTAGATACGATGAAGAAACTTACCGTGCTGCTGCTTCTGCTGGTGGTTCTTGCCGCCCAGGCAGAGCTTCCCCGCCTGATTCCCCTGGAGACCCTCTTTGGTCAGCCGAACCGCTTCGCGCCCCGGCTCTCTCCCGACGGAACCCAGATGACCTACATCGCCCCCCACGAAGGCGTGCTGAACATCTGGCTCAAGACCATCGGCGAGGACGACGACCACCCCGTAACCTTTGACGAGGGACAGGGCATCTACAGCCACTACTGGGTCAAGAACGGGGACTACCTCCTCTACAAACAGGACTCCAATGGCGACGAGAACCATCACATCTTCCGGGTAGAGCTTGCCACCGGAGAGGTTACCGACCTGACCCCCTTCCCCGGCGTTAAGTGCAGCATCTACACTCCTGAGTTCGACTATCCCGACTCGGTCATCCTGCGTACCAACCAGAAGAACCCGGAGATCTTCGATTACTACATCCTGAACATCGTCAGCGGTGAGATTACCATGCTGGAGGAAAACCCGGGCAACGCCGCGTATTTTGACTTTGACAGCAACCGCCAGGCACGGGCAATGGGAACATTCAACGAACTCGGTGGACGGGATGTTTACGTTCGAGAAACCGTTGAGGACGAATGGGAACTCCTCGTCAGTTGGGATTTTGAAAACTCCGGTTCCTTCTCCCTCGCCTTCAATGCCGCTGGCGACGAGCTTTACCTGGTGGATACCCGCAACTCCGACACTGGTCAGTTGACCAGCTATAACCTGGAGACTGGCGTTACCACGGTAATCGCCGAAGACCCGGATTATGAACTGGCGGATAGCGGCTATGAGTTCAGCCCGGTTACCAACGAGCTGGACTTGATTGCTTTTTATCGACAGACTCAGGATTGGGTTGCCCTGGACGAAGACCTGGTCGATGACATCGCCTTCCTCGACGAGCAGTTTGTGGAGTACGGTTTCTCCGACCGCTCCGCCGATGACCGCGTCTGGTTGCTGACGGCCTACAGCGATGTCAAGTCCGGTTCAACCTGGGCTTACAACCGCGATGACAAATCTCTGGAAAAGCTCTTCGACATCCGTCCAGAAGTCAACGAGTACGCCCTGGCATCGATGATTCCGATCAGTTACGAGGCACGGGACGGGCTGGAGATAGAGGGCTACCTGACCCTCCCCGTGGGAGTCTATCCGCGTAACCTGCCCCTGGTTCTCAACGTCCACGGTGGTCCCGGTGCCAGAGACTTCTGGGGCTATTCCGGTCAAGTTCAGCTCCTCGCCAACCGTGGCTACGCCGTGCTTCAGGTTGACTATCGCGGCAGCACTGGCTACGGCAAGGCGCATTGCCACGCCGGCGACAAAGAGTGGGGCGGCAAGATGCAGGACGACCTCACCGATGCCGTCCTCTGGGCAGTTGAAGAAGGTATCGCCGATCCCGACCGCCTCTGTATCTATGGCTGGAGCTACGGTGGCTACGCCGCCCTGGCTGGCTCGACCTTCACCCCGGACCTCTTCGCCTGTGCCTTCAGCGGGATTGGTCCAGCCGATCTCGCCAGCTTCCTCGATACCATTCCGACCTACTGGAAGCCCTATCTGGAGCATATGTACCTGAGCGTGGGGCATCCGGTCGAAGACGAAGAGCTGCTGTTCAGTCGCAGTCCGGTTAACTTCGTTGACCGCATCAGCATTCCGATGCTGCTCGTCTACGGTCGCAACGATGCCCGCGTCAATATCGCTCAGGGCGATATCATCTCCGCCGCCCTCGACGAATCCGGCATCCCCTACGAGATGGTGATCTACGAGGACGAGGGGCATGGTCTCGGTCGCCCGGAGAACCGCCTCGATGCCTCCCGCCGCCTCGATAAGTTCCTCGCCGAACACCTCGGTGGTCGCTGGGACGAACACGGGGTAACGGAAGAGTAGCGCAACAGATACGTAGGGGCGTATCGCATACGCCCTCGTAAAAAGTCGTAAGATGCTGTAGGGGCGGACCTATTCTCGATGAGATTGGTGTCCGCCCTTTGCAGTTAATGTAGGGGCCGACCTTCAGGTCGGCCCGCAAGTTTGTCATGGGTTGAGGATAGCCCCTAGCCCGTGGGACGAGTCCTCTCCCCAGAGGGGAGAGGGGGTAACATTACGAGGTTTTGATTTTAGACAAGGGGTTTCAACCCCTTGTGAATTTGTGGCGTATCCCAATTCTACGGGCCGACCTGAAGGTCGGCCCCTACGTAACACCTTGAGAATGCTTAAAATACGCTGGTAGGGGCGCACCTGTGTGTGCGCCCTTTGTGATTTCGCCCCTCACCCCCACCCGTGGGACGAGTCCCCTCCCCAGAGGGGAGAGGGTAGCTAAACTACGGATGCACCAGCTCGCCAAACGACCACGCCTGGTCGCCGGAATCAGCCCCCAGGGCGCAGACCGCCACGATATACCGAGTACCCCCCGGCACACCCCAGTAATCCTCCACCTCGCCTTCGGCGATGACCAGCTCGGTAATCTGTAATCGGTGAGGACGGCTGCTCCAGACACCCTCGCCGGAGAGTCTGTCCGCGCTGAAGCGGTCGCGGGGGATCAGCACCACCTCGTAGCCAGCGGCTCCGGGAACCGGACTCCAGCTCAGGCGAAGCTCCGTACCTTCGTCCACCGCCGTAACCGTAGTAAAACCGAGGTGCTGAAGCAGCAGATTCTCCGAGGAAAAGACCAGGCTCTCCCCGGCGGCATCGGTAACGCTAAAGCTCGCGTCATCGGGCAGTTCCGCTGGCAGAGTAAGCCGGGCGGCGATTCTTCCGCTCATGTCCGGAGTCAGAGACTGGCTTTCACCGTTTATCTTCACCCCATAGGTGAAGACCTTCCCCGCTGGCTCAGTGAGGGCGGCCTCGACCAGCAGGTAGTCTTCGGGCAGCTCCAGCTCACTGGTCTGGTCAAAGCGCACCACCGAGGCGGCGAGTTCGTTTATTGCCGCCCAGGGGTGAAGGGCAAGCCGGGGGGTGATCTCCGCCGGATTGGCAAAGCTGACCAGCAGAGCCGATTCACTCGGCTGGAAGGCGATGATCCTCTCGCCATCTTCTGGTACGGGCAGGGTGAAGCGTCCGTAGTCGTCGCTTTTGTCCAGTGCCTGGGTCGTCCAGTTAGCATCAACCAGAGCCGCGTAGCCGCCAACCAAAGCCGAATCCTCGAAGAGCAGTTTTCCACTGGTGGTCAGGCACTCAGCGGGTCGGGTCAGGGTCAGCGTGGAGAACTCGCCCCAGCGACCAGCACCGTTTCGGGCATGGACAAAGAGCAGCCGCTCTTCACCCTCCTCCCAGTCGGTAATGGAAAGGGGAAGGCAGGCGCGAAGTTCCCGGTCGCCGGACAGCCCCTCCCAGGGCAGCACGGCGAAGTTCAGCCCCGTCCCGTCGCTTCCCGGTCTGTCCAAAAATGCCTCGACCTCCGCCACTCCGGCTTCGTCCGTAGCCAGAGCGGTTACGGTCAGCGTGGCTACGGTTCCCCTTGCCAGAGTAGTCAAACTGACCAGCGGCCCGGCGTTGCTCTGCCGAAACAGGGTCAGCTCTACCTGATGAAGCTCGCCGGGACGCAACGCGCCCAATTGGTCAGCGGTTCCGTTCCCGTCCTCGTCGTAGAATCCCTCAAAGCTAACGCCGCCCTCTTCACCGCAAACAATAAGGTAAGGCGAGTCGGCGGCGCGGTACTCGCCAAGTCCGCTCAGAGAGAACAGCCCATCGCTGCTGCCTGCCCGCGCTATCGGCAGCCGACCATCCGGGGTCGGGCTGAGGAGCAGTTCAATCTCAGCAGGCAGAGGAGAACCATCCGCCGTGCCAACCCTGACCTCCAGTTGCCCGCCAGCTTCCTCGGAACGAACCTCAAGCAGCCAGGTTGAATCCTCCGCCGGGTTCCCTGCCAGGTCAGTAACTCCGCTCACCATCACGTTGTAGCCTGTTCCCGGTTCAAGGGCTTCGTCAGCCGGGAGAAGGAGGGAGACTCTGTTCTGCTCTGCCTCAATCGTAAGCTCCAAGGTCGCTGGTGGCTCACCGTTCTCTGAATCACTTTCCGTAGCCTCGGTCAGTGTGGCAGCCGCCGCGCCGACGGCTATCGCCTCGTTGTAGATAAGGTAAATTGCCGGACGGTTCGAGGTTTCTCCGTAGGGGGCGAGCTTGATCGACTTGGGCGGAGTAACGTCGGCATCTTCCGTGGCAATAAACTCCCGGCGGAGCGGCTCCGCCAGCAAGCCATCGCTTCCCCGCAGGTTCCTGGCGGTAAGCTGATAGGTCTCGCCGCTGCGCAGTCCGTTGACATCGAGGAGGATAATCCGGGGATTGGTCGGCTCCAGGCGCACCAACACCACCTCGGCGGCGGCTTCTCCGTCCTGCCCCTCAAGGGTGAACTCGCCGAGGCTCGCCTCGTCCAGGGGGCGATCGAACTCCAGACTCAGGTGGTGGTCGTCCGCCTGGGAAAGGAAGACCAGACGCGGCGGCAGATCCTGCCGGGTGTTGAGTCCGGGAGGATTCGCTTTGCGTCCGCAACCGATAACCAGCAGCAGAGCGATCAGGATAACTGTGATAATTCTGAGCAATGGTTTCATATTAACAGTTTCATGTCAGAGAGGCGAAAAGGGAGAGCGGCATTCCGCTGCCTCCATGACTGACCAATGGTTACTGAAGAGCAGAATAGCAGGGTCGGCTAAGTGAGTCAAGCCAGCGGGTGAAGAGTAAGAAAAAGGAGGGCGACTGCCCTCCTGGGTGATGAGTGTAGGTAAGCTACTTTGGTGGCGATTTTTCGAGAATACTATAGAATTCTCTCAGCAATTCTATGGTTATTTTAAGCATTTTTCTGAGTATGGAATAGTCGTCGTCCTTTTTAAGGAGATTATCCAAACCTTCATGTGCTGGATGTGCTAGTGAGTTTCGTGCTGATATGATGTAACCAAACGACTCTATGATGCTTTTGGGTAAGTTAATATCGCCGTATTTCTTCTTCTTAATATTTGTAAACAAAGTGTTTAGCGGATCCTCATATCCATTTGCCTTAACTGCTATACCTTTTCCAACGGCATGATCGATTAGAGCAACAGTAATAATGTCAATCGCAACTACGCAATATGCTAGACAACCCAATCTATTACCATAAACGTAGGATATAAGAGCACTCCTAAAGAACTGAAACGGTCTTGGACACCTTTCAAACACAGAAAATCCAATGTCTCGTTCTGATACAGAAAATAGTTCCTTGTAGAAAGTATAGTGTTTCTCTTGACCTAACTGCTTATATAATCTCTCTTTCATTATTTGTTCTTTCTCATTGTATTCTTTACTGTCCATCTTTGCCCCTTGATTTACATACCCTGAGTAAGTGAATCCAAACTATACTAACATTCTCACTCTTTGTCAACAGACTAAACATAGCATTATCTGTAAAGCTGCTCGTACCGATAACGACTGCCGACGAGGCGGATGATGTACCGCCGGGTTTCGTCGTACGGCTCCAGCAGCAGCCACATCTCCGGCTGCATGGCAAAGAACGCCGCCTTCCAGCGATTGGCGTTCCCCGGTCCGGCGTTGTACCCAGCCAGTGCCAGGGCGAGGTTGCCGTCGTAGCGGTTCACCTGCTCGGCGATGTACGCCGCGCCAAGAAGGAGGGAGTCGGCTGGGTTGGTCAGGTCGTACTCCTCCAGCCCCAGTTGGCGAGCCAGCATCGCCCCGGTGGCGGGCATCTTCTGGGTCAGCCCCGTCGCCCCGACTCGCGAAACGCAACTGGGGTCGAAGGCACTCTCCTCGCGCACCAGAGCCAGCAGCAGCAGCGGGTCGAGGTCGAACCGCCCGCAGGAGTCCACCAGCAGGTCGTAGTAGCTGAGTGGATAGGCGAGGGGCAGGACTCCCAGAGCCTCGGCGGTGGGGGTCTCCATCAGGGTGAGAGCGCGTTCGGCGTGGCGGAACTCCGGGCGAGGGTCGTAATTGCCGACCTCAAATCCCCGCCTTGCCCACGCCAGAGCAAGGGCAGCCTGCACCGAGGAGTCTTCTCCACGGAACTGCTCCAGGGCATCGGCGTAGTCGGAGAAGAGGTCGTCGTCGGCAACGCTGGCAAGCTGAAGCAGCAGAGCCAGGGCGGGATCCCTCGGCTGAGTATAGAAACTGGCAACCAGCCCGCCGACTGGCTCAAGGTTCATTGGAAGCTCCGGCTCCCACCAGCGTTCTCCCGCAGCGGCAAGCTCGAAGAAGGGATTAACCCAGTTGCTGCCGGGAAGGCGACCGTCGGCTCCGCCAAGCTGTTGCAGGTACGGAACCCAGAAGACAACGTGGTGATGATAAGACGGATTCCCCAGCCCCTCCGCCAGAGCCTCCGCCGCGTTGAGGTAGCTTCCCCGCTCCGCCAGAATCCGCCCCAGCCGCCAGCCGCAGCGTACCCCGTCCCAACCGTCCAGTCCCTCTCTCAGAGCCAGCCGATAGAGCCGCACCGCCTCGCTGGGGTTGGAGTAGCGCAGGCGGTTGCCCCGATAGTACGCAGCCAGAGCGAGGGCAAGGTCGCCGTCCCGCTCCAGATAGGTTCCGCTGACAGCCTCCGATGAGTTCACCGGAGTTACAAGCTGCCAATGCTCCACGGCGGCGGAGTTGTTATCCCGCGCCTGCTCGGTAACTCCGGCGTAGAGCCGCGCCAGTCCACCGAGGGCGGGGTCGGTGAAGATCGACTCGTACTGCGCCAGTGCCATCTTGGGGCGACCGAGAGCGTCCTCGTACTCGCCCCGGAGCAGGGTGGTCAGCGGAGAGGCGGGCAGGCGGTTGATAATATCAATGGCAAGGGGCAGGTCGCCCGCAGAGACAGCCATCGCCGCCAGGCGCGGGAGTTCGTCGGGCGGAGCGAGGGACAGGTCGCTGAGTTCCCAAAGGGCGCGTCGGACGGCGTGGTCATCATCCGGCTCCGTGGTTGCCAGCTCCCAGGCAAGCTCCCGCCGCCGGGGGTATTCCTCCAGCGAAATCAGCCAGCCCGTAACCTCGTCCCAGGCATCTTCGCCAACGGGCAGCTCGCTGCGGAGTTGGTAAAGCTCCTCGCGCAGTCCACCGCCACCACCCATTTCTCGAAGCAGAGCGGAGAGTTCGGGAAAGATGAGCGAGCGCAGTGGAGTATCCGCTGCCTCCCAGGCTCGGTTGAGGGCAGCCCGGCGTTTGTTGCCTTCGTCAATTCCGCTGAGTTCGTGGGCGCGGACAAGCTCGGCGATTACGCCAATCTGCCCACCCTTCACCGACTCCAGCCGTTCCAGCCCCGCCTCGCGATAGCCCTCTTCCAGCAGAGCCACGGCGTAGCCCAGCTCAATGGCTGGCTCTTTGCCTGGCGGCGGAACGGTCTCCGGGGTGAGGTGGATTCGTCCGCTCACCGCCAAACGGACGTGCTGCCAGGCGGCACGAGGGTCGTCGCTTTGTCGCAGCAACTCAGCGGCGCGGGCGTAGTCCTCAGCCAGCAGAGCCAACTGCGCCTGAGCGTAAGCGTCTTCATCGTCTGCCAGTTCGGCAGCGGCGTGATTGGCTCCGATGAGCAGCAGATCAGCGACCTCCGGTGGTGGCGGAGCGGCGGTAAGCTCGGTGGCTCCACGCTGGGGGCCGCAAGCCACCAGCAGCATGAAAATAATCATCCAGCTACGCTGTAGGGTCATTTTTATCATCGGGGTGGGTTAAGGATTTCGGTGAGTTCCGGGCTGTAGTCGCCCTGTTCATCGTGAGTAAAAAGTGATGGCAGGATGGTTAGCTCCACGCCGCCATTCTTTACGGCTTCGAGAAGAACCAGTTTCGCGTTTTCTTCACCCCGGGGGTGAATCATTTGCAGCCGCTTTGGCTCCAGCCTGCGGGAACGAAGTTCGCTAATCAGCTCCGCCAGCCGTCGGGCGGTGAAGATAAGACTCAGCCGTCCGCCGTTATCCAGCAGATAAGCCGCCGCTGTGAGGAAATCACCCAAGGTAGCGGTCTCTTCGCTGCGGGCAGCCCGTCGGCTGTCGTGGGGAGAGAGCCGTCCGTCGCTCACCGTGCGGAAAGGCGGATTGGCAATCACCCGGCGGAAGCGTCCCGGCTCACCGAGAGCCTCTCGATTCCGCAGGTCGGCGGTAACAATGCTCGTGGGGAAGTTGTTAAGGGTGGCGTTCTGTCTTGCCAGTTCTGACAGTTCTGGCTGGAGTTCAATCCCCCAGCCCGTGGTCGCCTTGCCCAGATAGATCGCCGCCAGCAGTGCCGCTCCGTTCCCCGTACCCAACTCGGCTAATGGTTCGTTTCGAGGTTCCAGAAAGCTGACCAGCAGAGGAACGTCCAGGCTGGTCTTTGCCCCGACGGCTGGCTGGAGCAGCGGCAACCCACCACCGAAGAGGCTGTAGCGTTGGAGGCGGTCGGGCTGGAAAGAAGCGTCCACCAACCGATTGTACCACAAGCTCCGGCTGTGGACAGCCAACCGCCACTGTGCTAACCTCGTCCGCTGTTGACGAGTCAATTCAAATGAGGTTTTTGATGTCCGAGAAAGTGATTCGACTTACAACTCCCCTCGACGAAGCTACGGTTCGCAAGCTGAGAATCGGCGACCAGGTACTCCTCAGCGGAGTGCTTTACACTGCCCGCGATGCCGCCCACGCCCGGCTGATTGACCTGCTGGACAAAGGCGCGGAGCTTCCCTTCCCCATCGAGGGCGCGGTGATGTACTACGTCGGACCAGCTCCGGCAAAGCCCGGCAAGCCCATCGGCTCCGCCGGACCAACGACCTCCTACCGGATGGATCCCTTCACCCCTCGGCTGCTGGAGATCGGTCTGCGGGGGATGATTGGCAAGGGTAAGCGGAACGACGAGGTACGCGAGTCGATGACCAAACACGGCGCGGTTTACTTCGCCGCCACGGGGGGAGCCTCGGCTCTGATTGCCAAGACCGTGGAATCTGCCGAGGTCATCGCCTGGCCTGACCTGGGAACCGAGGCCGTCCGTCGCCTGGTGGTGCGGGACTTCCCTCTGATTGTTGCCAACGACACCGAGGGCGGCGATGCCTACGAAGAGGGCAAGGCTGCCTATCGGGAGATTGAGTTTTAGAGTCCTCCGCTCCCGTAAACTCGGCTAACGATAATGTAGGGCGGGCATTTTAATGCCCGCCGTAAAGACTATAGGTAACATCGGATTACCCCTGAAAGAAGATTATGCCTGCTGCACGGATTAAGGTCTTGAGTCGGGAGGATGCCCAGCGGATTGCCGCTGGTGAGGTTATCGAACGCCCAGCCTCCGTGGTCAAGGAGCTGGTCGAGAACTCCATCGACGCTCAGGCGCGGCGGATTGAGGTTGAGATAGAAGCAGGTGGCAAAGAGCTGATTCGGGTTGGCGACGACGGTGTCGGGATGGTTCCCGAAGATGCCCTGAGCTGCTTCAAACGCCACGCCACCAGCAAGATCGACCGCTTCGACGACCTGGAGTTAATCCACACCTACGGCTTTCGCGGTGAGGCAATGCCCAGCATCGGCGCGGTCAGCCGGGTGCGTCTGCTGACCCGCTATCGCGGACAGCCGAACGGTGTCGAGGTTGTTTACGAGTTTGGCAAGCTGGTGCGCAGCGGTGAGGCTGGCTCCCCGGAAGGCACGGACATTGTCATTCGCGAGCTGTTCCGCAATCTCCCCGCCCGGAAGAAGTTCCTCAAGTCAAATCGAGCCGAGCAGACCGCCATCGTCGAGATAGTCTCTCGTCAGGCCCTCGTCCAACCCCGGATAGCCTTTCACCTTCTCGCCAACGGCAGGACGGTTCTTAACCTTGCCCCGGCAACGGAGCTTCAGCGTATTGAGAACTACTTCGGCTCGAAGTCGAAGGAGCCGCCCCTGGCTCTGGACTACGAAAGCCCCGGCGTTGGGAAAATCCACGGCGGCATCTGGCACCCCAACCATGTCAGCCGGGGTAATCGCGGGGGGATTCTGGTCTTCGTCAACGGGCGACCAATCACCAACCGCCTGATTACCGAAGCCGTGGTGGCATCCTGTCGGGGAATCACCATGGGACACCGCTTCCCCCAGGGCGTGGTCATGCTACAGGTTCCCGGCACGAAGGTCGATGTCAACGTTCACCCCACCAAGGCGGAGATCAAGTTCGCCGACGAGCCAGCCATTCGCAAGCTGGTCATCGCCGGAATTACCAAAGCTCTGGCTGATGCCGGGGTTGATCTGATGACGACCACGCCGCTGGGTTCCGGCGAGCCGCTGAACATTCCCGCTGCCATGCCAGCCTGGGATGAGCCGTTCCCTGTTTCTCAGAAACCTGCTCCAGCCAGCAACACCGCGCCTTTTGAGGTAGTATCAACCGACCCACACCCAACGGTCGTACCTCCACCGCGCCGAGCGGTAATCGAGCCGCCCCGCCCCACAGGCTCAACCGGCCCCCAGCTCAACTTCACCCCGGAAGCGGCACTGCCACTCTACGAAAAAACCCCCTACACCATTCAGGGGCAGTTCGCGAACACCTTCATTCTGGTCGAGCATGGCGACCGCCTGTTGGTCATCGACCAGCACACCGCCCACGAGCGGGTAATCTACGAGGAACTCCTGGCTCATGATGCCGAGCATCCCGCCGCCAGTCAGGAGCTGCTGCTGCCGCCGCTGGTGAGGCTCTCCGCCACTCAGGCAGCCCGGGTTGCCGAGTTGCTGCCCCTGCTGGCAACTTATGGTTTCCGGGTGGAGACATCGGGTGCCGACTCCTTCCGGGTTCACTCCGTGCCGGAGATGGTCTCCGCCGGAGACGAAGGCAGCGTTGCCGAAGAGGTGCTGCTGGAACTGGGTCAACTGGGCGAAGACACGCCGCTTGCCAGACTCAAGCACGAAACACGGGCGACTATCTCCTGCAAGGCGGCGGTTAAGGCAGGGGACAAGCTGTCCCGTGAGGTGATGGCAACCCTCGTCCGACGGCTCCTCGCCTCGCCGAACAAGTCCACCTGTCCCCACGGACGACCAACCACGGCGGAACTAACCGAAGCCCAAATCCGCCGCTGGTTTAAGCGAACGTAAGAAATGATGCAACTGTAGGGGCAGGCCCCTGTGCCTGCCCTTTTATTGTGTGGCGCGTTGTTAACAAGGGCAGATAGCAATCATCCGATGAATTGGTCAACCCCCGCATAAACGGTGAAGGGCGAACACAAGGTTCGCCCCTACCAGCGTATTTTAAGCATCCTCAGGATTTTACGTAGGGGCCGACCTTCAGGTCGGCCCGCCAAATGGATATTACGCAAAAACAGACAAGTGGATGTTTGCGGGAGCGCAGCGTACTGCGCCCTTCGTCGAATTAAACGAGGGCGAACACGAGGTTCGCCCCTACACATCAAAACCATATCTGTGAGCGACCAGCGGGAGCGATAAAACGCGGGAGTAATCGTTACCCCCGCGTTTTAGGTTAACCGTGATACTGTGGTGCAACGCACCGCGCCCCTACAACATCTAAACCAGATCTGTGAGCGAGCAGTGGCGAGCGGAAGACCGTGGCAATTGGTGTAAAATGTCTCTCAGCCTCAGTCGCGAAGGTAAGATGCAACGCTTGGCGTTGCCTAGGGGTAGATGCCCCGCCACTTGGTTGCTTTGGCGACCCGGTCGATGGCGAACCAGTACGCCGCGTCGCGCATACTGATTTTCTTTTCCAGGGAGAGGTCGTAAACGCGATCCATGTTGCGATTCATCAACTGGGCGAGCTTGTTGTTGACCTCATTCTCGTCCCAGAAGAAGAACTGCAGACCCTGTACCCACTCGAAGTAGCTGACGATTACGCCGCCGGAGTTGGCAAGGAAGTCGGGAATCACCAGGATACCCTTGTCGTTGAAGACCTTATCCGCTTCCGGCGTGGTGGGGCCGTTGGCTCCCTCGGAGATGATCTTCGTCTTCACGCTGTCGGCGTTCTCTTTGGTCAACTGGTTCTGCAAAGCGCAGGGGCAGAGAACGTCGCACTCCAGAGCCAGCAGCTCGTCGTTACTAATCTTCTTGCCGGTCAGGAGATTGCTGACGGAGTCTTCCTCGCACATGGCGCGTTCTTTGGCATCGGTGGGGTTGAATCCGTCGGCGTTGTAAATGCCACCGTAGTAATCGGAGAGACCGATGATTTTACAGCCAGCCTCGTGGAGAATAGCTGCCGCCCAGTAGCCAACGTTGCCGAAGCCCTGGACAACCACCGTCGCGCCTTTGGGGTCGATCCCCTTCTTCTGCATGGCGTTAAGCGCGCTGATAGCCACGCCCCGTCCCGTCGCCTCGTGGCGACCCTCGGAGCCACCCAGGGAGAGCGGCTTACCCGTAACCACGCCGAGGGTGGTATGCCCGGTGTTCATGGAGTAGGTGTCCATGAACCACGCCATAACCTGACCGTCGGTGTTCATGTCCGGAGCCGGGATGTCTTTGTTTGGTCCGATGATAGCCTGAATCTCGGAGAAGTACCGCCGGGAGAGCCGTTCCAGCTCCATCTGCGACAGGTCGTGAACGTCAACCTCAATACCGCCCTTACCGCCACCGTAGGGAATCCCCGCCAGTGAGCATTTCCAGGTCATCCACATCGAAAGAGCCTTGACCTCGTCGAGGCAGACATCGAGAGCATAGCGAACGCCACCCTTGGCAGGACCACAGGCGGTGTTGTGCTGCACCCGATAGCCGGGAAAGGTCTTGATCGAGCCGTCATCCATCCGCACCGGCACGTTGACCAGCAACGCCCGGCTGGGCTCCCGCAGAATCGAACGGAAGCTGGGATCGAGCTCCATCATGTCGGCAACTTTGTCAAACTCGTGCTGCGCCTGATCAAAGGCGCTGTATTCCTTTGTCATCGTCCCTCCTTTAAGGTTGGACACAACCTCAAGACTAACAACCTGTCGTCATGGATCATAATTTACCGCTCGGTATCAACTAAGCAAGATGAGACATCGTCATTCCTGACCAAGACAAGACTGCCCGGTCGTGAACCATTCCTCTCGCACAGTTGAGGTCGGGAGGATACGCCTTTGTGAATTAAATGTCAATCTTTTTTCACCAACAAACTGCGACTGCCGCGAAGCTCCAACAAACGGCGTAGAGACCGTGGTGGAACGATTCTACTGCCTGCTGGTTGCTAGTAAAAATGTCCCTCTCAGGTTGACAACCAAACTTTTTACCACTGGCAACAGAGCAATGAACGAAAACTCCCAGGCAGGGCTAATCGTAGTTTCGCCCCAGACCATCAGCCGCGAAGCTACGCTTCTATTATCTCGTAATCCGAGGTGATGGTGGCGGCTTTGCGAAGCATCGCCGAGGCAGAGCAGTACTGATCCTCGGAGAGGGCGATTGCCTTCTCGACTTTTTCCACGGAAAGCCCGCTGCCGGAAATTGTGTAGTGAATGTGAATGTTGGTGAAAACCTTGGGGTGTTCCTCGGCGCGTTCGGCGGTAACGTCTATCTCGAAGTCGGTTACTTTCTGGCGCATCTTCGTCAGGACCGAGACCACGTCCATGCCCGTACAGCCGCCGAGACCGATCAGCAGCAGCTCGATTGGTCGCACGCCGGAGTTAGAGCCGCCGAAGTTTTCCGGCCCGTCCATGGGAACCCAGACCGAAGAATCGGCCTTGCCGACCATCGTTATTCCGCTAACCTGTTTAATTTTGATCTTCATCATAATTCCTGAGTTGGTTGAGGTGTGTGTTGTAAAAGGGAGGTGCCGTTTTGCGAACTTCGCGAAAGTCCTGTTTTCCAGAAGAAGCCCGCGCCCAACTTGCGATTTGCTGAGTGAGGTCAAACCCGTTTATTTGGTAACCAGCTTCATGATTTTATCCCGCACGACCTTAGGCTCGAAGGGTTTGAAGAGGACGGCCTTGAGACCGTCTTTGCGAGCCTTGAGCAGAGAATGGGTCGGGTCGTAGCCAAAGCCAGTCATCAGAACGATTTTCGTCTGGGGGCGGATTTCGAGGATTTCCGAATAGACCTCGTAACCCGTCTTGCGGGGCATCATAATGTCGGAGATAACCACGTCGTAGGGTTCAGCGGTGGTAGCCATGCTGACCGCTTCTTCACCGTCGGCGGCGGTATCGACCAAAAATCCCTCGTTACGCAGGTACTCGCTCAGAAGCTCGCGGATGCCCTCTTCGTCGTCGGCGATGAGAATCCGATAGCGTTCCGGCAGGGGACAACAATCCCCGATGCTGGCGGCAAAATCGACCATCGTAACCTCGCCGGAGACCTCGGTTACCCGATAACCGCTGCCGTGGGCGAGCTTGTTGAAGTTGGAGACGATGGTGCTGATTCGATGGGCATGCTTCAGAGCCAGCTTGAGTTTGTCGCGGAGCAGGTCAGGGTCGTGAACGCCCATACTGACCGACTGCATGGCGATGGAGACTGCGGCGATAATCGTCTCCAGGGGATTGTTGATCTCATGCCCCACTCCGACGGCTGCTTCGGCAAGGGTCTTTTGTTTCTCAGCGGCAATCAGTTTGCGGTCCATCTCCAGATGCTCGCGGAGGTCCATCGCTACACCCTCGGTACCAATCAGCCTTCCGTCGGAATCAAGAAGGATGTTCGCGGAGAGGGAGATGGGGATTTCCTCGCCGCTCTTCGTGGTAGCGGTGGTCTCAAAGCCGGAGATAAAACCGTCTGTCCGTAGTGCCAGCTCAATGGCGTGGAAGTCCTTAACATTGGTGTAGAGTTTGCCCGCCGGCTGCCCATGAATCTCCTCGGCGGAGTAACCAAAAAGCCGCTCCGAGGCGTGATTAAAGATGATAATCCGCCCCCTGGTGTCCGTGGCGATAATCATGTCGGCGGAGCTTTCTATCATGTTGGAAAGATAGCTTTTGGCGTGTTCGAGTTCTCGATGAAGGCGGTCTCCGGCGATGGTTGCCGCCGCGACGCTGCCAAAAAGCTCCAGCAGCTTGAGCGTGCGGGCGGTGGGACGGCGACCATCGAAGGGGTCGTCCAGCGAGAGCGTGCCGACGAGCCGTTTGCGAGGACCGTACAGCGGCACGAAGAGCATATCTCTGGGGTGCCAGTTGACGAACTCGTCGTCGGTAAGATGGCTGGTGATTCCAACCTCACGGTCAAATATCTGCTCGGTCTCTGGGTACGGAACAAAGTAGGAATGGCTGATTCGATAGCGTTCACTGAGAATCTTCCGCCGCTCCACCGGGGAGAGGGGCGTGGCGTTCTTTAACTGAATCGCTTCTTCCTCGGACACTCCCGCGTGGCCATAACCAAGAACGCTGAGGTCATCGTCGAGGAGGGTAATCACGGCACGACGGTAGGTCTTGATGTTGATAATCACATTGCAGATCAGGTTGAGCTGTTCGTCAAGATCGTCCGTCGCCTGAAGGCGGGTACTCATCCGCAGGAGGGTACGCAGCCGAGCCGCCGCCTGGCGATAATGTCCCATCCGGCTGCGGAATCGACTGAGCATTTGCAGAATCTGCTTCCGCAGAGGACGATCCTCGACGAGAGCTTCCAGAATCTGTTCTCTAAGTTCTTCGTAGCGCATTTATTAAATCCTGACAGCGAGTAGGCTGTGGGGCTTGAGACGCAACACCGCCCTCCCAGCCTTGATGGGTTGGAAAAGCGTTTAGCGAGGGACGGAGAAACACCACGGTGAGTGTACCACTGATTGAACAAAACGAACAAGACTTTATCCTCTCCAACTCCGGTCTGCCGGGGACAACCCTGGCGATTGCTCCTCATTGTGGTACTCGTTTGGCAAAGGGCGAATGCTGCTGGGTTGACGGCTTGGGTGGAATTGAGATAATCTCCTGCTCTGAATTGGGAACCCCGGAGGAAAACATGCCCGAAGATCAAGACAAGCGCAGAGAGCTGAAGCGGATGACAACCAGCGTATCCTGCGCTGGCTGAGCGGGTAAGCTGGGGGCTGCGGCCCTCCGGCAGGTGCTGGATGCCCTGCCACCGATTAACGACGACCGCCTGCTTTCACCGATTCATCACGCCGACGATGCCGGGGCGATGCGCCTGGGCGATGGTCGGGTTCTCCTCGCCACCACGGACTTCTTTACGCCGGTGGTGGACGACCCCCGTGACTATGGGCGAATCGCGGCGGCGAACTCCCTCTCCGACATCTACGCGATGGGGGCGGAGCCGCTGGGCGCGCTGAACATCGCCTGCTATCCCGACAAAGACTACCCCCTGAGCTACCTGACCGAGGTGCTGACCGGAGGTCAGGAGAAGCTGACCGAAGCGGGCGCGGTACTCCTGGGAGGACATACCGTTACCGATGCCGAGTTCAAGTATGGCATGGCGGTCTTCGCCGTCTGGCCGGAGGATGAACTCTGGGCGAACGCCGGAGCGAAGGTCGGCGACTTCATCGCCCTGACCAAACCGCTGGGGTCGGGGATTCTCTCTACCTCGCTGAAAGCCGGGGAACTGTCCGCCGAGGGCTTGACCACCCTGACGGAGACTGCGGCACGGCTGAACAGCTACGCCGCCCGGCTGATGCGACCCTTCAAGCCCCACGCCGTAACCGACGTTACGGGCTTTGCCCTGGTTGGACACGGGCTGGAGGTCGCTCGGAACTCCAAAGTCTGCCTGGAGATAGAGCTTGCCCGGCTGCCGCTGATGCACGCCGAGGTCATCCCAATGGCAGAAGAAGGGCTGAAGCCGGGGGGGCTGTTCAAGAACATCACCGCCTTCGCCGCCGAGGTCAGCCTGCCAGAGAATCCGCCGAAGCAGCTACTCCACCTTGCCCACGACCCCCAGACCTCCGGCGGGCTGCTGTTCTTCGACAATGAAGAGAAGTGGGCGGACTACGAGGCAGCGTTTAAGAAAGCTGGCGAGCCGCTCTTCCGCCTGGGACGGGTGGTCGAGGGAACCGGCATCCGGCTGGTTTAGGGAATAGCAGAGAGCCAATTGGATTACATGTAGGGGCGCAGCGTGCTGCGCCCTTTTCTAATTTGACAAGAGGTGTTAAATGTAGGGCAGGCATTTTAATGCCTGCCGTGGAATTGAAGTACGCTGCAAATAGCAGCAAGGGGTTGAA
>SWBW01008097.1_pt1 | contig 18971 bp, 19 predicted proteins | sample 4693041 | NCBI WGS metagenome assembly SWBW01 (sample SAMN10267271, study PRJNA491770) | bioreactor metagenome | isolation source: DHS bioreactor inoculated with marine methane seep sediment | place: Japan: Omine Ridge, Nankai Trough | collected 2006-05-06 | reverse complement strand
CGGCGGACACGGGTAAGAAGATGGGCATGGCCTGCACCTTCAACCGCGTGCAGGCGATGATCGACTGGGCCGCCCGGCGCACGCCGCGACGGGCCACGGTCTGGGCCTTCCCCTTCGGGGGGAGCACCTTCGCCGAGGTGGCGAGGCGGTAGGCGGGCATTCTCGTTGTGGGCGTGTCGACGCTATATAGCTGAAATTATAGATTGTTTACATGAGATACGATCTCACCCACAATTAAATATCGATATTTCGATTTGCTTATCGAACTATCGATATATACTGTATTAACCCGATGGAAGAATTTGATAAAATACGTTCTTACATTGCCAGAAAAGTGCGTGCTCTACGTCAGGCTCGGCGATGGACCCAGGCCGAACTCGCTCGGCATCTCAGGCTCTCGCAGAATCGCCTGAGTGAGATCGAGCGAGGGAAGGGCTCGTTCACAGCTGAACAGCTCCTCACCATCTTGCGGCTCTTCAACGTATCGGTGACGCACTTCGCTCCACGCACTGCAGACCGTGGCCTTGAGCTTCAGAACGCGTTGGCCCGGCTCGGCGCGAGCCATCTGAAGGAAACAGATCAGATCCTCCCCAACGAACAGCTTGAAGCGGTGACGGAGGTGGTGCGCCGTACCCTGGTCAGTGGATCGCCGCGGCTGGTCACCGCGCTTGGCCCCGTGCTGGTCAACAACATCGATCGCACCAACCTCCAAGGGCTCAACGTGCAGCTCGCCGAGGCCGGCTTACAGCGGCGGCTGGCCTGGCTGGTGGACAACATACTCGCGGCCATCCGTCGTGAACTCTCACAGCCTCAGCCACGGCGATGGGCCAGACGCCTCCGTCGGACAGAGGTCATACTCGGCGTCTTCCTCGAGCCGTTGCTGGCGAGCCAGCGCGGAGAGACGTCGGCCCCACCGGACATCCTCGACGCAGGGATCCGCAGCGAGCGCACCCTGAAGGAGGTCAAAACGGCGTCCTCCGCCTTTTCGAAGCGCTGGGGAGTTGTAACGCGGCTTCAACCTGAGGACTTCGTGCTCGCGCTGAGGGGGGCGCGCGCTGATGATTGAAGTGTTCTTCCAGGAGCTCGACCAACGTCTGCAAGCTGTGCAACAAGATGAACTCCAGCTCCGAATCATCGGCTCATCTGCGCTCCTACTTCAGACCAACTATAAGCGCGGCACCAAAGACAGCGATGTGCTGGAGACGGCGAAGCTAACCGCCGAAACGCAGGAGCGGCTCTTGGGGCTCGCCGGCAAAGGGTCAGCCCTTCATCAAAGGCACAAGCTCTACCTGGAGTTCGTGCCGAGAGGGCTCCCGTTCCTGCCTCAGCGTCCACGGTGGCTTCCGCTCACCGAACTGAACACGTCGCTCGATCTGCTGGATCTCGTCGCCCTGGACATTGTCGACGTCGTGGTAAGCAAGCTCAAGCGTTTCGTCGCCAATGACCAGCGCGACATCGAAGCGATGATCGATCGCGATCTCGTGCCACACGACAGCCTCATCGCCCGCTTCCGCGCAGCAATCGACTTCAACAGCATGTCCGCCATGGCTGACGATTTCCCGGCCTACGTGCGCAACCTGCACCAGGTCGAGCGAGACTCTTACGGTGTCGATGAAACCACGATTGAGCTGCCGGGGTGGGTCTAGTCAGGCTGCCACGTCGTGGCGCGGATTCAACGCCAGCGCAGCGCACGCACCCGGTCGTCCAGCCGGGTCAACCCCGCGTCCAGCGTCGCCTGCAGCGCGGCCTCGTACTCTGCCGCGGTGATCCGTCGCCCCAGCGACGCGTCGCCGCGCACGTCGCCGCAGGGCCGGTACTGATCCATCACGTTGACGTAGGTCTGCGTGGACAGCTCCTCGGCGATGAAGCGCATCGCCGGGGAGTTGGCGGTAGTCGGGCACGCCGCTGTAGCGCGCCCCCGGCGCGTCGGCGGCGTACTTGAGGTCCGGCATGTAGATCTCGACCACGCCGTCGAGCAAGCGCAGGGTATCGAGCGCCTCGTAGCCGCCGCAGTTGTAGACCACGGGGATCGTCAGCCCCCGCCCCGCTGCCAGATCCAGCGCCTCGAGGATCTGCGCGGTCACGTGGGTGGGCGTCACCAGGTTGAGGTTGTGGCAGCCGTACTCCTGCACCGAGAGGAAGGCTGCGCAGAGCGCACCTGCGTCCACCTCCTGGCCGCGGCGTGCGTGGCTGATGTCGTGGTTCTGGCAGAAGGAGCAGCCCAGGTTGCAGCCGCTGAAGAAGACCGTGCCAGAGCCGCGGGCGCCCACCAGCGGCGCCTCCTCGCCGAAGTGCGGCCCCACCGACGAGAGCTGCGCCAGCCGGCCGACGCCGCAGGTGTCGCGCGCGTCTTGCAGGCGATCCACCGCGCAATGGCGCGGGCAGAGGTCACAACGTTGCAGCCGGACCAGCGCCGCCTCGGCCCGCCGGCGGAGCTCCCCCGCGGCGTGCAGCGCCAGATACCCCGCCCCGCTGCTACCGGGCACCGGCCCCCCCGGACGCGGGCACAGCCGCCGGAGCAGACGCCGGAGACCCCTCCTCCCCGGCCTTCTTCTCGGGCTCCACCTTCTCGCTGTCCTTCCAGATCCTGATCTTGGAGGTGGGCTTCTTGCAGCCAGGATCGTTGCTGCGCAGCTGGACCTGGCGCCCGGCGGTGAAGCTCGTGCACCCTGCTCGACCCGAAAAGGAGATCTGGATCGGCACGGTGGTGACGTCGCCTTTGGCTGTGGGCTCGCCCACCGTGGCCGAGGCCGCGGGCCCGCTGGCGCCCTCGGCGAGCCCCAGGGGCGCCACCTGCACCGCGGTGATGTAGCGCAGCGCCTTGTAGTCGAACACGCGCCAGCTGACGCGGAAGCGCTGGGAGGCGTCAGGGACGCGCAGGGTCACCTCACGACTGCACGCATAGGTGGTGTCGACGGCCAGCAGCCGGCGCAGCGCCTTGCGCGGCAGCTTGTCGCGCAGGTCGACGCGCAGGGTCGGCGAAGGGAGTCGACCGTCGCCGCCACAGCTGACGACGCCGGCCAACAGGATCCAGATCAGTGGAGCGTGGGTGCGCCTCATCGTTTCCTTTCGGTGGGTCCTCGAGTAAAGATACCAGACACTCGATCCCTGATGCCACGTCCCCTCACCGAGCTCCCCCTCCCCCGGGCCATCGCCCGCCTCGCCTGGCCGGCCATGGCCTCGATGATGATGGTCAACATCTTCAACCTGGTGGACGCCTTCTGGGTCGGTCGGCTGGGCACCGACGCGCTGGGCGGGATGACCGCCTCGGCCTTCGTGGTCTGGTGCCTCCACGCCGCGGCGATGCTGGTGGGGACGGGGCTCAACGCGGTGGTGGCCCGGCGGGTGGGCGAGCGCCGCACCCACGAGGCCGCCCTCGCCGGGGGCCACGGCCTGGTCCTGGCCACGGGGCTGGCCGTACTGCTGATGGCGGTGACTCTGCCGCTGCAAGACCGGCTCTTCGAGCTGCTGCGCCTCGACGCGGGGCTGCGTGACGCCGCCTCGGCCTATATCCAGCCCATCCTGTTGGGCTTCCCTGCGGTGACCTGGTGGTACACGGTAGAGGCGATCTTCCGCGGCAGCGGCGACACCCGCACGCCCATGATCGTCCTCAGTGGGGCCCTGCTGCTCAACGCCGTGCTCGATCCGGTGATGATCTTCGGCCTCGGGCCCGTGCCGGCCCTGGGCATCGCCGGAGCGGCCTGGGCCACGGTGATCGCTCACGCCGTGGGCGTAGTCTGGGCCATGGCCCTGCTCCTGGGCAGGGATATTCGGCCGCGACTGCCTGGTCTCACAGCGCTCTCGCCCAGCCTGCTCCTGACGCTGGTCCGCGTTGGGACGCCGGTGGCCTTCAACAGCTTTTTCTTCAGCATGATCTACATCTTCCTCACGCCGATCATCGCCGAGTTCGGTGGTTCGGCCGTGGCCGCGGTGGGGGTAGGGCATCGGGTTGAGGGACTAACCTATTTCACTTGCATCGGCTTCGCCACGGCGGCCTCCACCCTCGTGGGACAGCACATGGGCGCAGGCCAGCCCAACAAAGCAGGCAAGCTGGCCTGGCTATCGACCGGCTATGCAGCCGTAATCATGGTTGTATTTTCAGTTCTGTTCTACTTGTTGGCGCCCTGGATCTACGCCCTCTTTTCAGACGACCCCACGGTCATCGCCCACGGCGTCCAATATCTGAGAATCATCGCCATATTCGAGACTTGCATCGCCTTTGAGTATGTCCTCGAAGGCGCCTTCGCTGGCGCAGGCAACTCGCTGCCACCCATGCTGATCTGCGTCCCTCTCACCGCTCTGAGGATCCCGGCAGCCTACATCCTCTCCAGACCTTCCTGGGGCCTCGGTGCCGCCGGAATCTACTGGGCCATCGGCGTCTCTTCCCTCTTCAAGGGCGCCCTGATGGTCACCTGGTTCCGCCTCAACCGCTGGAAACACTCCAAGGTGTGAGGCCAATCCTCAACTCTGACATCGATGTCATGCCCTTTGTTGAGCTGACATGAAAGCCCCGGATCCACCCTCTGGCCATCCCACGTCGTCTTACCCCCTTTGTCGCTGTGCTTATCTTTGCTTTTAATTACAGCTGCATATCGGAAAATGTGGGCCTGGCATCTCCATTGCAAAATACAAAACCAACAATGGAGGCAGCCATGAAGAACCGAACCCAAAACATCCTGGCCATCACCCTGACGCTGACCCTGATCGCGCTCACCGGATGTGGCGATGCCGGTGACTCGGCGCTCCACAAGGCCCCACCCGCTACCCCGCCCAACCCGGACGTGCCGATGATTGAGGAGTCGGACCTGTTTCGCCTCGAGGGGGACACCCTCTACGTCCAGAATCAGCACACCGGCCTCAACATCATCGACGTTTCCGTCCCCACCAAGCCCAAGCTGGTGGGCCGCGCCCCCTCCGGTGGCGGCGCTGGCGGTGAGATCTACCTCCGACCCCAGCAGGCCATCGTGCTGCTCAAGCAGGCCACCAGCGCCTGCCTCCAGCCCAAAAACCTCGACCCTGCCGGCTGGAAGTTCAACGCCGAGGTGGTCTTCGTGGATACGAGCTCCAAGACGCACCCCCGAGTGATGTCGCGCTACTGCATTCCTGGGTCCCTGGTGGACATCCGCGGGGTTCATAATGTCCTCTACGTCGTCTCCTCGGGTCCCAAGGCCTCACGGGTCATCGCCATCGGCATCAGCGACGCCCAGAACGCCACCATCATGAACACCCTTGAGTTCCCCGGCGAGTCCAAGCAGATCTCGCTCACGCCCAAGACGTTGATGGTGGCCAGCGTCTCCTCGCTCCAGCCTGGTAAGACGCTGGTGGAGCGCTTCGCCATCGACAACCAGGGCTCCATCGGGGCGCTGGGCAGCATCAGCGTCAACGGCTCGCCTCAGGGGCGCATGCACCAGCAGCTCTACAACAACAGCCAGTTCCGCATCGTGACCTACGATGGGTCGGCCCGCCGCAGCATCCTGACCATCGTGGACATCACCGACCTGAACAAGATGACCGTGCTGGGCTCGCTGCCCAACATCGGCCAGGGCGAGAAGCTCTACGCCACGCGCTTCCAAGACACATGGGCTTACGTGGTCACCTTCCGCCGCACCGATCCGCTGTGGATCATCGACCTCAGCACGCCCTCCAAGCCCAAGCTGGTGGGCGAGCTGCACGTCCCGGGCTGGAGCGACTTCATCTTCCCCCGCGGCAGCCGCCTGATCACCGTGGGCCGGGGCAACAACGGCAACGGCCTCGCCGTCTCGCTGTTCGACGTCTCCGATCCCACCAACCCGCGCTCCCTCAGCCAGATCACCCTGGGTGCCTCCAACACCAGCTCTGAGGCCAACGTCGACCACCGGGCCGTGACGATCCTGGAGCAGCCGGGCGGCAACCCCCTGGTGCTGGTCCCCCACACCTTGGTTCACTACGCCAGCTCCTGCGACATCTCGGATCAGCTGCAGCTGGTGGAGGTGATGCCGGATCGCCTGGAGATCCGGGGCGTGGTGAAGCAGAAGGGGACAATCCACCGCTCACTGCTGGTCAAGAGCTCGCTCTACTCCATTTCGGAGCATGAGGTCCTGGCCGTCGACATCAAGGACATCAACAACCCGCGCATCGACACCGCGGTAACCACGGGCAGCGGTGAGTGGCAGGACCCCAACCGCTCGTCCTACTGCTCCAACTACAACCCCGACGACTACGCCTACTACGGTAACGACTACGAGGATAGCTCGGGCCCCTTCATGTTCCGCTGTGACCTCGGCGCCGCCGCTGGCACCAGCGCGCCACCGGTCAGCGTCGCCATCGGCATGATCTGGCTGGGCCTCTGGTTCATCCGCCGCCGCCGCTAACACCAGCGCCCCTCCCCTCTTCGCCCCGCCCCTCACCTCACCTCACCGCTCCCCTGTTCTCCCCCTTGGGCAAAGCTTGAAGATCACGCTATCCTGCCCGTCTAAACTGGGAGCCGGGAGGGGGGCGCAGCGAAGCGGAGCGTCCCGGCGACCTTTGGAAACTGGGAGCCGGGAGAGGGGCGCAGCGAAGCGGAGCGTCCCGGCGACCTTTGGAAACTGGGAGCCGGGGGCGCAGCGAAGCTGAGCGTCCCGGGAGGAGGAGATACATATGCGAGCCGTGGTCCTTGGTCTGGCCATCCTGGCGACAAGCGCGACGGCGGCCCACGCCGCCGGACGCTGTCACCTACTGCGGGGCCCCAAGCTGAAGCTGGCGCAATCGCTCTACGAAACGGTCCACCCCTACGACTGCTGTGACGAAAACCTGGCCCGCTGCCTCAAGCAGCGCAAGGTCTGCAAGCTGGCCCTGCGGCTACGCGACGAGGTCTGCCGTAGGCTGCTGGCTGGGCAAAAGGCCCCACAGATCAAGAGCGCCATCGAGCGACGTGCCCGCAGCATGACCCCGGTGGGGAAGCAGGCCGCCATCAACCTCGTGGGCGCGCCGGCCACTGGCGCCGCCTCGGCACCGGTGACCGTGGTGGTCTACGCCTGCGCGCGCTGCCCAATGTGCAGCCGGACCGTGCCGCTGCTGGACACGATGGTCACCCGCGGTGCGCTCCGCGGGCGGGTCAAGCTCCACTTCAAGCCCTTCCCCATTCGCGGCCACGCCGGTGCGCTGGAGGGCGGCCTGGCCATCGTGGCAGCCGCCCGGCTGGGCAAGCTCTGGCCCTACGTGCGGCTGCTCTACCGCAATTACCACAGCTTCTCCAAGGACAAGCTGGCCGCCTGGGCCAAGCAGGCAGGCATGAGTGAGGCCGCCTTCACCCTGCAGATGAGCTCTTCCAGCACTCGCAGTGCCCTGATTAAAAGCAAAAAGGAAGGATTGCGCAACAAGGTCAACGCCACACCGACCCTGTTCATCAACGGACGCAAGTATGTCGGCGACCTGGACCGCGAGTCCCTCAAGGATGTCCTGGAGGAAGCGGCGGACCGGGCCCAGGGCAAGCGGTACTGACATGACCAAGCCCGAAGAGAAGATCCCCTGCGGCCTCTACCGCACCACACAGGCGATCCCGGACACGGTACCTGCCGGTGCGCTGGTCTACTACCACAACCATGGGGACCCTGGGCCTGGGGTCTATCTGCCCCGAGACTGGCGCAACAACCAGGCTATCTTCCACGAGCGTGGCAACACGGTACCGGACGCGACCTATGCACAGACGCTGGTCCCGCTGCCGGCGGAGGGGTTCTACAGGGTTTTGGAGGGGTTCCACTGCTGCGAGCAGCGCTGCACGTTCTTTGAACAAGATCAGCTGGTCCAGCTGGGTTACAACGGCGACGCTGAGCCGATCCTCTTCGTTCCGAAACAGATCGAGGGTGCCCTGTCTGTTCCATCTGCCGGGACCAAGATCGATCAAGAGCGCCTGTCAAAGATCACCTTGTTGAAGGTACCCACGACTGAGGCAGCGCCGCTAACTTCGCCTTCCCTCAACTGAGCACTCCGACGATGACGACAAGGCACGGTACTTCATTTGATTGAGAAAAGATCTGGTAAACTATGGGCCGAAGTATCAACCCAGGTCAGGGGTGAGGTGGTTTGTTGACCTATACTCATTCAGTGAGTGGCACTCAAAGAACGTTATTCAGGTCGGCGTCAGAGCAGGATAGCTCCTGACGACTTGATGTTGGTGTACAAACCAGCCTTCATGAAGAGGTTCAGTAGGTAGATGACGTCAGATTCGAAATACAAACTTGTTCGTAAGATTGCCTCGGGTGGAATGGCGGAGGTCTACCTGGCAGTGCAGCGGGGGCTGGCAGGTTTCGAGAAGCCTGTCGTGATCAAGCGTATCCTGCCGCACCTTTGTCAGGATGAGCAGTTCGTCCAGATGTTCCTCGACGAAGCGCGACTCGCGGCCTCCCTCAGCCACTCCAACATCGTCCAGATTTTCGATGTTCAGAAGGATGCGGAGAGCTTCTTCGTCGCCATGGAGTACATCTCTGGCGAGGATCTCCGCTTCATCCTGGGCAAGTTCCGCAGCTCCAAGGACATGCTCCCTGTCCCCATCGCCTGTCAGATCGGTATCGACATCGCCACGGGCTTGCAGGCTGCGCACGAATCCACCGATCCCGAGGGCAAGGAACAGGGGATCATCCACCGCGACATCGCCCCCAGCAACGTGATCGTCAGCTTCGACGGTAACGCCAAGCTCGTTGACTTCGGTGTCGCCAAGGCCAACGTCCACAACATCTACACGCGCCCTGGCGCGCTCAAGGGCAAGCTGGCCTACAACAGCCCGGAGCAGATCCAGCGCAAAGATCTGGACGCGCGCACCGACGTCTTCTCGCTGGGGATCGTGCTGTGGGAGCTGCTGACGTCACGTCGGCTGTTCAAGGGCCCCAGCGAGGCGGCGGTGCTCCGCACGGTGATGGAAGCGCCGGTGGAGCCCCCCAGCTCGATCAACAAGAACGTGAGCAAGGACCTCGACGATCTGGTCCTGAACGCCCTTAAACGAAACCGCAGTGCGCGCACGGCCACGGCCGCGGAGATTACCTCTGGCCTCGAGCTGGTGCTCAAGAAGGCGGGCGAGACCACCAGCCCGCACGCTGTGTCGGACTGGATGAAGTCAGCCTTCGCCGACCGGCTCAACCGCCGCAAGACCATCGAGCAGGAGATGGCCCAGCAGGCCTGGGACGTCAGCTCACCGGGCGGTGACGTCCCCTCGATGTTCTCCAGGGTGGAGAACTCGGCCTCGGTGCTCCCAGTCGTGAGCGCGAGCTCGAGCGTTGGCTCCGTCAGCTCTGACGTCTCAATGAGCAGCGCCCCCAACCAGGAGCGCGAGCGGAACTCGAGCAAGGTCGTGCTGTACACCATCATCGCGACCCTGGCCATCATCGCCCTGATGGGCGTGGCCTTCTGGATGGGGACCAAGAGCTCTATGGGCAATCCTGACGGGACCGGCGCGCTGGCGCTGGCTTCGTCCAGGTCGAGCGCGAGCACCATCAGCGGCGCCGCTGGTACCACCGGTACCGAGCCGAGCAGCGGCTCCGCCGCCACGACAGCGCCATGCACAACACCAAACAAGAAGGAGGCGGCCCCGACGCCGGCCAAGGTCGAGGCGCCGAAGCCGACGGCCGAGACCAAGGGAGCGGCGCAGCCACGCAAACGCTTCTCGTACCGGCGAGGCCCTCGTCGACCGGCCGCCAGGCCTGAGCCCCAACCCAGGGTCGCCGCAGCGCCGGCCGTTGTGCCGCCCATCCCCGTGCCGGTGCCCATCCCCGTGCCGAGGGCCAAACCAACGCCCAAGCCGCCAGCGCCCAAGCCAGTTGCCAAGCCCACCTCGTCGATGGGCACGCTTCGCGTGCTCTCGGACGGGCCGGGCTACGTCTTCGTGGACGGACGCAACACAGGGAAGACCACCCCGACGGTGCTCAAGCTGCCGGTGGGGACGCACCAGATCATGGTCATCCTCAAGGGCAACAATGCCCGGGTGCGACAGGTTGTCCGCATCATGCCCAACAAGGTCATCCACCTGCGCCTGCGCTAGCCGCGGCCAGGGTGGTGACCAGGGCGGTGGGTACGAACACCAGGATGCGTCGTGGGAAAATCGCCGCCAACAAGCACCCCCACCGAGGACGCCGGATCGATCGTCGATCTGCTGAAGGCCGTCGCTCAGACGCCTGAGGCGACGAGGCCGCGGCTCCCTGTGGGCGTGGTGCTCCACGACACCCACCGCCTGGTCCGCTTCATCGGCGAGGGGGGCATGGGGGCGGTCTATGAGGCGGTCCATGTCCGCCTGAGCAAGCGCCGCTTCGCGATCAAGATCCTCAAGGCGATGCAGACCGGGAGCACGACCCCTTACGCGCGTTTCAAGCGGGAGGCCGAGATCGCAACCTCGCTCGGCCACCCCAACATCGTGGACGTGCTCGACTTCTATGAGACGGAGGATGGGCGCCCCTGCATGGTGATGGAGCTGTTGCAGGGCGAAGATCTCGAGTCGCTGCTACACCGGGTGGGCAGGCTCGAAGCGCCGCAGCTGCTGCCGATCCTCAAGCAGGTCGGCGCGGCGCTCCAGGCCGTCCACGACCGTAGCGTGGTCCACCGAGATCTCAAGCCGGCCAACATCTTCCTGGTCACCGGCGACCGCGGCCAGGTCAAGCTGCTCGACTTCGGTATCTCCAAGATCCGTGATGAGGACACGGTGCTCACCAGCAACGTAGCGATGATCGGGACGCCCCAGTACATGTCGCCCGAGCAGAGCATCGGCCAGTCCGCTGACGTCGATCACACCACCGACATCTTCGCCCTGGGGATCATCTGCTACCAGGCGCTCTCTGGCAGGCTCCCCTTTGACGCGCCCACCATCCCTGGCGTGCTGTACAAGATCTGCCACGAGGAGCCCCCCTCCCTCTCCGAGCTCGTCGAGGCGCTGCCTCCGGGCGTGGCGCCCGTTCTGGCGCTGGCGCTGGCCAAGGAGCGCTCGAAGCGCTTCTCCCGCGTGGATGCCTTCGTGGCGGCGCTGGAGCGAGCGTTCAACGAGGCCGCCACGCTGCCGCCGCCGGTCCCGCCTGTGTTGACGCCGGATCCAGAGCACGCTGCCGCACCTGCGCTGGAGACCTTGCCCCAGCTCCCGTTGGCACCGCCGCGCTGGCGGCCTTGGCTGGCCGGCGCGCTCATCGTCGCCGCGCTGACCGGCCTCGGGCTCTGGCTCCAGCAGCGGTCACAGCGCGCAGGGCAGAGCGGCCGCGTTGACGCGGCGGTGAGGCCAGCGGTGACGCCGCCCCAGACCCACGACGCGGCGGTGGACCACCGGCCTCCGCCAGCCGCGACCGACGCCGACATCGGGGTGAAGACCGCGCCGCCCGCGCCGCGCCGACCGCAGCGCACCAGGCGGCCCGGGCGAGACGAACCGTTGCCCCAGCTTGACGGGGGGGCGACGCGCAAGCGCATCTACGATAAGCTCGACGACTCGCGGCGCGATCGACAGCCCGCCAGCAAGAAGAAGATCTATGACAACCTGTAGAGCCGCTCTTCTCCTCCTCGCCGCGGCGGCGCTGGTGCTGCTCACGTGGCCCGCCGGAGCCCAGACGCCCAAGGAGCAGGCCACCGCCCTGGTCAAGCAGGGCAGCTCGGCCTACGACCGCGGCGACTACGCCACGGCCCTTCAGCGGTTCGAGCGCGCCAACAAGCTCTTCCCCAGCTACAAGATCGTGTTCAACATCGCCACCACCCTGGAGTACATGGGGCGCAGGGCCGAGGCGGCCCAGCACTACGCGCGCTTCCTGCGGCTGGGGGGGCCAGCGGCCTCCATCGAGATGATCAAGGGGGCCCGCGCTGCGCTGGCCAAGCTGGAGCCTGGGCTGGGGCGCCTGACCCTGGCCTGCGCGGAGCAGGGGGCCACGCTGCGGGTGGGTGGCGTGACACGAGGCACCACGCCGTTGACCGCCCCGCTCTACCTGGCGCCGGGACAACACGAGCTGCGCCTGGAGAAGCCGGGATTCACCACGTTGAGGCGCGAGGTGACGATCCGCGCCAGGGAGGAGCGCCGCCTGGAGCTGCGGCTGGAGCGCCTCCCGCCGGCGAGCGCCCCCACGCCGCTCACCCCTCCTACGAGCGCACCGGCAGTGACGCACAGACCCACGCCCGCGACGACGCCCGCGACGGCTCCGCCCACGGCCGTGGACCGCTCCCCACACACGCGGACGATCTGGGGCTATACCACCCTGGGACTGGGCGTCGCCCTGACCGCCGCGGCGGCGGTGCTCTACGGCGTGGGCGGCAGCGAGGGGGCCGAGGCCCATGATCGCTACACCGAGGTGACCAGCCAGCCCGGCCGGGCGCTGTCGGTCATCGACGCGCACCGCGCGGAGGTGGAGGCCGCGCGGGAGAAGATCCTGGCCAGCAACATCCTGATCAGCGCCGGGGTCGTGACGCTGGGCGCCTCGCTCTACCTCTTGCTGACCCGTCCTCGACCCCCGGAGGCCGCGCCCGCCCCCGCGCCTGTGGCCGTGGGGCTGGTCCCCGGCGGCGCCCGGGTCACCCTCGGTGGGGTTTTCTAGCAGCCGCGAGGGGTGTTTCGGCACGAGACTTGGCGGGGGGAAGCTTAAGCCGCAGAAAAAGGCCCAACCAGGTCATCCGCAAGACCTGATTGTAGACTGGCGCAGGTTTGATCGAGCAGGGATTAAGACAAGCATATCAGATCCGCTCAACCCATGAACTGGTCGAGGGGCGCGTGGAAGGATACTTGGTATAGCGTCAGCGCCGGCTCATGCCCGGCCGCATGCGGGGCTCTGCGATCTGCAGGTAGAGGTCGAGCCCGGGCTTCAGGCCCTTCTTGAAGGTTGTCTGCTGCTGGTGGATGGGGATGTCATGCCCCTCGGCTCGCGCCACCTCCTGAATCTGGGCCACACCGGTCTTGCGGCTGTAGGTCACCGTCTTGATGTTCTGGATGCCCGCCGCGAGCGGGCTCTTGATCGTGGTGACGATCGAGTCGCCCTTCGTGCGGCTGTGGGCCACCTTCATCGGGAGGTCGCCAGGCTGATAGGCCACCACCGTACCGTTGCGGTGCTCCACCAGGGTAGCCGGGCTGCCTGAAAAGAGCGGCTTGTTGCCCTCTCTCCCTTGTAGACATAGATCTTGTTCTGGGTGCGGGTGCGCGAACGCTTGATTGTGACGCGGGCCCAGTTCTCCCTTTGTTTCATGAAGCCAGATGACTTGACCAGCGTGACATTCTTGGGCAGTCGGTAGCTGGGTCGCCGCTCAGCGCAGATTGTACGTGTAGCGAATCGTGACTCGCTCACGGGCGAAGAGCGGAAAGCGCAGCCGCCGCGCCAGCCGCCCGATGCAGGTGGCCGTCCCCGTCGCCTCCGACGTGCGGGTGTGGATGACCCGACCGCTGCTCCCCGCCACGGTCAGGTGCAACACGACCTCGCCGGGGACCATCTTCAGATCGAAGCAACGCTGGACGCCGCGGCGGATGGTGGCCACGGTCCGCGCCACCTGCTCTCGCTGTGGGCGCTCCGGCAGCCCGGTCTCCTCGTCGTCCATATCGTCCGACGCGGCCTCGCTCGCGGAATCGAAGGCGACCCGCTCTGGCACGCCCACGGCGGGCCCCGGGCGGACAATGCCCTGACGGTATCCGCTGGTCCGCGCTCCTCGCTCAGCCCGGCTGACCAGCAGTGAAGGGGCTGCAGGGCGCGCCCTCACGCCAGCGCTGCTGTGCCGCGCGGGCAGCACGCTGCGCTCCTTGACCTCGTTCGTGGTCAGCGCGATGGGCTCGAAGCCGCCCCGGATCACCTCGACCTGATCCCAGTCGACGCTGACCTCGGCGATCCTGCCGGCTGGGCCGCCGGACGGGGCAGGCCGGCTCATCGCAGCTACCGCGCTGGTAGCGCCGTGGAGACCTCCGGCTTTGGTGTAGACGTACGCGCTCAGCGCGAAGACCGTACCCGCCGTGGCGAAGGTGCCCGCCACGATGACGCCGATTTTACTCCCCAGAAACCCTGCTGACATGGCGTCCTCCTCTCCTGACCCCGCACCCGATGCGGGAGGTCATTGAGGTGGTCTCGCCTTGTTGCTGTTTGTTGCAGACTTCGTCGGGCTCAGCTCTTGTTTGGCGCCAGCAGGTCGTCGAGCCGGTAGAGGATGTAGAGCAGCTGCAGGTTGCAGCCGGAGCAGTAGCAGGACGGATGATCGGAACGTTTGCGGCGGGGCCGGGCAAAGTGCTAATCCGCCCGAATGAGGGTTGGATGGCCAACACTCGCAGCTGTCTGTGTATCGGTCGCCTGCTGGTCCGCGTGCGGGAATCGGCCCGTCCCGCCAGAAGGCTGCCTCTCGACCAGCCCCACACTGGTAGGCCCCGCCCACGGGCAGTGTCTTCATCGGCTGTTACTTGTGCCGGATTTCGGCACTTCGGTGCCCCTTTTGTGCACTTCGAAGGCCTCATTCGGGCACTTCAAAGGCCCAACACCCAATGACGCCCCCCAGGGCCTCTGGCTGCGTCTAGTGGCCTGTTTTCACTTGCCTACTAACCTAGCTCAGCCAATCCAAACCGCCTCCAGCGGCTCCAGGCTGCGTCTAACGCCCAGATCCCTCGCTGAAGGCCCCCTTTTTTCCCCGATACGCTCACGGCGACGGCGACGTGGTCTGGCCCTTGTCGGAGAGGCCCCAGCAGGCGATGGCGCTGCGACGACAGCTGAGCTGAGGCTACATCGCGCTCAGGAGGCACCGCTGCTCCCGCGGTGCGCCGGTGGAGCCTCAAGAGCTTCTTCGGCGCGGACCGGCGCTGGTCTACGCCTCCTCACTGCTCTACCTGGCGAGCTCGGTCGCCCTGACGCTGGTGTTCATGGTGCTGCGGCCGCACGCACTTGGACGACCCGCCTATCAAGGGTGACGGCTGACCACAAAAGCATTTGTGTGGATTGCTGACACCTATCAATACCTCTTGATGAGCTGACCGATGGGTCTGTCACCCTATCCGGACACCCAACGCGTGGAGGCAAAAATGCAACGTAGTCAGGTTGTTGTCCTCGCCATAGCGACCATGGCCATCACGGCACCCACGGGGTGCAGCTATCCGCCCGCCAACACAGTGGTTTCTCCTGTGGATGTTTACGAAATCACAACGCAGAGCTGCACAGAGGAGTCGCGGAACGAAACCGACGCGGCCAAACCAGCTAAGGCGTCGCTCCGTGGCCTGGAGATCTTGGCGCCGGGCCACTATGTCTTCAAGCCCCTCTCCTACTGCGCCGCCGCGGGCATGCGCATCGCGATGGTCTCACCGCACCAGCGGAGGCTCCAGGGCAGGTTCCACGGCGACTGCCGCGGCGGACGGCGCCCCACGGGCCCCTTTTTCGAGCAGTCCCTGGGGTACTTTCGGGGCGGAGAGCGCCTGGACTTCAAGCTGATGACCGACCACTACCGAATGGGCAAGGTCGTCCAGCGCGCCAGCGCCAGCGGAGCCTGCCGCATCACGGACGCCTCGGACCACGTTCGGATCCTCTATCGCTTCGACTGTGACGACGGCTTCCGGATGGGCGACAGGGACGACCTCAGCTTCGAGATCTACCGCAAACGCCGCGGGGTCAAGGTGTCGGTCAGCAGCGCCCCCTCGCCCCGCCGCGTGCGCTCTCGCCACCGCGTGCAAGATCTGGCCAACCCCTTCAGGTAGCCCTGCTCGATCTGCAGCTCACTACTGTGGGCCTAACAGCCTGGACCATGCACCAATACAAGTTACTCCTGACGGCCTAACCGCTTGTACGCCCGCTGAACCGATTCCAGCTCTCTCAACCCCGCATACCAGGCGGCGAAGGCCGGATAGGGGTCCATTGGGATCTGCCCCATCTCGGCGTTCTCGCTGTAGGCGAACGCGTACAGATCCGCGATGGTGATGCCTTCCCCGGCCAGGAAGGCCCTGGTCTCCAGCACCTTGTTGACGCAGGGCAGCTGCTGCTCGATGTACCCCAGCGCCTCCTTGGCGGCCTCCTGATTCGGCACGCCGAAGCCGTACTTTTCCTTTGCCACTGTCTCGAAGGCGTACGAGCTGAAGTGCTTGCCGAGATGACATGTGAAGAAGTTCATCCACTGGTCGACGAGGGCCCGCTGGTAGTGGTTCGCAGCCGGGTACAGCTCGGACCCCTCGACGCTGGCCAGGTAGCGGCAGATCGCTCCTGACTCGAAGAGCGTCTTGCCGTCGTGAGTCAACGTGGGCACCTTGCCCAGCGGGTGTCTCTTGAGATGCTCCGGCGTCTTGTGCTCACCCTTGGCCAGGTTCATGTTGGTATATTCGTACTCGACACCGAGCTCCTCGGCGACATATAGGACCTTGGTGGTGTTGGACGAAACGCTGGTTCCATGGACATGGTACATATCGCAACCCTCCTTCACGCTTTGAACGATTCCTGAACGAGAAACCATGTGCAGGTCGAGGGCCCGGCGCAATCGAAATCGCCGCTGATCCTCAGGTCAGCAGCGGAACAGCGGTCTTCTAAGTGCAGGTGCCTCGCAGGTGCCTCACGCCTCAGCCCTGGCGCAGCGCCTCACCCGCCAGCTGACCGCAGGCCGCCGCGATGTCTTGCCAGCGCAGTCTGCGTCAGGGCGACGTGCTGCGCACGCAGCGGAAGCCGATGCCGGCGATGGGCTTGTCCGGCTGATGCGCCCAGCGGCTGGCCGCGCGCAGGTTCTGGGCCAGCGAGCCATAGTCGCCGCCCCGGACGATCCGCTCCGCGGTGGGCCCCAGGACGTTGACGGGATCGGTCTGCGGAGCCGAGCCGAGGTCCTGCAGGTACCAGTCCTGGGTCCACTCTGCCACGTTGCCCGCCATGTCATACAGGCCCCAGGCGTTGGGCAGCTTGCCCTTGGCCGTCATGCTGAAGGCGCCGGTGTTGACCGCGTACCAGGCAATCTTGCTCAGGTTGGGGTCGTCCTTCTTGCACTGGGCCAGCGTCCCGCCGCTGGCGCTGGTGGGATAGATCGCGCTGGTGCTGCCGGCGCGGTAGGCGTACTCCCACTCGGCCTCGGTGGGCAGCCGGTACCCGGGGCAGGCATACAGCTTGCTCCCGCTGTAGATCGCCTTTGTCGTGCAAGAGATCTTGGCCCCCGACCCGCAACTATAGCAGGTGGTCAGGCCAGCGTTGGTCGACAGCGCGTTGCAGTAGGCCACCGCCTCGTGCCAGGTCACCGTCTCCATGGGGCAGGGGCCGCCGCAGGCCTGGTTTTTGGCCTGGCTGCTGCTGCCGGTCACCGCCTTGTAGTGGTCCTGAGTCACCTCGGAGGCCATGATGTAGAAGGCCGTCGTCAAGGTGACGGAGTGCTGGGTCTCCTTGACCTGGGTCGACTCGCGGCAGGGCTCCGTGGCAGGCGAGCCCATGCTGAACGTCCCGGCGCTGATCAGCACCCAGGTGCCCGGCAGCGCGGCGTCAGCGGGCGCAGCGTCGGGCGGGCCGTCGAGCGCTGGCGCGTCGGGCGGTGCGTCCGGCAACGCGTCGAGGAGGGGCAGATCGGGCGTTGGCCCGTCCGGCCCCGCGTCCAGCTGGCCGAGGTCGACATACATGCAGTAGCCCGTGAGGCAGCGCTGCCCCGCCGGGCAGATGGGATCGCAGCGCCGGGGGTCGTAGGTCCCCTCCAGGGGCCAGAGGCTGTCGCAGCCGGCGGCCAGCCCCAGCAGGACGATCAAGGCTGCAACCCTGCTCAACACGGGGGCAGCATAACACCTCCCACCCTTGTCAGACAGCCGGGGGCCCGATATGAATACCCTCATGGACAGCCCGGATCCCGCCGCGCTGGAGCAGGAGATCAAGCGCCACTGTGACGCCGGCGACCTGCAGGCCGCCGCCACCGCGGCGCTCACCGGTTATGGCGCCGAGATCTTCGGCTACCTGATGGCCGTGCTGCGCAGCGAGACCGACGCCGGCGAGGTCTTCGCCGCCTTCTCCGAGGCGTTGTGGAAGGACCTGGGCCGCTTCCGCTGGCAGAGCAGCTTCCGCACCTGGGCCTATGTGCTGGCCCGCCACGCCGTCTCCCGGCAGCGGCGCGACCCCTTCCGCTGCGCCGAGCGGGCCGTGCCGCTCTCCCGCGCGCCGGAGGTGTTCGAGATCGCCGACAAGGTGCGCACGGCCACGCTGCAGTACCTGCGCACCGAGGTGAAGGACCGCGTGGCGCTGCTGCGCGAGCAGCTCGCCCCCGAGGAGCAGAGCCTGATCATCCTGCGCATCAACAGGCGGATGTCGTGGAATGAGATCGCCCGGATCATGTACGACGGCGGCGTTGAGGAGCCCGACCAGGCGGAGCTCGGGCGGCAGGCCGCGGCCCGGCGCAAGCAGTTCCAGCGCGCCAAGGAGCGGCTGCGACAGCTCGCCGAGGAGCAGCAGTTGATTGATTAGTTCGGAGTGGGCTGGGGGTGCGGAGGGTTACTTCAAGTAGATCTCGGCGGCCTTGAAGACCTTGGCCTTCATGTCGACGCCGCTGACCTTGATCACGACCTTGGACTTGGGCGGGTAGTAGCAGGCTCCAAGGTTGTTCTGGTTCATCTTGTCCTTCAGGACCAGCTTCTTGCGCTTCATCTTGTAGACCGGCGCAAAGGTGTAGGTCTTGCCGCGGCCGAGCAGCTTGAAGAAGCCATCCTTCTTCTTGGCCGCCTTGAGCACCTTGCCCTTGAGCAGGCAGTTGGGGAACTTGGAGTCGTCGATCCCCTTGACCTGGATCATCACCATGTCGGGGGTCATCTTCTTCAGCTTCATCTTGGCCCGCAGCGATGAGCTGCCGTCCGAGTCGGCCACCGCCAGGGCGTCCGCGCCGCCAGCGAAGGGGTCGTCGGCCCGGGCCGTGGTGCCTGTAGCGAGGGTGGCGAACAGGGCCAGGCCCGCCGCCAGCGAGATGGTGCGCTTCATTTGGTGCTCTCCTTTCGCGGTTTGATCGGCTTGGGAAGCTTGCAGGATATCCAGCCGAACTTGATCGCCTTGAGGGTCGTGCCCTCCAGGTCACCTACCACCCAGATCTTGCAGTTGTTCCGCCTCGCCAGCAGGCGGTAG
>SWBW01001812.1_pt1 | contig 18981 bp, 16 predicted proteins | sample 4693041 | NCBI WGS metagenome assembly SWBW01 (sample SAMN10267271, study PRJNA491770) | bioreactor metagenome | isolation source: DHS bioreactor inoculated with marine methane seep sediment | place: Japan: Omine Ridge, Nankai Trough | collected 2006-05-06 | reverse complement strand
CTTAATCTGCCCCCAGGTCGTTTCCTCAATCGTGGTTGGTGGGTTGTAGGTGCTAAGGAGGCTGGTGAGGTACTCCGCCTTGGTGGAGCCTCCGTCGGCCAGGGAGCCGAAGAGGATTGACGAAACGATGGTGGTACGGGAGTCGGTCTGCTGAAAGACCACGCGGGCGTTGGAGATGTTGCCCACCGGCGTGCTGGTGAAAATAACTACACCGCCGTCGTTGGTCAGTTCGTCAAGGTAGGAATCGCTGAGGTTCGTCTGATAGCCCGGACAAGCGAACGCGAGGTCCTCGCCGGGTGTTCCGGGAACGCCGCTCAGGTTCTCCACGTTGCCATCGCTGTAGGGGTTGCCATCGTGGAGGTAGTCGGCTCCCAGCAGACTCCAAAGCTCGGTACCGTGGTAGTCGTTACCAACATCGCCACCCTCCAGATAGAGCCAGCCGGACTGGGTAAAGTTCACCAGTGCTACCTGGTCGTTGTAGCTAAGTAGATCGGAATCTTTGAAGGCTCCCAGAAGCAGGAAAATCTGGTCGTAGGCGGAGAGGTCGCCGGGGAGCTGGGTTACCAAATCGTAACTGCTGCCGTTATCGTCAAGGGCGGTCAACAGTGCCTCTTCGGAACCAACATCACCGGAGCCGTCGGGATTGGTAAAGGTCAGCCCGTGGTCGTAGTCGGCGACGAGGATGTTCTGAGCCGAGAGACTCAGGGCGATTACCAGAATCAGAAAAATCGTTTTACGCAAGCTGCTTCTCCATCAAAACGCTCGTTGAGCCGAGCCAGTTTATAGGTAGCCTAAAATATCTCTGTTGGCAAGGGCAACGCGGTGCGTTGCATCACAATTTCGCGGTCAAACTGATAATTGTTTTACGTTGATCGCCACGGTCATTCGCTCTCTTACATTCATCGTTTGCGAGTAAACGTAACTTATCACTAATGCTCAAGTAGCCCCGCAGGGGCGGACCTGTGTGTCCGCCCTCGTAAAATCATCCGCCATCACCCTGCTGCTGCGGGCTTTTTAGTCGATGGGGCAATGCCCGCCCTACGCAGCATCATTGCAGATAAACCTTAACTACCCCTTAGAGCGTAACTTAGAGATTACCACCATCTCCCCTCTGGAAAGGGGGCAAAGCGGAATCTCATCGACTTCGATACGCTGCTCTTGAAGAATAAGTTCAACCGATTGAACTGACACTCCTCAGCAGGGCAATCATAACAAAAAACCGCCCCCATTGGTAAATGGTGAGGGCGGTTTGTGGCATCTCGGTTTATTGAGTGATGACCAGGCGGATGTTTTCGCTTTCAACGCCGGACTCCACCCGCAGCAGATAAACCCCTGCCGAGTGGGTGGTAAGGTCGAAGCTCAGGCTGTGCCGACCTTCGGTGAGCGTCCCGGCGTAGAGGTTATCCACCAGGCGACCAGCAACATCGTAGAGGGAAATCCGGTAGTCGCTTCCGCTGGAGTTCAGCTCCAGGGTTAACTCACTGACAACGGGGTTGGGATACAGTCCCACCAGCAGCGGCTCGCCGTATTCGTCGAGCTTGACCTCCACGGGACCGTAGATCTCGCGATGCCCCTCCGGGGTGATCGCCTCGATGCGATAGCGGGAGATCGGAGCGTTGGGGTTAGCATCGAGATAGCAGGCAGCTCCGCCGTCCAGACGGAACGGGTTTAGCCGCTCGCCGACGCTGTTGCCGCGCCCATTGTCCCGATAGAGGTTAAAGGCGACGAAGTCGGTAGAAATCTCCCAGGAGAGCAGCACGCCGTCGCTGGTCTGGTGGGCGGAGAGGGTCAGATCTCCCACGCCGGAGCCAGCCTCGAAGACCACGTCAATCGGCGTGGTGGTCTCTCCGGTAACGACCACACCCTCAAAGGTCTGGGGAATGTAGCCGTCGGCGGAGAAAGTAACGTCGTAGGTTCTGTCATCGAGGGGAAGCCAGTAGTCGCCGATCACCGTGGGGTCGTTGTACATAAAGGCTTCGGTGCGCATTGGAGAATGAGTGGGGTCATTTACAGTGATCGTACAGAGTACGGGAACGCCGGCGGTGTCTTTCGCCGTACCGTGGAGACCGTCGTCAGCGTATTCCAGATATGCCATCTGCCCGTGGTAGTTGGCATCGCAGAAGTCGATGATGTCGCCTTCGGGGAAGGAACCGTACTGACCGTCGCTTAATTCCGTTGTGGTGTCAATGCAGCCCCGCTCGCCGTAGCTCCAGTCGTTTACATCGCCATTAGTTGGATACCACTCCGCTCCTTCGCAGATGGCATCCATGTAGTCGTAATTCTGATATCCATCCCCATAATTACCCCAGCCATCGTCCAAATTGCTGTAGTAAGAACTGTCTTCGCAGCCGTCAGAGTAGTCCTGGCAGAGATTGTGCCAGATATGGGCTTTATCGGCAGCATCCGTGTACTGATAGTTCCAGACGTAGTTCAGGCAGACCGCGCCGGAGTGATGGGTCAGACCGAGGACGAATGTGTTGTCTTCGACATCGTCCGGCACGTACTGCTCATCGCCACCGGAGTAATCGGCAAGAGCCCGGGTCTCCGGTTGCGAGAAGGGATGTAGTTCGCCATCTGAACTATCCCATTGATAACTGAGATTGCGGTTGAGGTCAACATAATTTGCGTTACTGCGTCTGCTAATAACATAACCATCGGGGTTAACCAAAGGCTGGAGCCAAATCTCCATGCCATCCACCAACTCGGTAACGGCGGAAACCATTCCGTAGTCGGTAAGCAGCCGCTCGGTAAGGTAAAGTACCACCTCGTTAGCGATCTCCTCGTTACCGTGGATGGTGCCGATGACCCGAACCTCCGGCTCGTACTCCTCGGTGTCCACGTTGTCGCTGATAACGATACAACGCAGATGCCGTCCCTCCACCGAAGTGCCAACATCAACGATTCGGGCGATGCTGGGATAGGTGTCTGCCCAGGTCTGAAGCAGGGTCATGGTCTCGTCGTAGGTGTGGAGCGTGTTCCAGGGTTCGTCTTTATCACCTATAAAAGCCATCGCCCGCTGCTCGGCGTAATGCGCCTGCAGGTCTTCGACCAGCACCACACAGCCCCAGGGCATACTGTCGAGTAGCTCCAACTTGTCCTGAAAAGTGTAGCAGGTGGCGAAGCTACCGTCATAGTCGTCAATAGACAGCGGCCAATCCCGCTCCAGCATGGCAAGTCCATCCCTGCTAATCGGGCCGACCAGCACCAGGGATTCACTGACCAGAGCCTCGCCAGCCCCGACAACAATAACAGCCAGAAGAATAAACGTAACAGTCAGAAGTTTCATCCCGTTCCTTTGGTATGAGCTTTGTCAGCTTAGGCAGGGCGCATTCTAGTACCAAACTTGTGGCTTGGCAAGGGGATTGGCTTGTGAAGGGGATAGCCCGCTTCGTTTACCCTTGCGGAGCGGGGTGGTATAATCCGGCTGGTTTACTATGCGGAGGAAAGATGATTCAGCAAGCCAAGGAATCCTACTCAGTCGATGATTTCCTCGAAGAGCTTCCCTCTCAGGAACGCTTCGCGGAAACGTTGCTAAACAGGATTAAACAGTATTACCCGCTCTCGAAGGGAGCCAGGATACTTGAGGTTGGCTCTGCCGCAGGAACATTGTTAATTGCGTTAAAGCGTTTGGGCTACGATGTCGTTGGGGTAGATCCCTGGGAGCCAGCCCGCGAGAACTCCCGTCTGTTGAGTCAGAAGCTGGGGGAAGACGTGGAGGTTGTTGCGGGTAGGGCCGAGGAGCTACCCTTTGAAGATGGCATCTTCGATTTGGTAATCGCGAATAGTGTTCTGGAGCATGTAACCGATCTGGAAGCCAGCTTGAGCGAAGCCGCGCGCGTCTTAAAACCCGGTGGTGGTTTCTGGTTCTACACTACCTCAGCACTCTGTCCACGGCAGGGTGAAATAAGAGGCTACCCCTTCTTCGGCTGGTATCCTGATCGCCTGAAGAAGCGGATAATGAAGCACGCCCTTGAGAATCGACCCGAATTGATTGGACACACCACAGCACCAGCCTACCACTGGTTAACTCCAGGGAAAGCCAAACGGCTGTTAAAACGTCATGGCTTCTCACAAATCTTCAATCGCTGGCAACTAAAACTACCCTCTGAAGGCGGCTCCGGCTATCGTTTCGCTCTGCGCCTGATTAAGTCCCTGCCTCCGCTACGTTTCCTGGCAGATGTTATCGTACCAGAGTCTGCCTATTTGGTCATAAAATGAAAATCCTCCTTTTGTTATTATTGTTACTCGTTTCCCTTCCTCTTGTTGCCGAAGAAGTCGAGGTAGAGACGGACGGCGAAACTGAAGTTCCCGATGCTTCCCGGCGGGTGCGGCTTGGCTCGCCCGACGACGACTACTACTTCGAGGCTGACCGCGTCGTTGGCAACCTGCTGGCATCCATCCGCACCATCCGCGCCCTGGGCAATGTCAAGCTGGTGCAGGGTACAACGACAGTTACCGCCGACGAGCTGTACTACTACGACCGCGAGAAGATCGCCCTGCTCAAGGGCAATGTGGTTGTGGTGGAGAGCGAACGGAACGCCCGAATCACTGGGCAGTATCTGGAGTACCATCGCGAGAGCCGCTACGTGATTGTTACCCAGTCACCGCTGCTGACCATCACCGACGCGGCAGGGGGCGACGTGCTGATTCGGGGCAAGGTGATGGAGTATTACCTTGACGAAGACCGGGGAACGGCATCCGGCGATGTACAGATTGATCAGGATAACCTTCACGCCGAGGGCGACCAGGCGGACTACCACGGTGGCGACAACCTGATTATCCTCGACGGCGACCCTATCGCCTGGCGCGATGAAGACAAGGTCGGCGGCGAGCTGATGACCATGTACCTCCTCGACGAGGATGGCGGGCTGGAGAAGATGGTTGTCGAAGGTACGGCGCGGGCGGTCTATTACTCCGACAGCGATGATGATAGTGGTGAAGAAGCCGCGCCCGTGGAGGACTCCGCCAACTCTGTTGAAGACGAGGGCATGGGCAAGCTGGAGCTTGCCGCCGACCTGATGACTCTCTTCTACGTGGATGACTCCGCTGACCGAATCCTCTGTGAGGGCAACGCCACCGCGCTGTACATCCCCGACCCTGCCTCCGGCGAGGAGGGGACGATTGATGCCAGCGCGCAGACAATCACCATCTACCTGCAAGACGACATCGCCACCCAGATCACCCTGGACGGCGATGCCCGCAGCATCTACTACCCCGACCCCGAAGGCGAAACCAGCCGGGGGCGCACCGAGATGAACGGCTCGCACATGGACCTCTTCCTCGTGGATGGCGAACTCGACCGCTACGTCGTCCGGGGAGATGCCCGTGGCAGCTACCGACCAGACAAAGATTAGAACCGAAGATGCCAACTTATTCAAAGGTCTCGACAAGGAGTAACCTTGAGTACCAGCAGCCAGCCAGCCACCGTCAAAACCGAATCCAAAAGCGAAGACCGCGCCGTCCTCTCCACCAAGGGACTCGTCAAGAGCTATCGCAAGCGGCGGGTAGTTAACGAAATATCCATCGAGGTCAATCAGGGTGAGATCGTCGGGCTGCTCGGTCCTAACGGTGCCGGCAAGACGACCACCTTTTACATGATCACCGGACTCATCCGCCCGGAGGCTGGAAGGGTCTTCCTCAACGACGAGGACATCACCAGGCTGCCGATGTACAAACGCGCCCGGCGGGGAATCGGCTACCTTGCCCAGGAGCCGTCCATCTTCACCAAGCTCTCGGTCAAGGACAACATCCTGGCGATCCTCGAAACCCTGCCTCTAGACCGCAAAGAACGGATGCGGCAACTCGACGAGTTTCTGGAGAAACTGAACCTGACCCCCCTCGCCGACAAAAAAGCATACACCCTCTCCGGTGGAGAACGGCGGCGGGTGGAGATCACCCGCGCCCTGGTGCGCCAGCCCCGCTTTATGCTCCTCGACGAACCCTTCGCCGGGATTGACCCCATCGCCGTGGAGGGCATTCAGGCAATCGTCGAACAGCTCAAAGAAGACGGACTCGGCATCCTCATCACCGACCACAACGTCCGCGAGACCCTCTCCATCACCGACCACGCCTACATCATGTTCGAGGGGCGGATTCTGGTGCAGGGGACGGTGGACGAGCTGACCAACAACCCCGAAGCCCGCCGCATCTACCTGGGCGAGAGATTCCAGATGTAGCAGCTTGAGTAAAGCTGCGTATTTGTCCTATCACCTACCACTCATCACTGAAAGGAAAACTATGCGTGCCATTACCTTTCTGCTGATTATACTTGCGGTTGCTGCTTTTGCCGAGCAGCCCGCCGTTGCCATCGTTGAGTTTGAAGCCAAGAACTGCGATGCCGGTATCGCCGAGGCTGTTGGCGAGATTCTGCGTACCGAGATTACCTTTACGGGAAAGTATCGGATGATTGAGCAGGCGCAGCTTGCCCTGGTTATGGAGGAGTACGCCTTCCAGGTGTCCGGTCTGGTAGATGCAAGCATAATTGCCGAACTGGGTAGGCTGGTTGGGGCGGACTTCGTCGCCGTGGGCAGCGTAATTGGCTTAGGCGAAACCTACACCGTGGCAGTACGCTACATTGATGTGGAGACGGTAGAAGCGGTACTGGGTTTGACAGAAACAGCCAGTAGCGAAGCCGGGCTGCCGGAGGTCTGTCGAATCCTGGCGGAGGCACTTACTAGTTTGCCATACAGTGGCTCCAGTGGTGATAATAGCCATTCATCCCCCTCTTCTGCCTCTGGTCGCATCGCCTTTATGTCCGAACGCGATGGAGACGGTGAAATATTCACGATGGATGCCGACGGGGGCAACCAGACCCAGTTGACCAACAACAGCAGTGATGACTGGTTTCCCGTCTGGAGTCCCGACGGTCGCCGCATCGCCTTTCAGTCCAAACGACACGGGAACACGGACATCTTTGTGATGGATGCCGATGGAGGCAACGAGACGCGGTTGACCTTCAACGGTTGTCTGGACGGGTCTCCCGTCTGGTCTCCCGACGGTAACCGCATCGCCTTTCACTCTTACCGCTACATGTACTCTCAAATCTATGTGATGGATGCCGACGGGCGGAACCAGACCCGGTTGACCAACAACACCAGTTGGAACAAGTTTCCCGACTGGAGTCCCGACGGTAACCGCATCGCTTTCGATTCCCACCGAGATGGGGACAGGGAAATCTGTGTGATAGATGCCGACGGAGGCAACCGAACCCAGTTGGCCTTCAACGAAAGTGATGAATGGTTTTCCGCCTGGAGTCCCGACGGCAGCCGGATCGCTTTCGATTCCGACCGAGATGGGGACAGGGAAATCTTCGTGATGGATGCCGACGGGCGAAACCAGACCCAGTTGACCTTCAACAACAGTGATGACTACTATTCCACCTGGAGTCCCGACGGCAGCCACATCGCCTTTAGTCGTGGTGCAATCTTCGTGATGGATGCCAACGGGGGCAACCAGACGCAATTGACAACTGAGGGTGCTTCTCACCCCGACTGGTGTCCGGTGGAGTAGCCCATGCTAACCCTCATCATCAACATCAACCACGCTGATACCATAGCGATTGTCTCGCTGGTGGTCTCCGCCCTTTCGGCGGTTACCATCATCGTTACCTTCTCGCTCTCCAAACGCCTGCGCCGCTTCCGCCCCGTCCTCTTCACCATCAGCGACTATCAGGACTGCGGAGCCATCGGCAACCTGCAAAAGCACGGCTTCGTGCTGTCCTTCCACAACGTCGGCGACATGCCGGTGGCGTTCCGGGTCAGCACCTTCTGCTTCGACAATCTGGTCAAGTCCTACGGCGTGCTGGAGCGCAACCGCAACGAGACCGAGATCGCCCACCTGCCGGAGTGGGTTGACCGCGCCGTTGCCGACTGGAGCGATGCTATCACCGGAACCGTCGCCCCCTCGGTGCGAGTGGATTCGGGCAAGAGCGGCTTCTTCTTCGTCGCCCTGATCGACCAACCCCTGGAGAAGGGGAAGATCAAGCTGGTCTATTACCTCGGCGCGAAGCGGCTGAAGACCTACTTCAACTTCGACCATAGCAAATATCCCTCCCTCCCCCGCCAGGCAGATGAATAAGCAACGCGGTAGTTATATTTGTCCATTGCCATCAGAATACCCGTAGGGGCGGGTGTCCACACCCGCCCACTAGCTGGACGGAGTCCAGCTTCTGCGACAATGCAAAAGGTTTATCAGTTGTATATCTCTTGCGACAGATGAGCTTCGCTCATCTAACGGGCGACCGTGGACGGTCGCCCCTACAGGTGTTTAATGATTAGTTCTCCATCACTGCCCAGACAATTTCTAAGGAAACTCCGCCGGGTTGTTGGTCGGCGGAACCTGCTCACCGAACCGCACCAGCTCTACGCCCACGCCTACGACGCGACGAATAAAATCTACCAGCCCCAGGCAGTGGTCAGGATTACCGACCGCGAGCAGGTCTCAAAGGTTCTGCGGCTGGCGACGGAGTACGAAGTTCCAGTGATCCCACGGGGAGCGGGAAGCGGCTTCAGTGGCGGCAGCCTGCCTGCCCGGGGCGGGGTCGTTCTCCTACTCGACCGTCTGAACCGGATTCTGGAAATCAGCCCGGAACGTAGAGAGGCAATCGTCGAGCCGGGGGTCATCACCGTGGAGCTACAGCGGCTGGTGGAGGAGCAGGGGCTGTTCTATCCGCCCGACCCGGCTTCGCTGAAGTTCTGCACCCTCGGTGGTAACTACGCCGAGAACGCCGGTGGTCCACGCTGCGTCAGCTACGGCGTTACGGCGGACTGGGTGAAGTCGGCTCTCGTTGCCCTGCCCGACGGAGAGGTGATTGACACAGCGGACGACCCCGGCCTGACCGCCCTCTTCGCTGCCAGTGAGGGAACCCTCGGCGTAGCTCTGGAGCTACGGCTCCACCTGATTGACAAACCTCCGGCGAGTGCCACCCTGCGGGCGCGGTTTCCTTCGATGGTCTCCGCCGCGAAAGCGGTGAGCGCGATTATCGCCGCCGGGCTGACCCCGGCAAAGCTGGAGTTCATGGACGCGGAGACCCTGCGCTGCGTGGCAACTTATCGCAACGAAGAACCGCCGCTACCCGACGAGGCCGTCCTGCTGGTTGAGCTGGACGGCACGGCGGACTCCGTTGCCGGGCAGATACCGAAGATTGAGCGGCTCTGCCAAAAGCTGGGCGCGGTGGAGGTTCTTCACGCCACCGACGTTGCCGGGCAGGAACGACTCTGGGAGCTGCGCCGCTCTTCATCGGGAGCAATCGCCGGACTGAAACCACTCAAGGTGAACGAAGACGTAGTCGTGCCGATTGGTCGGCTGCCGGAGATTGTGGCGATGATTGACTCGCTCCGCGCCGAGCTTCGGCTGCTGATTCCGGTCTTTGGTCATGCCGGAGACGGCAACCTCCACGTCAACATTATGTGCGACCCGGCGGACGAGGGCGAGATGAGCCGGGTCGAAGAGGCACTGGACAGGCTCTTCACAGCGGTGATTGAGCTGGGCGGGACGCTGTCCGGCGAACATGGAGTCGGTCTCTCCAAACAGCCGTTTATTGAGAGGGAGCTTTCCCCGGCGGTAATCGCCCTCTCACGAAGGATTAAACAACGATTCGACCCGGTGGGGATTCTTAACCCGGGCAAGCAATTTCCAACCTCAGCGGACAATCTGAGAACAGAAGGATAGGTAGCGTTATGGGACTGGAACGACTGGGAAAGTTTTTGAGTAAGCTGGCGGTAAAGCGTCTCCTGGATATCGGGGTTGGTAACGGTGAGCGGCTGGCGTGGATGCTGGAGCGGCTGCCCTCGCTCAAATCCGCTGTGGTTGTGGACGTAAAGGAGTCAGTCCTAAAGCTGGCGGAGAAGCGACTCTCCGGGTTTCCGCTTACCCTGAAGCTATTCAACGGCAAAGAACTGGCTTTCGACGATGCTGGCTTCGACACCGTGGTTCTCTTTAATGTTCTTCACCATGTTCCCGCCGGAGAAGCTCTGCTGGCGGAAGCCTGGCGGATGCTTCAGCCCGGCGGGCGATTGTTCCTCCGGGACTGCGTTGCCGACTGCGACGACCAGCTTCAGCGCAACCGCTATGAACTACACCGACTCGCCCATGAAATCCGCAGCGAACCCTACGAGAATCGTAGCCGCGACGAGGTTCTTAACCTGCTTGGGCGGCTGCCGGGGGTAGAGTTTGAGGAGCAATGGGACTTTGTCCCCGACCAGCCCGATGGTTTGCTCGACCCTCAACGGCTCGAAACCCTGCGCGGAGAGATGGTTGAGAGTGGCAACAAGCTGTTGCCACAATTTGACCAGCTACTGGCTCGGATAGAGACCGAGGGTGTCCGCCATCAGAACTACCTCTTCCTCTCACTGGTGAAGCCGTGAAGCTATCCAGACTGAAAATCATCGCGACTCTCGCGCTCCTGCTCCTTCCCATAATGGCGGCAGCCGGAGCCTGTGGTCCGTTGCTGAACGGTGAAGCAGTTTCTTTTCACCGCCAACTGGAGTATCACTTCGACAGCGCGGGGCAGCTTGACGGACTTAGCCTGCGCTGCTGGATTGACAACCCCTCCGGTGAGCCGCTCTGGATTCTGGAGCGATACGACCCCCTTGCCACGGATAGCGTTCTTCCCTACCTGATCGCCCAGGGTGGGGTTGACTCTCGCCTGATCTGCTGGAACGAGCCGCTGAACGGGCTTCTCCCCCGTGATCGACTACCCCAGGCGGTACTGAACTGCTCCGCTGCCGGAGTTGAGGGTTATCTGCGCCAGCCAGCATTCGACTACCATGAGATTTCCAATCCCGTCCTGCTCTTCACCAGAGGCGGATTGCCCTGCCCGGACTTTGCCATTGACGATTACAGCGGGATGATACTGCGTGAAGAAGTCGGTCAGGGGCTTGTCCTCTGGCTGGGAGAAAACGAGACGGTTTACCTCCTCAGCGAGCCGCACCGGAGCGATGACCTGTTCACCCTCCACGATACCCTCGCCTACGTAAACCAGCACCTGAACGGCGCGGGACTGGGAGGACTGGATGAAACCCGTGTGCTGCCCGTCGAATACGAAGGGTGGAAGGGGTATCTCTGCAAATCGCCAACTGCCACCGGGGTGGTGCTGTTTTGCGAGGAACGGCTGCTGATTACAGTTCGCCTTGCCAGCCAGGAAGATAACTCGCTCTCCGCCCTCATCCCCTGGGTCAGGTTGCAGTTTCAGGAGTTCTAGTAGTTCCGCGCGGCAATCATCACGGCTAAGAGCAAGGCGGTGGCGGCAGCTTGAAGCTGCACACGCTTGTTCACAACTCTCACTTCGGCAAGAAGTGTGCCACCGCCGTCCCTGCCTTTTTAGACAGCATCACGGTGATCTTCCTGCAGTTAGAGGTCAGGACGCTATGGTTCCTTAATCAAAACACTTTCGTTACTGTTAACTGCTGCCCGGATGTTTCGCCGCAGCAGAGTAATCTACTAACTATCAAGATGTTACCTCTCAGCAACAGTCCACAACCAAGTAACTATCCTCGGACTAAAACCATAACCAAAGGTTTCGATGCCCCTTTTCAGACGTAAACCGAAGCGCGACCACCACCGAGACCTGGAGTTATTCCGAGTGGTTTCCGGTCAGCTTACCCTGGAGCTTGCCCCTGAACTGACCACCCTCCAGAGCTACTTCGAGGGAAACATGATCCACCTGCGCGGCTCGTTGATTGGTGAGCCACAGGCGGCAGTGGAAACGATTATCAAGAAATGCCAAACGCGCGGCTATAACGCCTTCGTCAGTGGAGAGGCGGAATACGTCCACATCAAAATCGCCCGTGCCAGGCAGCCGAAGGAGTCGCGGATTCGCGTCAATATTATCTTTGGCGTACTGACCCTGCTCACCGTGCTTTGGGCTGGAGGAATGCACGCCGGGGTGGATATTCTGGCGCGGCCGGAGCTGTGGTATCTGGGACTGCCCTTTGCCGGGTCGTTGCTGCTGATTCTTCTGTCCCACGAACTGGGGCATTACTTCACCGCCCGATACTACGGCATCAAGGCGACGCTACCCCTCTTCCTGCCAGTACCCAACCCGCTCATCGGTACCTTCGGCGCGATAATCAGGATGAAGTCGCCGATTCCCCACCGCAAGGCTCTCTTCGATGTTGGTTTCTCCGGTCCCCTGGCTGGGCTGGTGGTGGCAATCGGGGTGGTCATCATTGGCATCAACCTCTCCGAGGTCATCACGGCGGACTATCCTGAGCTATTCCTGAACTACGGCGCGCCGGGAGGGATTACCATCCTTGGCGAGAGCTTCCTGGTCAATCTGCCGCCGCTGTACAAGCTGCTCCAGTTGCTTACAATCGGCTCGCTGGAATCAGGGCAGGTATTGATGCTCCACCCGGTTGCCTTCGCTGGCTGGCTGGGGATGCTGGTAACGGCTCTGAACCTGATCCCGATGGGGCAGCTCGACGGCGGTCATGTCATCTTCGCCTCGCTGCGTCGTGCCTACAAGCCCCTGGGGACGGCACTCTTCTTTGGTCTGCTGATACTTGCCTACTTCTGGCAGGGCTGGCTGCTCTGGGCGGCACTGCTGTTCATCTTTTCCAAACGCCGTCCGGCTCCGCTCAACGACCTCACTCCCCTGACCGGAGTGCGCCGCTTCGGCGGATACTTCGCTCTGCTGGTCTTCTTCCTCTGCTTCACGCCGGTACCAATACCCTAAGCAACGCAGTGCGTTGCATCACGCTTTCGCGATTAGAAGAATGAACGCGTTACGTTAATCGCCACGGTCATCCGCTCCCGTTGGTCGCTCACAATAGGTCAATCTGACAAAGGGCGAAGACAAGCTTCGCCCCTACGATTGAAACAAAACCGCTTGCCACATCGTAACGAAGAGAGCCTGCCCTTATCCTTCAACAGAGGCGAGATTACGATGAAGCATTTTCCTTACTTAGCAACTTTCTTGTTACTGGCTCTCCTCACGCCGGGTTGTGCCAGCGAGGAGTCAGAACCGCTCACCAGTCCAGAGCTTTCTAACGCGACACCATCCGAACTGGCATCGGTTAACAATGCCATCACCGAGGAACGGGGCGGGGCGATTGTTACCGCCACCCAGCGAATCACTCCGGCTGTGGTTACGATCACCACACTAACCAGAGTAACCGAACGGATTTACGATCCCTGGAGCGATCCATTCTTTAACGACCCCTTCTTCCGGGAGTTCTTCGGTTCCGGCGGCAGTTCCGAGCCGCAGTACCGGGAGCGAGAGATTCCGGGGATGGGTTCCGGCTTTATCATCAGCGAGGACGGCTACGTCCTGACCGCCGAGCATGTGGTTCACTCCGCCGATGAGATCGAGATTACCCTCCCCGACGGTCGCGCCTTCGTTGGCGAGGTGGTCGGGCGCGACCCCTACAGCGATACCGCCGTGGTACGGATCGTCGATGGCGAAGACCTCCCCGTGGCGACCCTGGGCGATTCCGACAAACTGGTGGTCGGCGAGTGGGCTATCGCCGTTGGCAATCCCTTCGGCTTCATCGTGCGCGACCCGCAACCTTCGGTTACGGTTGGGGTTATCAGCGCGACCAATCGAACCACCCGCCAGCAAATTTCCACCGGTGAGGCACGCATCTTCGAGGGAATTATCCAGACCGACGCGGCGATTAATCCGGGCAACTCCGGCGGACCACTGGTCAACGCCCTCGGTGAGGTTATCGGCATCAACTCCTCCATTCTCTCCACCTCTGGCGGCAGCCAGGGGATTGGCTTCGCCATTCCGATTAACCTTGCCCGTGAAATTGCCGAGGAGCTTATCACATCGGGCGGAGTCAGCCGCTCCTACATCGGCTTCTACCTTCAAGACCTTACCCCGTCAATCGCCCAGGCGATGCACCTGACCTCTACCGAGGGAGCGATTGTCTCCCAGGTGGACGCTGGATCTCCCGCAGGCGAGGTGGGCTTGCAGGTCGGCGACATCGTCCTCAGTATGCGGGGCGAGGCTGTTACCGGAGTAGAGCAGTTCAGCAGCGAGTTCGACAAGACCGCCCCCGGCGACGAGCTTGTCCTGACCATCTTGCGCGATGGTCGCCAGTATCGGGTAGTCGTGGTCGTTGTCAATCGTGGCGAGCCGGAGGCAGGAACTCCCTAGCCTGGTTTAGAAACGCCCTGAAATAGCAAAACGGAACGCCTCGAATAACACCAGGCGTTCCGTTTCTTATTGTAATCCAAAAAAGCTCCGAGGCTACTCGTCGGCTAAGGTATCAAGCCCGTGCTTTCTTCGCAGCCGCGCGTACTCTCTATCCACCATTCCCCGACCCGTAAAAACGCTGATACCGTGGATCAGTACGCCCAAACCCCAGCCCAGAGTCGGCCAGATTGCCCACCAGTGAAACCACTGTCGGAGGTTGATGTTCCACATAATCAGCAGGTTTACCGCCCAGAGAAAAAGTATCACGGCGAGGTAGATCAGCAGATGCACCCTGAAGCCCACCCGCGCGCGAGCCTGCTTGTAGAGGCGTTTCTCCAGCTGTTCCCGATTTTCTGTCATGGTTATTCCCTCCTGTCTCTGTCAAGACGCTGCCGCAGGCGGGTGTATTCCCGCTCCACCATTGTGCCTTCGTCCACGATGTAGGTGAAGATAAAGTGGAAAGCCAGCCCCACGCCCCAGCCCAGGGTCGGCCAGACCGCCCACCAGTAGATAGAACCGCTCCCCGACTGGCTGAAGTAGTTGATTGCCCAGAGGGCGGCGTTGATGACCAGGTAGCTCATCAGGTGTTGTTTGAACTCCACCCGCGCCTTAGCCATCCGCAGCAGCTTCTTCTCCAGCTTTTGTTCTTCGGTCGGCTGATTCCCGTGTATGTTGTCCGGCATGGTTCCCCCCTGCGTAAAGTCGCGTTCCATAGCTTGAGACACCCTCACCCCATGTTCGGTTTCAGAGAGTAGAATGTCAATGCGCAGCATTAAGCAAAACGGGCCGACCTTTAGGTCGGCCCGCAGAATTGTCATGGGTTGATGTTCCGCCAGCGCGTCTGCCCAAATGCAAAAGGACGAACACAAGGTTCGCCCCTACGACATCATAATCTGGATATTTGGAGCGACCAGCGGGAGCGGTCAAACGCGGGGATGATTGTTGCTCCCCGTGTTTTAGGTTATTCGCGATACTGTGGTGCAGCACACCGCGCTGCTATTGGTCGATGACCAGGTGGGTGATTTGGAGCGACCAGCGGGAGCGGTTAAACGCGGGGATGATTGTTACTCCCCGTGTTTTAGGTTATTCGCGATACTGTGGTGCAGCACACCGCGCTGCTGTTGGTCGATGACCAGGTGGGTGTTTTGGAGCGACCAGCGGGAGCGGTCAAACGCGGGGATGATTGTTATTCCCCGCGTTTTAGGTTATTCGCGATACCGTGGTGCAGCGTACCGCGCTGCTGTTGGTCGATGACCAGGTGGGTGTTTTGGAGCGACCAGCGGGAGCGGTCAAACGCGGGGATGATTGTTATTCCCCGCGTTTTAGGTTATTCGCGATACTGTGGTGCAGCGCACCGCGCTGCCTAGATTTTTGCCAGAGCCTGCTCAATGTCGGCGATCTGGTCAACGGAGTTCTCTACTCCGGTGGCGATGCGCACCAGACCATCGGAGAGGCCGTACTTCGCCCGATCCTCCGGGGTCATCGTTGAGTGGGTCATGCTGGCGGGATGCTCAATCAGCGTGGAGACATCGCCCAGCGAAACCGCCAGGGTCATCAGCTTCACCGCGTCCATCAGCTTGGAGCCAGCGACGACTCCGCCCTTGACCTCGAAGCTGATTACGCCGCCGGGACCGCGCATCTGCTTTTTGCCAAGTTCGTACTGTGGATGACTCTTCAGACCGGGGAACATCACCCATTCCACTTTGGGATGCTCGTTGAGGAAGTTCGCCATCTTGATGGCGTTTTCCTGAGACCGCTGTACGCGGAGGTGGAGCGTCTTCAGTCCACGCAGCAGCAGCCAGCTCTGAAGAGGGGCGATTACCCCGCCGATGTCGGTGCGCCATTCACGGGATTCGTCAATCAGATCCTGCGCTCCGGCGTAAACCCCGGAGACCGCGTCGCCGTGTCCGCCGATGTACTTGGTGCCACTGTGGAGGACGATGTCCGCGCCCAGCGCGATGGGACTTTGCAGGTAGGGCGTGCAGAAGGTGTTGTCCACCACCAGCTTGAGGTTTTTGGAGTGCGCCAGGTCGGCGATGGCGGCGATGTCGGCAATCATCAGGGTCGGGTTGGCGGGAGTCTCGATGAAGATCATCTTCGTCTCCGGGCGGATCGCCTTATCGATTTCCTCGATCTTCGTCATGTCAACGAAGCTGACCGGAATGCCCATCTTCGGCAGCATGTGTTCGTAGAGGGCGAAGGTGCCGCCGTAAACCGTGTTGCTGGAGACGATGTGTCCGCCGTGGGCGAGGTGCATACTGACGTTATGCACGGCTGCCATGCCGGAGCCAAACGCCAGAGCGTCGTCGGTGCCTTCCAGAGCGGCGAGCTTCTTCTCGAAGGTATCAATCGTGGGGTTTCCCAGACGGCTGTAGATGTAGCCGTCGTCTTCGCCAGCGAAGCAGGCTGCCGCGTGGGCGGCGTTTTTGAAGGCGAAGGTGGAGACCTGGTAGATGGGAGTGCTGACCGCGCCGGTTGCTTCGTCGGGGTGGTCGCCACCGTGGACGCACATGGTTTCAGGAGCGTGGTTCTTCATGTCGTGGTCGCTGCTCATTGGTTCCTCCGGTTTTTTAGCTGAGGTGAGATTCCTTCTCAAATCCTGTGCGGGGATTGTAAACCTCCCCGTCAATGAAGTAAATGCCCGGGGCGGGAAAAGTATTGACGCACCCCCTGCCCACGATTAGAATACGCATGGTTAGTGTCCCCATATTTTTTTAGCTTGATTGACAATTATTAACCCCTCACAAGGGCGGATTTACATGAAGACTCTACTCCCTGTTCTGCTCGTGCTTTGCCTGATTGTTCCGGCGGTTGCTGGTTCGTGGCAGATTGAGACCGTGGACTCGGCGGACGATGTGGGCAAGTACACCTCCCTGGCTCTGGATTCTTCGGGCAACCCCCACATCTCGTATCTGTACGGCGGTGCTGGCGACCTCAGGTACGCCTGGTGGAATGGCTCCTACTGGGAGTTCGAGACCGTGGACTCAGCGGAAGATACCGGTCATCTTACCTCTCTTGCCCTGGACTCTTCGGACTACCCCCACATCTCGTATTGGGATGGCGGTAACAGTGTCCTTCGGTACGCCCATTGGGATGGATCCAACTGGCAGACAGAGACCGTGGACTCGGCGATAAGTGTGAGCGAATACATTTCCCTTGCTCTGGATTCTTCGGACAACCCCCACATATCGTATTATGAGGGTACCTATGAAGACCTCAAGTACGCCCACTGGGATGGTTCCGACTGGCATGTTGAAAACCTGTATTCGTCGGAGTCGGAAATGATGGGCGAGTTCGCTTCCCTTGCTCTGGACTCTTCGGACAACCCCCACATTTCGTATTATGATGCCAGCAACGGGGACCTTGCGTACACCAGCTGGTATGACTCCGCCTGGCATTTCGAGACCGTGGACGAACCGGGACTGGTGGGTATATACACCTCCCTTGCTCTGGACTCTTCGGACAACCCCCACATATCTTATCTGGATTACAGCAACGCTGACCTCAAGTATGCCTGCTGGGACGGCTCCGCCTGGCAGATTGATATCGTGGACGACTCAGCGTGGGATTATGGCTATTACACCTCCCTGGCTCTGGACTCTTTGGGCAGACCCCACATCTCGTATTATGAGGGCAACGACCAATATCTCAAGTACGCCAAGTGGAATGGCTCCGCCTGGCAAATTGAGACCGTGGACGGACCGGGAGATGTGGGTACGTACACCTCCCTGGCTCTGGACTCTTCGGACATACCCCACATCTCGTATTGGGATTACACCAACAGAGACCTAAAATATGCCTGGTATGACGATGCCTCCGGTGTTGACGATCTCTCCCTCTCTGCCGAGGTTGCCGACGACGGCGTGCTGCTGAGTTGGTCAATTATCGGTGATACGCCAGCGAGCGTTCGGGTTCTGCGAGCAGTGTCTTCAAACGGACTGACCCAAAATGACACACTGACCCAAAATGGGTCAGTCAACCTGAGTGGTGAACTGGCTGGCTCGGCGACGAGCTGGCTCGATGTCTCTGCCGAGGCGGGCGTGGAGTACGCCTATTACCTTGAGGTTACGGAGCTTGACGGCACCGTCAGCCGCTTTGGTCCTTCTGAAGTCATCGTTCCGATCGCAATCAGCGAGCTGGCTCTGAGCGATCCTTACCCCAACCCTGCTGATGAGAGCCTGACTATTCACTACTCCTTGACCAACAATGGCACGATTAGTCTGAACATCTACGATGTTGCTGGTCGCCTCGTTGAGACTCTGGTCTCTGGCGAGCAGACCGCCGGACGGCATTCGGTCAATTGGGATAGCTCTGCTTCGGCAACGGGCGTTTACCTCCTCCGCCTGGAGGCAGAGGGCGAGGTAATTACGAAGAGAGCGGTGATTAGCCGATAGCGTTACTATGACTCTGGAAGCCACAAAAGCTGGGGAGCAATCCCCAGCTTCTTTCTAAATGCAAACTCAATCTCCAGGAAACTTACTCTCAACAAACCCCTTGCATTCTCAAGTAAACATGTGTAAAATAGGGGCATTGTTTGTACACAGTGTCTTCTTTATCGTGAAGGTTTCAACAAAGGTACTACCAATGACACCAACGAACAGTGGAGCGGTAAAGATAGCCGAGGATACCTACCAGGTCAGCACACCTCTGGGGCTTCACCTGGAGAGTAACGTCTATCTGCGGATTTATCGCAAGGGCGCGCAGCAGGTCAATATGCTGATCGACCCCGGTGCGAAGCGTCATCTTCCGGCGTTGAAGGCGAACCTGAACTCTCTTATCGGCGGGATGGATAAGGTCAACGTCGCCTTTATCAACCACCAGGACCCCGATGTCGCCTTCAATAC
>SWBW01001209.1_pt1 | contig 19017 bp, 15 predicted proteins | sample 4693041 | NCBI WGS metagenome assembly SWBW01 (sample SAMN10267271, study PRJNA491770) | bioreactor metagenome | isolation source: DHS bioreactor inoculated with marine methane seep sediment | place: Japan: Omine Ridge, Nankai Trough | collected 2006-05-06 | reverse complement strand
AACAGTCAGTTTCAAGGTTCTACGCAAGGGTGTGAAAGTTATCCCAAGAGGCTGAATAAGTCAACAAGAGAAGCCAAGAGATGTTATCTCAATTTAGGTTTGGGGGTATAACGGGGTACGAAAAGACCCATTTCGATAACGAAATGGGTTTAGTTGAGAACTAATTTCAGTTAGGACGGTTTTTAGTCAAGCTGCCCGGCGAGTATCTCGCCAAACCGTTCCGCCAGTTTTTCGTAGCTGGTGGTCTCCACGAAGTAATCCCGCCCCCGACCGCCGTAGCTGAAGTTCCCAGCGGTGATCTCGTCGTACATCGCCTCCAGCTTGCTGGAGACATCCTCGCCATCGCCGTATTTCGCCACCCGTCCCAGGTTGAGTTGTTTAATGACCCTGGAGGCGGCGTTCTTCTCGGACAAAATCCCCAGAATCGGCTTCCCGGCGCGGGCGCACTCGTGGATTTTCCCGCCAGTGTAGAAGTTCATCTTAGGATTGTCCTCGAAGATAATCAGCAGCAGGTCGGCTCCCAGCTCCCGACCGATGACCTCGTTGAGCGTTACCGGAGGCAGAATCTCAACACAATCACTCAGACCGTACTCCTCAACAATTTTCTTATATATCGGCGCGACCTTGCCAATCAGCTCCAGGCGTACTTTCTCCCGCAGTTCAGGGCGGCGTTCCAGCCAGAGTCGCAGTCCTTTTAACAAGGCGTAGCCAGTGCGGCCATCGCCCTCAATCGGCTCCAGCAGCCCGGCGTGGAGAAGGGTGAATCGCTCCGGCGCGGCTTTGTATGGCTCGACGGTACTGAAGTCGCCCTCGTCGTAGCCATTACGCACGGTGCTGTAGTGCTGCCCCGGCTTTTCGTAGCGAAGCTGGAGCCAGGTCGTGGTTTCCGGATAGACCGTAACCACGCTCCGCGCCGCGCCTATGACCTTGCGCTCCAGCAGCTTGTCCAGTCCGACGCGCCAGGGAAGGTGCGGTTCGTAGTGGGTGTTGAGCCGCCAGAGGTCGCGACTGTAGTTGACCCAGGGGATGCCAGTGAGTTTATGGACGATGTAGCCCGCCAGGTGGGTGGAGAAGGGCGGTGCCGAGGTTAGTAGAACAGCGGGGCGTTGCTCCCGAATTACCTTCAGGGTGCGCCGCACCGCTGACCAGACCCAGTAGGATTGGTTGTCGGGAATCTGTTTGATGGAGCGCAGGAATCGCTTGAAAAGAGAGGGATTATCCTTGCCACTCCACGCCGCTGCCTGAGATTTCTTGCCTTTCAGCCAGCGTTTCAGTCCATTGCGATAGAGGTTGAGCTTGACGGGATGACGACGAACGCTCTCTGGCAGGGCCGCCGCCTGCTCCGGGTCGTAGGTCAGGGCAAAGGTGTTGTAGCCCCAGCCGGGGACACCGTGGACAACGTCCACCTCCCAGCCCAGCCGTGCCAGGTGCTTGACGTGCATCACCGTTACCGGCTCGGTGCGGTAGGGCGGGAAGCTCTTCACCAGACAGAGGAGATGTTTCTTCATCGCTTTATTAGCTCCTCAAAGATTTCACCGAAGCGGGCTGCCAGATGCTCGAAGCTGGTCTGCTCAACAAATCGTTCCCGCAGCGGATTTCCGTACTCAAAACGATTGGCGGCAATCTGGTCGTAGAGCGTCTCCAGCTTTTCTGCCACGGCGGAGGAATCGCCATAGGCGGCGACCTGACCGAGGTTCAACCGCCGGATCAGCTTCGCCGGAGCGGAGCTTTCGCCAACGATTCCCAGAATCGGCTTTCCCGTTCGCGCGCTCTCGTAGATTTTCCCGCCAGCGGTGAAGCTGTTGAGCGGGTTGTCTTCCAGAATAATCAACAGCAGGTCGGCTCCCAGTTCGTGGGCGATGACCTCTTTTATCGGTAGTGGTTTGTGGATGCTGACGCAACCCTCCAACCCGCGCTTTGCAAGCTCGCCCTGATAGACAGGGTCAACGCTGCCGATTAGCTCCAGCTGAACCTTGTCCCGCAGCTCAGGACGTCGTTCCAGCCAGCGTTGCATTCCGTCGAGGAGGGCATAGGCGGTGCGTCCGTTCTTTTCGTCGGCTGCCAGCCGACCCGGGTGCAGGATGGTGAATTTCCCGAAATCGACGGGATCAGCCTGAGAGAAATCCTCTTCATCGTAGCCGTTGCGCACGGTGTAGTATCGCTGCCCCGGCTTGCCGTAGCGTTCCTTCAGCCAGGCGGTTGATTCGGGATAGACCGTCGTAACCACATCGGCGTGGGCGATGACCTGCTTCTCCAGCAGACCGTCCAGCTTCCGCCGCCAGGGAAGCGGTGGTTTGTAGAGTGGATTGTAGCGGAAGAGATCGCGGCTGTGGCAAACCCAGGGAATGCCGGAGATTGCTTTAATCAAACAACCCGTCAGATGAACAGAGAACGGTGGGGCGGAGGTTATCAGCAAATTGGGGCGGAGGTCTTTGATAATCCGCAACGCTTGATTCAGGCTGGGGCGCATCGCGGCGGCTTGATGGTCGGGCAGATGGCGCAGCGACTTGTAAAGCCGTTTGAGAGAGGACTCTCGTCCGCTTCGACCGGGCCAGGATACTGTTCCTGACTTCGCTTTCTTACCGCGAAGCAGACCTTTTAGCCCGCTTAACAGAAGGTTAATCGTTACCGGATGGGTCTCCACCGACGAGGGCAATTCCGCCAGCAACTGTGGATCATTGGCGAGGGCGTAGCGATTGTATCCCCAACCGGGATGGCGATGGACAACATCCACCAGCCAGCCCTGCCGCCCCAGGTACTTGACCACGTGGGCGGTGTTCGGCTCGGTGCGATAAGGCGGAAAGCCGTGTACCAGATATAGAATCCGTCCACGGCTCATCGGAAAAAACCTTTACTTTGCAATCCAGGTATCATCTAAGAAGGGTTGAGGTCAAAGAGTTCTCGATAATGGCGGAAGTTGGAGAGGATGATTCCCAGTCCCTCAATAATTGTCGTCTGTGGGTTTTTGGCTATCTTCACCGTTAGTCCGGTTTCCCGGCTGATTCTCCTGTCGAGACCACGGAGTAACGCTCCACCACCGGTGAGGTTTATTCCCGCGTCAACCAAGTCCGAGGCCAGCTCCGGCGGGGTTTTTTCCAGCGTCGCGCTGACGGTACCCACAATAGCGGAGACCGTCTCCTCTAGTGCCTGACGCACCTCTGCCGAGGAGATGGTGATGGTGGCGGGAATCCCGCTCACCAGATTCCTGCCCCGCACCTCAAAGGTGGGTTCCTCAGCGGTTGACTTTTTAGAGCCTGACGCTTTGTCCTGCTTGATTGCCGAGCCGATCTGAATCTTGATTTTCTCGCAGATCTGCTCGCCGACCAGCAGGTTGTAGTTGTTGCGCATAAAGCGTTCGATGGCGGCATCCATGTTATCGCCACCGACCTTGCGAGACTCGGAGACCACCACGCCGCCGAGGCTCATCACCGCGACCTCGGTTGTTCCACCGCCAACGTCAACCACAATGGAGCCGATGCTTTCCTCGATGGGAAGCCGCATTCCTATGGCGGCGGCGATTGGTTCCTCGATAATATAAACGCCGCGACCTCCGGCGTTTTTCACCGAGTCGCGGATGGCACGCCTCTCTACCTCGGTGGTTCCCGATGGCACGCAGCAGAGTACCCGTGGTCGAACCACGGAGGCTCCCTGAAACGCCATGCGGAATAGTTCTTTGAGCATCAGCTCGGTGGTTTGGTAGTCGGAGATGACACCGTTGTTCAGCGGGCGAATCGCCCGGATGTCCGGTGGGGTGCGACCAAGCATCGCCCTGGCTTCTTCGCCAACCGCCTCAACTCGGTCATCGTTGCCCACGGCAATGACCGATGGCTCGTTAACGACAACATCCTGACCTTCCATGTAGATCAGGGTGTTAGTCGTCCCCAGGTCGAGGGCAATATACTGGGAGAAGATTTTTTTCAAAACCAAGACAATAGTTGTCTGTGAGGTGGTTATGAGGGACACGGCACGCCATACCAACCACTGGCAATGCCATTCACCCCAGAGGTGAAGACAATTGAGCGGCGACTGAATAGACCAGGTTATTGTAGTCGCGAGTCTGTATCCAGCTTCAAGCTGGCAACGGGCAGTCCGGCTTAGTTGACCTCAAACGCGGGGACTCACCTGTAAACCGAAGTGAACACCCACCGCGAGTCTGTGTCCAGCTTCAAGCTGGTTATTCTAGTAGTTTGCGGCACTCTTCGGCGGCGATTTCCAGCAGGTTGGCCGCTTCACGCAGAGAGATGTTGAGTCGTTTGAGGCGCAGTTCGGCACCGGAAATCTCCAGGACGATGCGGTGGATGTTCGCGTCCTCTGGTTCTTTCTCCGCCATAACGGGTTCTCTGGTGGCGGGTTTGGCTGGTGCAATGGGAGCCGGAACGGTGACACTCACTGGTTGAATGAAGTCTGCTGGTTCGACAACAGGCAGCTCTTCAACGACCTGCTCGATAACTGGTTGCTCGACAGCGGACTGCTCGACAAGAACTGAATCGAAGGAGGGAACCTCGACTTCGCTGGCAACGGCGACTGGTAGTACCAGTTCTTCCGCCGGAGCGGAGTCGAAGGTCGGTACAACGAACTCTTCGTCGGCGGGTTGTTCAGCGGGAGTTGCCCCGAAGGAGGGAACCTCGGCGTCACTGTCAACGGCAACTGGTAGTACAGGTTCTTCCACCGGAGCGGAGTCGAAGGTCGGTACAACGAACTCTTCGTCGGCGGGTTGCTCTGCTACAACGGAAGGTACTGGTTCCGGGACCTCCGCAACCGCTGGCGTGGAGCCGAACTTCGGCACGACAAACTCGTCGTCATCCTCAGCGGGCGCGTCTTCAACCGCAGCAACGGGTTCCGGCGTGGCGGGTACTTCAGACCCCGGTGTGGAGGCGAAGCTGGGAACCAGGAACTCGTCGGTGTCTCCGGTGGGAGCATCTTCACCAGCAGAGATTGGCTCTGGTTCTGGCTCTGCGGGGGTTGGAGGAGCAAGGGATGCTGCCACCTCGGAGGTCGCTGGTTTGTCTCCGGGAGAGGCACCAAACTTTGGCACAATAAACTCAGAGGTATCGCCAGTGGACGGTTCTTCGCCCGAGGTAATCGGCTCTTCAGAGTCTTCGTCAAGGGTAGGAACCGCGAACTCCTCAGCTCCGCCTCGCTTCTGTTCAAGCTCCTGGGCATCCCTGGTTACTCCGCCGAGGATCTCGTCCCAGATTCCGGTAGATGGCGCGATTGGTTCGTCAAAGCGGTCGCTGGCATTCTCCATGGAAGGTGCCGGAGCTTCTTGTTTGGAAATCGTCGGAGGTGGGGGTGGCGGAGCCGCGGACGACCGAGGGGTCGCCGAAGGCGGAGGTGGCGGCGCGCCTGAGCCGCTTCCTCCTATACCAGCTGGTGGCGGAGGAGGCATGGTTGCCGCTGAAGAGGCTGGCGGTGGAGGCGGTTCCGAGGAGGAAGTCTCGCGAAACACTTCGTCTTCCGGGCTGGGTTCACTTGGACCAAGTTTAGACAGGTCCCCCATGTCCAGCTCACGCTTTAGTTTTTCCGCGCGTTCAGCGTTACGCCGTTTCAGTTCGTCAATAAAGCTCTGGTCAACCATATTGTCCTCCCGTCGGACGAGATTACTTACCCGCGAGATGTTGTGGAATCGTAAGAAATTTTAATCGAACGACAGAGTGGTCAGAAACTGCTGTGGAGCGATATTGTATAGCAAGTGAGGACGTTGTTGGAGCTAACGCGAACTTTGGGGTTCCTGATATTAGCCCCTCACCCCGACCCTCTCCCCAGGGGGGCGAGGGAGACAGGAAAACATACTACTTACACAAACAAAAAGTGGCTGAAAATGAACTCGATATCGGTGCGCCAGTAGTCGTACTCTTCGTAGTCCAGCTCGCCCATCAACACAAAGACCTCATCGTCGCGGATGAAGAACGACAGCACCCGCACATCGCGCTGGGTGTTATCGCTGTGGGTAACGGTGAGCGCGTAGTAGGTTCCCTTGAGATCGCCGGAGTTCATCGGTGAGGTCGGAACCAGAGTGTCCACGGTGTAGGGGTGTTCGGGGTTGAGGGCGTAGAAGAGGATTTCCGCGAAGGACTGCTCGGCGATGGAACGGCTGATTCGGCTCTCACCCTCCGCCAGCTTCAGCTTGCCCACGCGAACGTTGACCACCAGCCGCTCACCGTCGTAGCGACTCAGCCGGGCGATCTCAGTGGCATTGAGCCACATCACCTTGCTGAAGTCGTCGGCGGCATCGTGGCGCAGAACCGCTCCGGTCTGGAACTCCCAGTTGGTGTCCGGGCGCATCAGCTGGATACCCTCATCGTAGTAATTGATCAGGTTTTCGCTGATGTCCAGCCCCGACGAGGCGTGGGTGATCATGGTCCCCTCGTCCCCTGTATCAGAAAGTCCCGTATTGCTCAGGTAGAAGATCAGCCAGACGATGATACCTAGTCCGGCAATGAGCAGGATGATGTGGGTAGCGGAACCAAACTTCGAGCGTTTGGTTCGACGACCTCGACTAAAACTAACGCGGGGTTCTTTTTCCTGGGGCATCTTCGGGCTACTCTTTCTTGTCGCTAAAGACGTTCGTTGAAGAAGTTCGTTGAAGAAGGTGGTTAATCGTTTCGCGAAGGGATTGAGACTCTTCGTCTTTGTTATTGTTAGTCTGCGAAGACCATTCTTCCAATGCCGGAAATATGGTCTATCCCGTGGAAGCTCAAACCGTTAACGCCACTGCCGCCGTTGATTATACTAAAGTTAAAACAAGCTGTGCGGCGGAGATGACTACCAACATCAACTGGTTAGCATCAGTGGGGAGGCTTCTTCCTGAGTGTGATGGCTAGCCGCACTGGTTTGAAAAGAAAGCGTAATCTTAATACTAAGCACTCAGAAACCTCAAGATACTTGGAATTAGTTGGAATGTCAAGGGTAAGCGTGCCATCAGTCGCTGCTTGACGGGTATTGACACAAAGTTTACAATCCCGACGGTTAACCTCTGTTAAAGTCCATTCAAGGAGACGCTTTGAAGAGAACCGTTTTGAAAGAAAATAGCCCGAAACGAATTAGCTCGCTGCTGTTTGTTATCGTGCCGCTAGTACTTCTCTCTGTCCTCGGTGGCTGCTCCTCTCGTGGTGGCTCGACGACTACCACTGCCTCGTCCACAGCCGCTGACAAAGAACCAGTGGAGCAGTCCGAGCTTGCCCGGCACATAGACGCTGGCAACGACTATCTGGCAGTTGGCGACCTGCGCGGAGCCACCCGCGAATACGAAGCCGCCCAGAAGATCGCCCCGGACGACCCCTTCGTCCTAAACAACCTGGGGCTGGTTTATATGGAGAAGGAGTTCTACTCTCTGGCGGCGGACAACTTCCGCCTCGCGCTGGATATTCTTCCCTATTACTACAAGGCGTGGAATAACCTCGGCAACGCCTACTACGAGTTGAATTACGAAGACAACGCCGTCGAGGCGTACGAGGAAGCCCTGCGGATAAAACCCAATTACGCCCTGGCTCACTGGAATCTGGCCCTGCTGCTGGAGCAGACCGGAGACAGTCTGGAGGCTATCCGCCACTGGCAGCGGTACATCAGCCTCTCGGCAGGTGAAGGCGATACTGCCTTTGCTCGCGATCGTATCTCCGCCCTCCGTGGCGACGATGACTCCGCCACTGGCGGCGGTTACCTCTCCGACGAAGAGGCTGGCTATGGCTACTAAGCACCTTCGCTCTCTCGGTCTGATTCTGCTGACTATTGCCATACTGGCGGTGGTTGGCGGTTGCCGCTCAGGGGAAGAGACCACCGTTGTCGCCGTGGGACCAAAGGGCGACCTCGCCGACCGGATTATCTCGCCAGAGCTGACGATTGGCGAGACCGCCAGCACTACGGGCCTGGTGGAGGACACCGGAGCGTTGACGCTGCTGACCTCGTACAACTGGGACGAGGAAGGAATCACCCGGGAGGTCTTCTTCCTGGAGCCACGCCTGCCAGAGCTTGACGGTCAACTACTCAGCCTCACCGAGGCGACAGTAACCGAGACCAACATCTACGGCTACGGAATCGGACTGGAGGGTGGCTCCACCGCAATTGTGGGTTCACCAACCTTCACGCTACCCAAAGAACTGGCGGAGCAGCTTTCCACCCTGAACCTCGACAAGCTCTCCAAACACCCCGAACACAACGGCGGCTACCTGCCCAGTACCGAAGATGTCGCCGCTCTCGCCTGGACTCCAGTGGATGTTGAGGACGGAGAGATTCTCTACCGTTCCGCCCGCCTGTCGCTGCCACCCTTCGCCGACCACCAACTCACCCGCTGGCTTCAGTCCTACGCTCTGACTAACGAAGACGGCGAACCAATCCGCTTCTATGTGGGAGTACGAGCCTCCTTCGCCGAGTAGCCTGAGGCTACTTGCACCTTCGCGGCTAACCATATCAGTCGAATAAGCCACATTCCGCGTATACGCTCCCGTTGGTCGCTGCATCTTACCAAAGTTGTATTATCACCGAATAGCAACGCGGTACGTTGCATCACAGGGCTGGGCTTCGCCCAGAAAACCTTGTCTTAGTTTGTCGCTCCCGCTGGTCGCTGATTATTGGTTATACAGAGCGAGAGTAACGAGCGTATCCGTGGGTACAGGCGTTATCTACACTTTTAGCGGTTAGCCGCGAGACTATGCGCAGCTTTAAGCTGCCGCTCCCGCTGGTCGCTTTGCTTTTGCCCCCTCTCCCCTTTGGGGAGAGGGCTGGGGTGAGGGGCTAAGACCAATCCCGCGAACCTTTGCAACAATCTCTAAATGCTGCAAGCTGCCCTTATTTTGAAGAAACCTGCTGACAGTTCTTTCCGAAAAAAGCGCAAGCGTCTGATCATTCAGACGCTTGTCTCCCTTGCCGCCCTGTTTACCCTCTTCTCCCTCTACAATCTCCACGTTCAGTTTCCCCGTCGTCAGTTCGCCATCTATCCCCGCCTGACTGGCTACTACGCCTATCGGGGCGCGTTGGGAGTGCATTCCGACTACACCGACGGCGCGGGCGACTATCCCCGAATAGCGACCAGCGCGCGGGAGGCGGGGCTGGACTTTGTGGTCATCACCGACCCCGACACCATGCAGGCTCGTCTCGATGGGCTGGTCGGTAACTACGGTGGCTTCTTCCTGCTCTGTGGGGCGGAGCTTGACCGCCCGGAGGGCAGCCTCTGGTTCCTCGGCCCCCAGCTTATGCCGGAGGGACTGGAGCGAGCCACGAGCAGTCTGATTGCCGAGGTCAATCGGGAGGGACTGTCGGTCATCCAAACCCCGCTGGATCCCCTCGATCCCTGGAACGACTGGTCGCTGGCAAACTTTACCGCCCTGGAGGTTCTTAGCTTAAAGAGCCTCTGGCGCAGAGCCGACCCCTGGCGTTGGCTTTCGGCGGTCAGTGTGAACATCTTCGACGGCCCGGCCTCGCTGGCGCGGCTGGGGGTGGACGAGAGCATCTTTGCCCTCTGGGACGAACTCTGTCAGGAGCGTCCCGTGGTAGGGTTGGCAACGGTGGACAGCACCGGGCAGACCCACCTCATCGGCGACTGGTACGTGGAAACGCCGTCGTATGAGGAGGCGTTCTCCGCCTTTCAGACAATTATCCTGCTACCTGAGCAACTACCCGACTCACCCAATCAGGCTGCCCGGGTTATTACCGATGCCCTGGCGGCGGGACACTGCTTCGGAGCCGTGGCACCGATTGGTGATGGCAGTGGTTTTCGCTTCTTTGCCCGGACGGGGAGCGACGATACCCTCTCCATTATGGGCGACAGCCTGACCCTTACCGAGCCGGTAATCCTGACCGCCTACTGTCCTCCGGCGGAGGGAGTCTATCTGCGCCTGCTCCGCGACGGCAGGGAGATAGCGGTTAGCGAGGGACGACGGCTCGACCATCCCACGACGATTCCCGGTGTCTATCGGGTTGAGGCGCGGGTCATTCTGCCCAATCTGCCATTTGGCGAGGTTGACCGCCTCTGGCTCTTCTCCAATCCAATCTATCTTGACGCGCCGGAAGAGGTTCTCGTAAACGAAGAAGAGGAACAGAATTGACCCTCACGATTCCCCACGGCATCTACCTTCACCTGCCTGTTTGTAAGCGTCGCTGCGCCTACTGCGATTTCTACAGTCGCGCTGACTCCGCCGGACTCTCAGGGGCAATTGCCGCCGAGCTGCGGTTAGAAATGGAACAGCGCGAGACCGTGGCTGGTCGGACGCTCTATCTGGGTGGTGGCACGCCGAACCTGCTTACGAAGGAAGAACTCAGCGGGCTGGTGCTTTTCGCTCGCAGACATTACAATCTGCCTGAGAGTGCCGAGGTCTCTATCGAAGCCAACCCGTCGGCGAATCACTCCGAGGACTACTTCACCGCTCTGCGTCAGGCGGGAGTAAACCGCCTCTCCGTGGGTTTTCAGTCCTTTATTCCAACGGAATTGAAGCTCCTCGGACGGCTTCATGGAGCCGAGGCGACGAGCATCTTCCACAACGCCCGCCGGGCGGGGCTTGGCTCAATTTCAATTGACCTGCTCTACGGTCTGCCCAACCAGCGACCAGAACACCTTCGCTGGAGTCTGGAGCAGGCTCTGGGCTTGGGGGTGGATCACATCTCCCTCTACGCCCTGAAGCTGGAGCAGGGAACGCCCCTGCAAGTCGAGGTTGCCGCTGGTCAGATTTCCGTGCCGGATTCCGATGCCGCCGCCGACTGCTACCTGCTGGCGTTGGAATTGCTGGAGCGGGAGGGCTTTGAACAGTACGAAATCTCAAACTTCGCCCGACCAGAACACACCTGCCGCCACAACGAGGTTTACTGGCGTGGAGAACCGTTCCTCGGTCTCGGTCCCTCGGCGGTGGGTGATGACGGTACGACCCGTCGTCGGAATCTGCCCGACCTGGACGGCTGGCTGGACGCTTTGAAGGCTGGGGAGGACTGTCCCCACGACGACGAAGTGCCAACCCGCTCGCAACGGATGGCGGAGCAGGTGATGCTGGCACTGCGGACTCGCCGGGGCATCTCCGAAGAGGACTTCGCTACTCGCTGGGGTCTGACGCTGTTTGAGCAGTTTCCCGACCTGGTCGTCCACCTGAAAGCCGGACGATTACAGCGAGTCGAAAAACGTCTGTTGATTGCCAGGGAACATCAGCTTATCTCCGACCGGATTCTTGCTGATTTGTTTTAGGTAGATTGGTTCTAACCCTTACTCCCTCTCCCCTCTGGTGAGGGGACTCGTCCCACGGGCGGGGGTGAGGGGCAAGTAGGAGCAACGACAATTTACATTAAGGTTTAGCCAAATGAATCAGCACAATCACGACCACGATCATGGACATGACCACTCCCACGGTCCCGGTCATAGCCACGACTACCGGGGAGTGAACAAGTCCCGGCTCCGCTGGGCGATTATCATCACCGCAGTAACAATGGTGGTTGAGGTAATCGGCGGGCTGGTCTCCGGCTCCCTCGCTCTTATCTCCGATGCCGGGCATATGTTCACCCACCTTTTTGCCCTGGGGGTGAGCTACCTTGCCGTGAGTTGGGCGGGTCGTCCCGGACATTCGCAGAAGAGCTTTGGCTACTATCGTGGTGAGATTTTAGCGGCACTCATCAACGGACTCACCGTCCTCGCCGTGGTGGCGTTCATCGTCTATGAGGCGATTGAGGGCATCGTTAACCCTCAGGCGGTTAAGACCACGGAAATGATGATCATCGCTGGCATTGGTTTGGTCGTCAACGTGGCTACCGCTCTGCTGCTGATGGGAGCGGGCAAAGAAAACCTGAACATCAAGAGCGCGCTGGTTCATCTGCTGGGTGATCTCGGTAGCTCTGTGGCGATTATCATCGGCGGCGTGGTGATGATGTACACTGGCTTCTGGCTCCTCGACCCCATCCTCTCGCTGATGATTGCCGTGGTGATTCTGGTCTGGAGCTGGGGGTTGATTAAGGAGAGTGTTCACATCCTGCTTCAGGGTACTCCCAACGATGTTGAGTTGCCGAAGCTTCGCGAGGAGCTGGGCGGCTATCCCTGCGTCAGCGGCGTGGATGACCTCCACGTTTGGTGCCTGACCAGCAAAATGCACGTGCTGACCGCGCGCCTGCGGGTTCCCGGCGGAATGACCATCCAGGATACCACCAGCCTGCGCCGGGATATTCTCCGCGACCTAAAGGAGCGGTATAGCATCGTTCACGCCACCGTGGAGCTGATTCCCGATGACTCCGGGCAGGTGTTCCACTGCGCCTTTTGTGAGTACAACGAAAAAACGCCGGAATGACGGCATTGACCGTGTTGGGGTGTATCGCAATCTGCCCCCGCGAAATCACAATCAACCACATATCAAACAACTATGCAAACTGAGAAATCTCGCACCAGAAAAAAACTCCACCGCGAAGAGTCGGAGGCTGGCAGCATAGCCACCGGACGCAAGGGGTTCGAGAAGGTGTTCACCATTATCTGGGTCGTCGTTACCCTGGGCTTCTTCGCCGAGAGCATGTTCGACGAGGGCAAGCTCGCCGAGATTTCCCTGGAGATAGGCATTCTGCTCATCTCGCTCAAGCTCGCCTGGGCGATGATGCAGGAGGCGAAGGTCAACCACTACATGTTCTGGGTCTTGCAGACTCTGGACTTCAAGGCTAACGACATCCGTGCCGACCTGCGCCGTCAGCACCGAATGATAGAGAAGCTCCGGCAGGAGGTTTGTCTGTTGCGGGAGCAAAACGCGGAAGCCTGTCAGGCGCGACTATCGGACGCGGAAGCCAGCGAGAAAACCATCGAAAAAATCATGGAGTAGTCAATGCCGCTCAAACGCCAGCTCAAGCTGCTAGACGCTTTCTCCATTGCCACGGGAGCCATGCTCTCATCGGGGCTTTTCGTCCTGCCGGGAATCGCCTACGCCCACGTCGGACCCGGAGCAATCCTTGCCTATCTCCTCGCCGGGCTGCTGATGATTCCCACCATGCTGACCAAGGCGGAGCTTGCCACGGCGATGCCCAAGGCGGGAGGGACGTACTTCTTCGTAACCCGAGGGCTGGGCGCGCTGGCTGGGACGATGAACGGTCTGGCGAACTGGTTCTCGATTTCGCTGAAGAGTGCCTTTGCTCTGATCGGCATCGGTGCCTTCGCGAGGTTGGCTTTTCCAGAGATGACTGAAGTCGGTTTTAAGCTGGTCGCCGTGGGCGGCGCGCTGGTCTTTACCGGAATGAATCTCTTCTCGGTAAAGCTGGCGGGGAAGGTTCAGGTCGTCCTGACCATGACCCTGCTGGGAATCCTCGGCTACTACATTATCGCTGGTTCAGGAGAGCTGAATCTGTCCCATTTCAAGCCCTTCTTCACCGGAGGGTTTCAGGGATTGTTCGCCACCACGGGGCTGGTCTTCATCAGCTTTGGCGGGTTGACGAAGATCGCCAGCCTGGGTGAGGAGATAGAGAATCCGACGAAGAACATCCCCCGCGCGATGTTCCTCGCCTTCGTGATTGTCCAGGTACTCTCTGTCTTTGCCGTGGCGGCAACGGTGGGACTGGTGGAGCCAGCGACGCTCTCCGGCTCGCTTACTCCGCTGAGCGACGGGGCGTTCAACTTCGGCGGGCGATTTGGTCAGCTTCTTTTGGCGGCGGCGGCGATGATGGCGTTCATCACCACTGCCAACGCCGGAATCATGGCGGCAAGCCGCGCTCCTTTGGCGATGAGTCGCGACCACCTCATCCCCGGGTTTTTTGCCAAAATCTCCCCGAAGCGACACACTCCGATTACGGCGGTGCTGCTCACCTGCGCCTTTATGACCGTCATGATAATTTTCCTCGATCTGGAGGGGCTGGTCAAGGTCGCCAGTACCAGTATGCTCTTTATGTTCATTACGGTGAACCTGAGCCAGATTATTTTGCGCTACTCGAAGGTGCATAACTACCGCCCCAAGTACCGCGCCCCACTCTTTCCCTATATTCAGATTTTTGCCATCGTCGTTTACATCTTCCTGATTGCCGAGATGGGCTGGCTGACGCTGTCTCTCTTCGGCGGTCTGCTGCTGCTTGGGGTTGGCTGGTACTTCTTCTACGCTCGCTTCCACTCCCGCAGCCAGTCCGCTCTGGTGCATCTTGCCGAGCGTCTGCTCCCCAGTCGGCTGAAGGGTGGCAGTGATGGTCGGGTTCTTGAGGATGAGCTGCGTAACATCCTCAAGGAACGCGATGAAATCATCTACGACCGCTTCGACAAGCTGGTCAAGCGGGCGAAGATCGTTGACATTGACCGACCGATAGATACTGATGAGCTGTTCCGGTTAATCGCGGCGGAGCTTAACGATCGGCTGGAGATTAGCGAAGAGGAGCTTCTCCGCTTGCTCAGGGAGCGTGAAGACGAGTCCACCACGGCGATTGCTCCGGGGCTGGCGATTCCCCACGTAATCTGTCCGGGTAGTAAACGCTTTGAGCTGATGATCCTGCGCTGCCTGCCGGGGATTGATTTTGGTGATGACATTGAGCCGGTGCGCTTCGTCTTCGTCCTGGCGGGTAGCCGGGACGAGCGCAACTTCCACCTGCGGGCGTTGATGGCAATCGCCCAGATTGTGCGTGGTCAGACCTTTGAGAGCCGGATCAACGCCGCCGAGACCACCGAGGAGCTGCGCGACCTCATCCTGCTCAGTCAACGCCCCCGCCACCAGGGGCGGTAGGGTTCTTTTACAGAGCGTGTTGCTTATATCAGAATGACAAACGCCAAACGCCCCCTACGGGGCGTTTGTTGTAAGTTCGCGAGTTGCTGTCTGCCGTCGTTAGCTGTTCTGGAACTCATAGAGCTGGTCGGCGAACAGGCGGTCGTTCTTTAGCCGAGGTACCTTGTTCTGTCCACCGAGCTTGCCCCGCGCCTTCATAAAGTCGTAGAAGCTACCCTCGCGCAGCACCGTCAACCTTGGTAGAGCCAGGCTGGAGTTGCCTTTACGGTGGGCGGCGTAGTCATCGTTCTGCTCGCAGAGAGAACGGTCAATCTCTCGGATAAAGTCCCCGGCATCCGTCGGTGGAGTGATGAACTCCACCAGCCACTCGTGGTAGGGAAGCTCTTGGGTAGATTCGGGGAAAATCGGCGCGGCGTGAAACTCCTTGACTTCAGCTTCGGTGAGCCTACAGGCGGCGATGATTGCCCGCTCCGCTTCCTCGATAATCAGATGCTCGCCAAAGGCCGAGAGGAAATGCTTCGTCCGTCCGGTAACCACCAGGCGCAGCGGGTCCGTGGAGATAAAGCGTACGGTGTCGCCGATGATGTAGCTGTACAATCCACCCGGCGTGGTGAGGATGATGACGTAGTTAACGCCAGCCTCTACCTCCGCCACGGTGTAGCGCGGTGGATTTTCCTCGCCCAGGCGGTCAGCGGGAATGAACTCGTAAAAGACCCCGTAGTCGGTCATCAGCAGCAGACCCGTGCCGCGCGCGGCATCCTGCAACGCGATAAAAGCCTCTGAGGAGGGATAGTTCTCGGCGAAGTCCATCCCCCCGCCACCGACTTTGGCGAATAGCTCCTCGTAGGGAGCCACGTTCACCCCACCGGAAATCAACAGGCGGAATTCAGGGAACATCTCCCTCAATGTAGCGGAGGGATCGCCGTACTTCTCCCTAATCGCCTCAAAAAGCACCAGCAGCCAGGATGGGATGCCGGAGATCATCCGCACGTCCCGCCCCTGAACCTGAGTGGCAATCAACTCGATCTTCTTCTCCCAGTTTTCGACCTTGGCGATTTTGTCGCCGGGCAGATAATAGCCCTTGAAAAAGGAGGGAATGCGCTTGGTGAGAATCGCGGAGAGGTCGCCTGCGTAAACTCCGGGCATTTCTCGAAAGAGGTTTGTAGTACCGCCAAGGAAGAGCATCTGTCCCTCGAAGATGCCGAAGTCGCCCTTGCCGCGCTGAACATGGAACAGCAGGCTGTCCAGACTGGCTTTGCGGTTGTTCTGCCAGGTTCCCTCGGTGAAGGGGATGTATTTGTTGCCGTGGTCGGCGGTGGTTCCGCTGGAAAGAGAAAAGTACCGAACCTTCCCAGGACAGAGTACCGACGGCTCGCCCTTTACCATCCGGTCGATGTAGGGACTAAAGAACTCGTAAGGCTGTGGGGGAACCCGACGGCGGTATTCCTCCAGGCTGATGTCTTTATCAAGCCCATGCTCGCGCCCAAAGGCAGTGCGACTGCCCTTCATCATCAGCCTGCGGAAAGTGCGCTCCTGCTCTTGCCAGGGGTCGCGATAGCGATCCTCGATCTGGCGCATCCGAATGCTGTAGATTCGCTTGATTACTTCCAGCTTAACGCCCATCTCAGCTTTACCTCAGACTGAATTGCCGCGTCGCGACGGTAGTGAATCGTGAGCAAATAGCGCAGAGCGGGAGAAGAGCTTCCCCCGCCGTGTTGTTTTGTTTTGCTGTTTGAGTAAGCGGGTTAGTTGTTGAGGGATTCAATGAACTCGCGGAGTTTATCGGTAAACCACCCCGGCTCTTCCATCATCGCCGCGTGGCCGCACAGTTCCTTCGTCTCCAGCTTCGACTGCTCGATTCTCTCGTTGAACTCGTGGGCGACCTTAATCGGAGTAACCTCGTCCTCAATCCCCCAGAGCAGCAGCGTTGGGGCAGTAATCTTGTCCAGATGCTCGCCCATGTGGGTCTGCTTGACCGCCTTGGCGACCTTCACCAGGCGGAACTTATTCTTCCGCTTCGTCAGGAACTGCTCGACCTCGTCCACCATGCCCGGTCGGATCTGGTCTTTGTTGAAGAAGACCTCGGACACGCGCCCATGAATCCACTCGCGCCCCGGGTTGGTCGGCAGCCCCTGCTCATAGCCCCGCTCCGCCAGACCGGAGGCCCCGGAGAGTACCAGACCCTTGACCCGCTCCGGGTGGAAGCACGCCATGTAGAGGGCGACATGCCCGCCCAGGGAGTTGCCGACGAAGACGGCTTTATCGATCTTCGCCCAGTCCAGGAACTCGGTAGCGTACCGCGAGATGCCCTTGATCGAGGGGTCGTCCCAGCTCTGCTCGAAGATCGGCAGCTCCAGCACGATTACCCGGTAGTTGTCGGAGAGATGCTCGACCTGGTGCAGCCAGTTGTCCGGCGAGCCGAACATGCCGTGGAGCAGGATAATCGCCTCACCCTCGCCACGGTCCACGCGAGGATATTCACCTTCGGATAGCTTCAGTATCATATGTAATAGCCTCAGTTGAGTACCTGTTGATGCCAAATGCCTGTTCATCGATAAAGGCGGATTATAGCCAAAACCCCAATGCCGACACAAGCCCCCCTTTGCGTCGTGGGGTTGTGGTACAATGCGAGTGTATTCTTTGTGTGAAGTACTTGGGTTGAAACTGGAGTTGAAATGGCAAAGATTGAAGGCTTTAGTATTAAAAACTTCCGTGTGCTGAAAGATGTAACACTCGGTAGGTTACTGGGAAAAAAGAAGAATAAAGGTAAGGATGATGATCCCTTAACACCTATGACGGTAGTTATTGGTAAAAATGGGGTTGGTAAAAGTTCACTCTTTGACGCATTTGGCTTTCTTGCAGATTGCCTGAAACTAGGTGTGGAAACAGCCTGTGATGCCAACGGTAGAGGTGGATTTGATCGGATTCGTTCTCAGGGGAGCAATGAGCCTATCGAATTTCATATTTATTACAAAGAACATAGAGGAACTCTTCCCATTACCTATGAAGTAGCTATTGACGTAGATGCTACTGGTCGTCCATACGTAAAACGGGAACGATTGCGGCAAAGAAGAAGAGGACCAAAGCACGGTCAACCCTTCTCTTTCCTCCGGCTAGAAGAAGGTAAAGGGGTTGTTTGGAAAGGTGAGGAAGAGGTCGCACAGAAGGAAGAAGAAAATGCTGATATATCAACGTTGATCAAGGAAGAAAGCAACGAAAGAGAAGTTGTTGAATTGCAAGACATGCGTAAACTGGGGATTGCGACTCTTGGTGCCTTGAAGCAACATCCCCGGATTTCAGACTTTCGAGAGTTTATCGAGGGGTGGTATTTGAGCTATTTTACTCCGGATGCTGCTCGCAGCCTGCCATTGGCTGGTCCCCAGCGACGTTTGAATAGTCATGGGGATAATTTAGGCAATGTTGTCCAGTTCATGGAACGGGAACATCCAAAAAGGTTTAAGAAAATACTCAACCGCATTGCTGAGAAAATACCAGGCATTGACAAGATTGACACTGAAGTTGCCCCAGACAAGCGCCTATTGCTTCGCTTTAACGATAAAGGCTTTGATGACCCATTCTATGCTCAACAGATGTCCGATGGTACTTTGAAGATATTTGCCTACCTGCTTTTGCTCGAAGACCCAACCCCACCTCCGTTCATTTGCATTGAGGAACCTGAAAACGGTCTTTACCACAAACTTCTTGAGGTTCTCGTTAGTGAGTTCCGACAACATGCAACGGGTCAAAAGAATGCGCCACAGCTTTTTATTACGACCCACCAGCCCTACTTTGTTGATGCACTCACCCCTAAAGAAACTTGGATCCTTGAAAAGGGTTCGGATGGTTTTTCGACTATTCGTCGAGCGAGTGATGATCCTCTTGTCAACGCCCTCGTTGGGGAAGAGTTACCTCTCGGAAGTCTTTGGTACAGCGATTATCTGGATGCGAGGTAACTAAATGCACTTTGAAATCCTTGTCGAAGATGCGTCAGGAAAAATTGCCTTAGAAGCAATCCTGGATAAGATTCATAGTCCCAGCGGACAGGAACACACCCACACAGTGCATAAATACAAGGGTATTGGGCATATTCCCAAAAATCTCAACGCAAAAGCCGATCCACAAAAGCGAATTTTGCTGAACCGATTGCCCAAGCTACTTAGAGGATTTGGCAGACAACACCAAAACTACGATGCCTCAGTTGTTGTAGTTGTAGATTTGGATAGCAGAGATTGTCTGGCTTTCAAAGAGGAACTGGTTAGCGTTCTTGACTCTTGCATCCCACAGCCAACAACGCTGTTTAGGATTGCAATCGAGGAAGGTGAGGCTTGGCTATTAGGGGACAAAAAAGCTATTAAAACTGCCTATCCAAAGGCAAAAA
>SWBW01001832.1_pt1 | contig 19035 bp, 12 predicted proteins | sample 4693041 | NCBI WGS metagenome assembly SWBW01 (sample SAMN10267271, study PRJNA491770) | bioreactor metagenome | isolation source: DHS bioreactor inoculated with marine methane seep sediment | place: Japan: Omine Ridge, Nankai Trough | collected 2006-05-06 | reverse complement strand
TTCGACACCGTTTGCGTAATCCTCGTTATGATTCCGCTGCTGCCGTTTTTTATCATCATCGCCCTGCTGATTAAGCTGGAGAGCGAAGGACCGATCTTCTATTACCAAACTCGCCTCGGCAAGGGCGGAAGAGCCTTCCACTGCTACAAGTTTCGCACGATGATCAAGAACGCCGAGGCACTGGAAGCGCAGCTCCAGGCGGAGAGTAACAGCGATATTGTGAAGTTCGCCAACGACCCCCGCATCACCCGGGTCGGGCATTTCCTCCGTGCCTGGAGCCTCGACGAGCTGCCGCAACTGTTCAATGTCCTCTTCGGCGATATGTCCTTCGTCGGTCCTCGTCCCATGCAATCCCACGAACACGAGGTTGACCTGGAGTGGAAGGCAATCCGCCTCTCCGTGGTGCCGGGCATCACCGGGCTGTGGCAGATCATGGCTCGCGACACCCTGGACTTTCAGGACTTCAAACGCTTCGACACCGAGTATGTAAAGAAACGCTCCTTCTGGCTGGACTTGAAGATTTTGCTGAAAACCCCCGGCATCGTGGCAAGAAAAGGCTCAAGTAAGGACTCGATGTAGCAACGCGGTGCGTTGCATCACAGAACTGGGCTTCGCCCAGAACACCTTGAGAACGTCCGCTCCCGCTGGTCGCTTAACCCTTTCCCCCTCTCCCCTCTGGGGAGAGGGCCGGGGTGAGGGGCTAATAGCCCTTATTCCAACATCTTGATCATCCAACCCCAGACGGGGGACGACAACCGTCCCTTGCGATAAGGAACCCTATGAAACCGCGCAAAATTACCGACGGCGTTCACTGGCTCGGTGCCATCGACTGGGATCGCCGCCTCTTCGACTCGCTCATCCCCCTCCCCGACGGAACCTCGTACAACGCCTACCTGATTGAGGGCAGCGAGAAAACCGTGCTGATTGACACCGTTGACCCGGAGTTTTCCGACACCCTGATGGCGCAGCTAGAAGACGTTCCGAAGCTGGACTACGTCATCTCCCTGCATTCAGAGCAGGACCACTCCGGCGAGATTCCCACGGTGCTGGCGAAATACCCGGAGGCGGTGCTGATTTGCTCGCCCAAGGCGAAGATATTTTTGACCGACCTGCTGGAGATTGACCCTGAACGCATCACCACGGTGGACGACGGCGAGACCCTCTCCCTGGGCGACCGCACCCTGCGCTTCATCCACACCCCCTGGGTGCATTGGCCGGAGACTATGGTGGCGTTTCTGGAGGAGGACAAAATCCTCTTCTCCTGCGATTTCTTCGGCTCGCACATCGCCGAGAGCGAACTCTATGCCGTTGATGAGGCACAGGTTCGCAAGGCCGCGAAGCGGTACTACGCCGAGATCATGATGCCCTTCCGGCGGACGATTGAGAAGAATCTGGAGAAACTCCGCCCCCTGGAGGTCGAGATCATCGCCCCCAGCCACGGCTCGATTTACGACAAACCAAAGTTCATCGTCGATGCCTACCGACAGTGGGTCAGCGGGCCGCTGGCGAACACCGTCGTGATACCCTACATCAGCATGCACGGCAGCACGGCGAAGATGGTTGACCACCTCGTCTCGGCTCTGGTCGAGCGCGGAGTCAACGTGCGACAGTTCGAGCTAGTGGGAACCGACCTCGGTGAGCTGGCGATGGCACTGGTTGACGCAACGACAATTGTCATCGGCACGCCCACGGTACTCGGCGGGCCTCACCCCCTGGTCGCCTACGCCGCCGTCCTGGCAAACGCCATTCGCCCCCGGGTGCAGTTCGCCTCGATCATTGGCTCGTACAACTGGGGCGGCAAAGCCGTGGACATCCTCGCCGGCATGATTCCCCAGTTAAAGGTCGAGATTCTGGAGCCGGTGCTGGCAAAGGGCGTTCCCCTGGCAGATACCAAAGCCAGGCTCGACAAACTCGCCGACAGCATCGCCGAGAAGCACAAAGAAAAGGGCGTTCTCTAGGTTTCACCGTGGTAGGGGCGTATTGCAATACGCCCCTACGGGTTAGCTTTTAGAATATTTATTACTATCGTGAGATGTTAAGACAAGGGGTTTCAACCCCTTGCAGAATTGCGATAACTTCTGCTCTTCAAGGTGGCTCAAGCCCCTTACCTGAAAACCATAACCGAGAACCGATACCGTGATTCGCGTCAACCTCCTCAAAAATCGTCATATCGAGCCGCCGACCGAAGAGACCTCGTCCTTCGAGGGCTTTGCCGAGCCTGCCAGCGAGACGGAACCTGCGGGTACGACCACCTCAATGGGCGCGTCGCTGGTGGGGTTCGATGACACCACCGAGGACTTCTACTCCCGCAAGGTGGGTGGAATCAACTCCTTCCGCCTGGCTATGCTGATTGGCGGCGCGATGATTGTGGGGATGGTCGTCTGGGCGTTTTTGGCAGGCGGGGTAGTTGACGATGCCCGCGCCGAGCGAACCCGTCTGGAGGCGGAGCTGACCCTTGCCGCCGAATCGCGACCCGACATCGAAGCCCTCATCGGGCAGCACGGTACGCTGGCAGCACGGGTGGATTCGCTGACCGTCCTCGCCAGCCCGGGGGGAGCGACGGAGCGGTACATCAATCTTATGAGCGAGATCAACCTCTCCCTGCCCCAGCGCGATGTCTGGCTGACCGAGCTGCGGGAGCGCGACAGCTCCGTGGCGATTAAAGGCAACAGTTTCAACCACTTCGCCCTGGCGGACATCCTCGATGAGCTGCTGGAGAGCGAGTACCTGAGCAAGGTCAAGCAGGGCGGAGCCAAAAGCGCGGAAATCGGCGGCAGCAAGCTGCTACAATTCGAGTTCTCAGCGCATTTAGACTGATTAAATGGGCGGACACATGGGTCCGCCCCTACCAGCGTATTCTGAACAAACACAAGGTGTTACGTAGGGGCCGACCTTTAGGTCGGCCCGCAGGAACGGCAATCGTATGAATCCTTTTCCTCCCCAACGGTGGGAAGGAATAGAAAATGGTCAAACGAAAATTCAAAGACCCGGTGCTGCAGAAGGCGATTCTGACCTACCTCCTCGCCTTTCTCGTCGCGTACCTAATCCTCGACTACGCCGTCCTGAGCCAGTACGAAACGGCGGACAAGGTCGAGGTCGGGAACCTGAGCCGGATGGCGGAATTGCAGCAATACTCTGCCGAGATCGTCCAGGCCGAGGAGCTTCGCGCGGAGATTGCCGCCTACGAAGCGCGGATTGACTCCCTGCGCCGCAGCCTGCCCCCCAGCCTGAACGAGGCGGAGTTCCTCCGCGCCGTGGCTACCGCAGCCGCCAACGCCGGGATAGACTCGCCCTTCGACTCCTTCGAGCCAAAGAGCGAGCCGCGCACCGAGAACAACGTAACCACCCGCGAGTACGAGGTTTCCTTCATCACCGGCTACCACCACTTCGCTCGCTTCATCGCCAACCTCAGCCGTAACCTGCCCCAGGCGCAGGTTACAGAGCTAACCCTGATCGGTCTCTCCGGCGGAGTGCCGGAGCGCACCCTGCGCGGAACCGTCGCCCTGGCGGTGTACTCCTCACCGCTGGCGATTGAAAAGACCGAAGTCATCGGCACGATTGAGGGCGAAGGCGAGGTCGTCGAGTACCTCACCTATGAATCCCACGGTCGCCGCGACCCCTTCCTCTCTCCGGGGCCGCAGCCGGGAGAATCGCCCACCGCCCACAGTGCCAACCTCAACAACCTCTTCTACCGGGGGATGATCTCCGTGGATGGCGTGCCAACGGCTCTGGTCGAGGACTCCGCTGGCTTTGGCTTCTCGCTGAAGGTTGGGGAGAAAATTGCCGGCGGCAAGGTCATCCAGATCACCGCCGAGGAGCTAATTATCAGCGCGCCAGGCTGGAGCCGCCGCGCCCTCCCCGTTACCACCACCCCTGTTCCCGGCCAGCAAATCCCTTGACAACTCAGCCTTCACCTGCTAGACTACGCTTTCTGTTGCGGGAGTAGCTCAGTGGTAGAGCATCGCCTTGCCAAGGCGAGGGTCGCGAGTTCAAATCTCGTTTCCCGCTCCAGGGGGGGTCTGAAAAGACCCCCCTCTTTTTATGGGCATTGCGCAAAAGATAGTCCTTGAAAGACCTGCTGGGAGCCGAATAGGCCCCCTCTTTTTGTACTGTGAAATCATCGTTCGATGTTGTAGGGGCAGGCCCCTGTGCCTGCCCTTTTGAATATCCCATGCCCGTGAAAAATTTGCGGGTCGACCTAAAGGTCGACCCCTACAGCGGGATAACAGGGTTTGCAAGGGCGGAACAATCCATTCCTAATTGGTGTCCGTCCTTTGTTAGAAATGACGATTGCTCCAGAATGCCCGTAGGGGAGGGTGTCCACACCCTCCCGTTAGCCGGACGCAGTCCGGCTGCCAATAGAGACATTGGCTCACCCAGAATAAAAGGCTACCCATTACGGGTAACCTCTCTCGTGGCAGATGAGTTATGCTCATCTAGTGGGCGACCGTGGACGGTCGCCCCTACAACGTCAAAACCTCGCGGATGGTTAACCTCGATAGAAAAATAGAAAAGACGCTGGCGGTTGCCAGCGTCTCTTTTGTCTTGTTGAGCAGATACCTAGTTCTTCATTTCGAAGCGGAAGGTAACGGAGATCTGACGGGCGATGGCACGTCCACCCTGGGTACCCGGCGACCAGTTGGAGCCACGCGCGGCTGCCAGGGCGTTTTCGTCGGCATCGGAGCGTCCCGTGGAGCGGATGATCCAAGCCTTACGCACGGAACCGGATTCATCGATGTAGAGTCCGACCATGCAGTCGCCCTCCCATTCGGCATCACGCGCCGATTCGGGATAGACAGGCTCTGGGAGACCCCCAATCGGTTTGGGGTCAACAACAATATCTTCCCCATCTCCACCGCCCAGCACTCTTTCTTCGGCAAAGGGATCAGTCGTACCCTCCTCCTCCACCATCAGGTAGTCACTGGTGGGAGACAGCGACTCGCTGGCCTCTTCGGAGTCCGACAGCACCGGAGCGGTCATGACCATCTTGGGCGGGGCCTTGACCTCAGGAATCTGGATAACCTTCTGCGGGGGCTTGTATATCTCGATGTTGGCAAGCTCCTGCACATCGCGCTTCATCACGAAGGGAGCCACCGGCTCGGAGAAGTTGGTCATGAAGAGAATCAACGCCTGGTGAAACAGAACCGAGAAGAGGATTCCCTGCCGGAACAGCCTCCCGCCGCCGGACTTCAGCGTGTCTTCGGCGTGGGGTGTTTCTTTGCTTTCGTCTAGGTTCGTCTTGTCTTCTGCCATGATAGTTCCCTCTTCAAAGGTCTCTCTATAATGTACGCTGGTTGGAGTGCTGACGTTTCGATTTTTTAACAGGGGAAGGGCGGGGTCGTGGGACGCTCGCCGGGGAGAGGCAAATCGTTCATCACTCATCCTCTACCAGACAAACCTCACCGAACGGAAACGATTAAACTCGCTCCTGATAATATTGACCCCGTCCCCCGGTTAACTTCGGTCAAACGCCAGAGTTACAAGCCTCCGCTTTCCAGCTCCGTAGAGAGGGAGAGGTAATAGGCACCAGCGTCCTGGAGTTTTTGGAATACAGCCATTACGGCACCGTACTCCGCAGCGCGGTCTGTTTTGAGGATGATCTTGAGGCTGGGGTTAGACGCGACCTCATCGACAATCACCTCGGGCAGATACTCCAGGGCGATGTAACGCCCATCAACGTTGACGTTGCCGTTGGCATCGATGTAGAGGGCGATGGTATCTTTCCGCTTTGTCTTTTCTACCTCTTCGGCGGCGGGCAGCTTGATCTGCGGGCCTTTGTCCACGTTAAACACCGTCGTGGTCATAAAGAAGATAAGCAGCAGGAAAGCGATATCACTCATCGCCGAGGCGGGAATTTCAGGTTTGGACTTGTTCTTCTTTTTGAGCTGCACATTCCCCCCTTTCTACTCGATCACCAGAGCAAGTTTTTGAATATTCGCCTTACGAATCTCATCGAAGACGTCGATCATCATCTCGAAGTCAGCCTTTGGGTCAACCTCGAAAATGACGTTAAGTTTACCAGGGCCACCGAGCCGGATGTCGCGCCGCTCCAGTTCGTCTTGAAGCAGGCTGAGGCTGGGGATGGCCTTGGGGTTATCAACAGAGTCCAGGTAGATCGAGCCGTCCTGGGCAACCTTTACCGTAACAACGACGTTCTGCTTAATCTCGGTGGGCGGGCCGGGCTGCGGTAGCTGCACCGGAATACCCTTCTCCACGTTGAAAATCGTGGTGGTCATGAAGAAGACCAAGAGCAGGAAGGCGATGTCGGACATTGCCGACGACGGGATCTCAGCCGAGACTTTGCTTTTTCGTTTGAAAGCCATGGCATCCCCCGTCTATGACTGGGTGTCTTCGACCGCATCAATCAGCTCGGTAGTGCTTTCTTCCATCTCGAGGACGAAACGATCGATCTTACTGGTGAAATAGTTGTACATAATCAGGACGGGGAAAGAGATAGCCAGTCCCGTCGCCGTGGTGATGAGTGCCTCGGAGATACCCGACGCGACAACGGTCGCTTTAACCTCACCCGCGCGGGCGATGCCCTCGAAGGCGCGGATCATACCAGTAACCGTACCGAGGAAACCGAGAATCGGCGCGATGGTGGAGACCGAAGCGAGGACGATCAGACCACGTTCGAGGAAGGCCAGCTCGATGGCTCCTGAGTTCGCGGCTGCTTTTTCTGCGGCGGCGACACCACGGTGGGAACGGTTGAGAACTGCCTTAAAGACGGCGGAGATGGGACCACGAGTCTTCTTGCAAAGCTCGATAGCCTCGGTGCGCTTGCCAGCCTTGACCAGCTCGACGACTTCGTCGGTGAACTTGCGAGCGTCGATCTTGGCGAACTGATAGGTGAAGAGTCGCTCGATGATGTACGCGCCAGCCAGAACGCTGGTCAGCAAGAGCGGGTACATGATGCTGCCGCCCTTGGCGAAGTAATCCTGGACGGAGCCAGCCTCGCCCGCTTCTTCTGCGGGAGCGGCGGGAACTTCGTCGCCTTCGACGGGAGCCTCTTCGCCCTCGGCGGGGGCTTCTGTTTCTTCGGCAGCCGCTTCTTCTGCGGGAGCCTCTTCCTGCGCCAGCACCATGCCGATTGGCACAATGGTGAGCAGGGCGATTGCCACGAGGACAATCAAACTAAGGGATCTGGATTTAGCCATACTGCGGTTCCTCCTAAGTTTGGTTAGGTAGAAGGTTTACTACGAAAGGTTTACTACGAATGTTTACTACGAGAAGTTCTACTACAAGAGGTTCACGGTGCTGTACTAAAGGGTGGAACAAAAATGGAAAATAAGAGCGTTGAGAAAGTGTTAATCTTTCATGTCCGGGACAAGGGGCTTCAGCCTCTTGAAGATATGTAACGCATTTCTTCTCCGCAAGGGATTGAAACCCCTTGTCTTGAAGTCAAAACCACGCAGAGGTTATCGCGACAAAATAGGTTTAATCAGTCGGGGAGCCTAGAGCCTAGTGTTACAAAAGGCTCTTTTTAGTACTCGCCGCGCTCGGTGGACCAGACAATTTCGTAGAAGCCAGTTCCGGAGCGGTCGGAGAAGAGGAACTTCATCTGGTGAGATTCGGTGCCGGATCTGTAATAAACCCAGAGCAGGCTCGCCTTGCTGAGGTCGGTCAGTTCGCCGGAGAACTCGCCAACCATCTCGCCCTCTTCCTCGCTGTAGGAGTCCACACTGCTAACGCCGCGTCCGCCGGAGCCAATCCGTCCCTCAAGCTCGCCAGCCTCGCCCATCATGCTGTCGTCGCCGGTGATGCCCATGCCCGTGGGGTTATCCACGGTTTCGTCGGGCGCGCCGTACATCAGATAGATCCGCCCCTGGTCGGTACCCAGCCCGTCGCTCACGCCGTGGGCAAAGTTGTGTTTGATGAAGAGCAGGCGGCGGTAATACTCGTCTTTGTATTCGTTTTCCGGGGTCAGTTTGTCCGGGTCGCGCTTGTCCCAGAAGATGTCGAGGAGCGTCGCCCTGCCCTCCGACGAGACCGAGGCAAACTGGTCAAGCTCCGTCTCGGTGATGATGGGGGCAATCTCCCTCATAATCTGGGTGAACTCGGCATCGGTCATCGTGCCGCCGCTGTAGTGGACGACCTCGGTCAGGGCTTCGTCGGGCTTCGGACCGATCCAGAAGGTGGTTTCACTGGTGGCGGTTAGCCCCGCGCCATCGGTAATCTCTTCGTGGACGCGATACTTCCCATGCTCCCACTCGGCAGCGTCGATAGAGAAAATCAGCCCGGTAAGCCACTCGGCGGCGAAGTTGGATGTTTCCTCGTGGATCAGCCTGCCCGGCTCGTCAAAAACCTGATAGCTGAAGGAATACTCGCCCGGCGGGGTCAGGACCTCGGTGTAAAAGTAGAGGAGGGTTTTGGTCGGATTGACCTGCCGACGACTGGGCAGCGGAGTTACGTAGTAGCCGAGCTTGACGAAGCTCTCGTTTCCCCGGAAGTTGTTTTCGTCGTCGAAGTCCGTTGGCAAAACGGCGCGGGCGTGGTGGGCAAGCTCGATGTCGCTGAGTCCCAGCTCCGGCTGTTCGAGGATTTCCAGAGGAAGGCGAACAATCCCCTGCTCTTTGGAGTTGGGGTCGCCGATGGTAACAATGGCCTCGTAGAAACCCTGCTCCAGCTCAACGCTGCAGGCGTTGAACCGCTCGGAGCCACCACTCTCGACGGAGTGGAGATCGCCAACCCGCAGGTCGTGAACGTCGCTGTCCCGGAAGATGATCTCGCCCTCAGAGTTTTCCATCTCCAGGCGGGTAACATAGGTTGCCTGGTACTTGCCGTCCTCGGCAAGGGTGAACTGCAGCTCACTATCGGCAAGCTGGGTGTATATCTCAAGGAGAATGCCCCGGTCGCCAAAGAACTGGCGGCTGTCAACGGTGAAGGCAATCTCGCCCTCGGATTCCACTGGCTCGAACTCTGCCATGACCGCCAGAGGAACAATAAGGAGCATAATCGCAATCGTTATAAAACGCATAATACCGACCTTGTGGGACTACAGCTCTCAGTTACAAAAAGATACATTTGAGTAAGGTTAATCGTTAGCGGGCGGTTAAACTTGATGATATTGACTCGTATGCCTCATACATAAACACCATTTCAATTTACTTTCCAAACAAAAAACAACCTTCTACGCGAGGCATGAAAAACCTGCGATTTCTCCTGTACCATTCACCAACTCCGCCGTACTTCTCCTGTCCGACTATTTAGATGTTTCTTCCAACCCCACCCCGTACTTTTCCTGTCCGACTATTAGATGTTTCTTCCAACCCCACCTTGTACTTCTCCCGCCCCCCCCCACTAGCCCCTCTAGCAGAGTGGGGGGCACGGATGGCCCCCCACTTTTTTTAACACTTACAGGGGTTCGGCTGAGAGTTCTTAGAGCGAGAACCCCAGACCAAAGCGCAGAGCGTAGCCGAGGCGACCCATATCGGAATAGGACGCGTCAACGCGCACGCTTTCGGTACGTCCCAGAGGAACGTTGACACCAACACCAGCGGTGAGTCCGGGAGCGAAGGTATCTTCGTCCTGGTCGCCAGCGAAGAAGTCGTAGTTCGCCTGATAACCGACTCGCAGTGAAGCGATGTTGAACATCGTGTATTCCACACCTACGTGGAGACGTTCGTCGGCATCGTTGGGATGGATGGCATCGAGACCCATGGTGAGGAAGTGATCCTCGCCTTCGATCAGGTCGTACGCCACACCGATACGGAAGGTCATCGGCAGAATCGCCTCGTTGAACGGCGTTTCGTCGTAGCCGGAACCATCACGCCTGCGTTCGCCATAGGTACCGTCGTACGCGGCATCGGCTCCGAAGTACTGGAGAGCCATACCAACGCGGAGACTCTTGAAGCCGGTATCGTAGAGCGTACCAACATCAACAGCCCAGGTCTGCATGGAGTATTCGTCAATGGCGGAACGAATGTACTGCACGCGACCACCGACAGCAAAGCGATCGGTCAGACGACGGGCATACACAAGTCCAACAGCCATGTCGCTGGCACCGAAGGTACCCAGCGAGCCGTCCTGCTGGTCCTGGGTGGTTTTGTCCATGTCGCCGTAATCCAAGTACTGGAAGGTTACACCAAAGGTGCCAACCTGGTCGAAGTTGATTGCCGCCGCGCCGCTCATCATGCGGGTGTCGGCGATCCACTCGTTGTCTTCAAAGAAGACATCAACACCAGGAATGCGAGATAGTCCAGCCGGATTCCAGAAAGCGATCGACGCGTCAGCCGGTCCGGTAGCCACAACTGCGCTACCCATACCGATCATGCGAGGACCGATCCCGATTTTAAGGAACTGGGCGGTCGCGATTCCTGATTTTTCCTGTGCTACCACTGGAATAACTAGTGCCAACACAAGGAGAATTGCCAGGGTTTTAGTCTTCATCACTAACTAGCCCCCTCTCAGGTAATGAGTTCTTCATGCTGAGGGAATTTTGTCTCTTAGGGTGAAGGGAATAAAGGCCATACGGTCGCCTTCTTCCCAGGGCAGGGGGCAGTAGAAAAACTACCCCCCGCCCGACTTTTTTTTACTAGAGTCGTTCGCCCATCAGCACGGCGAACTTGCCAATCTTCGTTCCGAGACCAGGAGCGTCAACATGGAAAACGTAAACTCCTGAAGCAACTTCCATGTTGTTACGCGACTGGAGATCCCACCAGGCGGTTCCGGAGGTTGCATCGTTGTGTTCAATGATGTCAACCAGGTCGCCGGCAATGGTGTAGATACGAATCGTGCAACGCGATGGCAGGTTGGTAAATGCCAGATTGCGCTGAACAATACCGGTGCTGGAACGCTGCTGCCAGTCCACGCCACCCACGTAGGGGTTGGGAACCACAAGCACTGAATCCAGAGTGGAGTTGTCAGGTACAGTCTCCAGAGTTACGGTGATGTAGTTAGCGCGGACACCGCCCTCCATGCTCATGTAAGGCTGGGTGAGCTTGGTGTTATAGAGGGGGCTGGCACCATAGTCAAACGCGACCACGGTGTAGTAGTAGGTGAAGTGGTTCTGTGGAGCCGACGGCTTGGCGACAGTGTAATCATCGCTCGGCCACTTGTCGTACCAGGTGTAGTTACCCTTATCGACGAACTCGTAGATCGAGCCGCCGGTGTTGGCTGCGAAGCCCTCACCATCGTAAGCGTCGGCAAAGACCTCGCCCCAGTTGTTGAGAATATTCGCCTCATCATACTGGTCGTTGTCGTTACCTTCGTAACCCGGAGCTTTCCACGGTTCGCTACCTGCTGGCCACTGGGAGGCATCGTTGATGTCTTTATCCCACTGGGTCAGGGTATGACGCAGGTAGTTAGGAGCATCACCATCAGCCGTGAAGTAGGGAGTCAGGTCGGCACCATCGCCGAGCTGGTCAAGGGTGCGGGCGCGGTAGATGCGATAGCCCTCAAAGTCAACCTGATTTTCAGAGCTGACATCGCCCTCTAGTTCCAGGTTTTTGCCAATCTCATACTCAGGGTTGAAGTGAAGGGTAACCTCGCGGCTACCAGTAACAACACCACTGAGCAACGGGCTGGTAGGCGGAGAGAGGACGATCATATCGTCAACCTCATCGCCCTGCTTGGGATCGTCAAACTTGCCGTTAAATCCCAGGCAATCCGTCAGAGCCTGGTCAATATTCCCACGAAGTTTGTTCAGACCGTCGCCGACAGCGTAGGCCATGCGAACTTCGAGAACATCGTCCGTCTGCATACCCAGTCCGTTAAGATCCTCGAAAGGTCCGAAGGACGGGCAGATACGCCAGTCAAAGGGGTTCTCAACCTCTTCAAAGACTCCCAGATCGGACATGTAGGCAAACTTGTAAGCGTCGTTTGCCGGATCGTTGTTCCAATCCCATGAGTGGGAGGCGGTAACAATATACTCACGCTCGGTACTCATGCCCGGGTTGATGCAGGCACGCATAGTACGGAGTCCGGCGTAACCAGACTCGCCGGGCAATTCTTCGTTGTTGAACATATAGCCCAACATACGCGGCGAAGCCACCGTACCAGAATAGTCGATACCGGCGTAGTAATCCCGATAATCCTGCTTGGTGTTGTCACCATCAATCAGGATTGGGAAGTTAACGGCATCATAGGCATCGGGAATACCATCGGCACCCTCAGCCCAGGTAACGTTGTTGTACTCGTCAACGCTATCGTCAAGCGTGTCGAAGCCAACGAGATCGTCGAGGTGAGTGGAGCCGATATCCTGATCGAAGGCAAAAGCCATATAGCTATTTGGATCCATCTCGTTTGATCCGGTGTAGCGGATGAAGTAGTTGAAAATAGCCCACTCATCATGCCCCGGAGCACCCCAAGCCATAACCTGAGTGAAAACACTCAGCTCGATCACGTCACCTTCAGATTCTGAATCATCGGCATACCACTGAACATCCTGGTCGCCAACACCACTGGGGGTACTGGTACGCCAGAAGTCTGACATCCAGGCGAAACTAACCCCTTCATGGGAGCCAAAGTCACCGGGAAGATCTTCTGTGTCGCCACCGGGGACAGTATCGTAAACCCCACTAAGCGGCTTGTAGTCAGTTGAACTATATTCGGAATGGATAACAGTGTTCTTGTTACCAAACCAAATACCACCGATCCAGAGATAGTACACTTCGGAACCAAGAGGCCACTCCATATCCGCAACAGCATCGCCTATCTGCATGTTGTTGTAGACATTAAGCCCAACGTTGCCAATCTCAAGTCGGTAGCTTTCGTCGCCAGCCAAAGGTGCATATCCACCGTTGAACATGCTGGGTGAGGTGCGGGCATGGGTCAACCCCATACCGCCAACCGCGAAGGCAATCACGGTTACGGCGAGGATCGTCCCCAGAACCCCTAGCGTTAGTTTTAACTTCATGAACAGTCCCTCCCTGAAGTTAGAAATCTGTGGAAGGTTTACAAGTAAGAGGGGTTGGGGCCGGGCAACCGACCCCAACCGTTGTTTAACTAGAAGGAGAAGCTCGCACCAGCGCGGAACTGCAAAGGCTCACCATAGACCTCGACATCGTCCCAGGGTCCATCAGGATCGTCGTGGTCTTTGTAGGCATAGGCCCAGTCCTGACCACTGCCGTCGCCTTCGTCTGCGCCAAAGTTGGTAATGTTCCAACGGTCCATCAGGTTGAATCCCTCAAGGAACAGCCCGAAGGTCATGCCACCGATTTCAAGCGCGTAGGTGGCCTTGGCATCGAGTCCCATTGTCCAGGGCATCCGCTCGCTGTTGATCTTCGGCTGTTCGCCAGAACCAGCAGCAGGTGAGTAAGGGGTACCAGAACCAATGTTGAAGTTGATGTTCAGCCCAAACGCTTCGTGGCGGAAATCAAGCATGATGTTGAAGGTGTGGGTGGTATCCCAGTCGAGGAGGTTCGCCTCGAGCGGCAGGTTGTACTGGTGATAGGAGTACAGGTAACCCTGACGCCAACTTGAAGCCAGACCGCGAGCAACGGAATAGGTGTAGGCAACCTTGGAAGTAAACCAGTCAGTCCAGCGACCATCCAGAACAACTTCTAAACCCTTAACGTTACCCCAGTCGGAGTTCGTAGTGCGGGTATAGTTATAGATGTTTAGCGGATGACGATACATCTCGGAGTCAACCTGACCGCTGATGTCTTTGTAGAACACGGTGAGATCGCCAAGGATATCGTTGGTAAAGAGGTGCTGAACACCAAACTCGTAGGAGATGGTCTTCTCCGGCTTCAGATCCGGATTACCAAAGATCGGGAACGAGCCAATGGGGCGTTCGTAGTTGCTGCGATACATGTGGCTGAACTGTGGCATCTGGAAGAAATGCCCGTAGGAGAAGTGGATCTTATCCATCTCGCTGATCGGATAGGCAATACCCAAACGCGGAGAAAGTTGATACTTGGGATCAGCTTTCACGCGAGGGATATCGTCAAAGGTCTCGTAAGGAGCGTCGTTGTAAGTCTCCTGAGATTCCATCGGATTCTCAGCATAGGTGGTGTTCGGCTCGAAGTAGTCGAAACGAAGACCGAGGTTGATGACCATCTCGGAGTAGTCCATCTTGTCCTGGACATAAATCGCAGCCTGCCACGGGAACACCCGGTATCTATCACCATAGGTGTTGCTGGCCTGGGGCTGACGCTGGAGGATGGAGACATCGTAGTACTTGTACTCCAGTCCACCCTTGACCAGGTTGTGCTGGTCAAGCTCTGAGGAGATGTCGAACTTCGCGGTGTTGATGATCTCTTTGGTGGTTTCCCAGTAGCGCATGTCGCCGCCGGTATAGAACCAGCCGTCGGCACCACTGAGCCTGCGATCCAGGTCGTAGTCTTCCCACCATTTCCAGCCACCGAGAGTATGCTCACTCCAGGCATCACCATTGTTCCACACCTGATCAAAGCCACCGTTACCGTCGGCTTCGTAGTGGTAGTCGTCCTCACCCCAGGTGGTGCCAATGTGGCGCCAGCTGTTGTAGTAGTTACCACGGATGGTGTAGTAGGTGTCTTCGCTGACGATGTGCTTCCAGAGGAAGCCCGCCTGGTAAGTGTCGCGAGCCTGCTTGATGTAGTTATCGAGGCTGTACTGCCACTTGACATCGAAGTAACACAGGGTGCGCTGCGAGATAGTACCCGAGAAGGTCAACTGCATGTCGTTGGAGAACTTGAAGCGCAGTTTACCCTGGGCGTTGTACTCTTTGCGCGGGTTGGGAACGATGAAAGAGCCACCAGACTCGAAGTACTCACCAGAGAGGAAGAAGGTGGCGAAATCGGCAATCGGACCACCGATAGCGCCCTCACCCTTCCACAGGTTTCCCTGACGGGTACGGGTTGTCCAGGTAACCGGAGCCTTGTCCGGATCTGGCTCGTAGGTGGAAGCCAGAATCTTCTGGGAGTCGAATTCCTTCGTGGAGCGGTAAAGCTCCATGGTTCCCCGCAGGGTTCCGTGAAGGGCATCGGTACTACCAGACTTGGTTACGATGTTAACAACGGCGGACTGGGCGTTACCATACTCCGCAGAGAAGGTACCGGAGATGATCGACATCTCGGCAATCGCCGTGTTGTTAACCGCCGTACCGGCACCAGCGTTAATCGGGCTGATGATCGGAATATCGTCCACCATGTAAACGATTTCCGTGGCACGACCACCACGAACATGCATAAAACCATCATCGTTGACCGCTCCGGCCTCGTTCGCCATCAGGTCATAGAAGTTATCGGCAGGCAGAGCCTCGATATCTTCGGCGGTGATATAGTCAATCGAGCTGGTGGCATCTCGCTCGATCAGACGACGCTCCGCTGTAACGATGACCACGATGCCGGAACTGCTGACATCAGTCGGTTTTTGCATGGTAAAGTTGATGTTACGGCGAACATCAGAAAGGAAGGTAACCTCCGTAACCTTAAAGTCCTGGAAGCCAGCGACGGTGCAAAGCACGTCGTAAACTCCGGGATCAATATCGGTACGGGAATAGTAACCATCCTCGTCGGTCGTAACAAAGATACTTGTACCCAAGATCTTGATGGTAGCCAACTCAATCGGAACGCCGCTTTCATCAACGACGGTACCCGAAATCTGAGCCGTGGTACCAGCCAGCACGGGGCCGGTCAGCACCAAAACTGCCATCAAGGCAAGGGCGAGTTTCTTGTAGTCCATCCTACCCTCCCTAAAAAGGTTGAGATTTTGGTCTGGGAGATCGAAGTTTCTACTGCGAATGGTTCAGATAGTGGTTCACTTTTACAATGGTTGCTCTGTATCGGGTCGTTCAAAAACAATGGCTCAACAGCAAAGGTTTAGTAAGCATAACGGTTAAGTCAGTCCGTGCCAGCCTCCTCAAAAAACATACTCTTCTGACAGCCATTTCCTTCGTCTAAGAATAAGACCAGGTACCAGCTCACCCGGCATGAAAAGTGGCACTAACGACAGCGGCATCTCGTACATAACCCAGGCTACCGTCGCTCGATTTGTGTTTGCCCTGTGCTACCAGAAGACCAAACACGCCACTCGTCATCCAGCTTCCAGCACCGCCTTCCTGCACATCTGCTTGTTAACAAACAGGTTACATAGACAGTACCAGCGAACGGAAAATACACCCTTCCCATTCCTAATGCGAGCTTATCCTAAGGTAATACAGCAGCTTTACCGTGTCAAGGAAAATCCCACGGTAAGACTTTTTGAACAATTTGACAGGCTTGATTTTTCGCCAGCCCGGAGGCCGCCGCCTGCTCTTTAACCCTGCTGTAGCGGCAACCGAGACAAACAGTTACGGCGCGGCGTTGGCTTCGTCTAAGCCGGACGTGGGCAGCCGGGGTGAGAAGAGTAAAAATCCCACGGTAAGACTTTTTGAACAATTTGACAGGCTTTACTTTTCGCCAGCCCGGAGGCCGCCGCTTGCTCGTTAACCCTGCTGTAGCGGCAACCGAGACAAACAGTTACGGCGCGGCGGGGGCTTCGTCTGAGCCGGACGTGGGCAGCCGGGGTGAACTAAGTAAAAATCCCACAGTACAACTCTGCGGTGTCATCTGTTAGCATTGCCTTTCTCCCGCTTGGGGAGTCGGGCATTTTTCAATACGCTCCGGTCGAACCTTGTAGAATCTGCAAAAGACTGTCTACCAAAGAGGGCGAACACAAGGTTCGCCCCTACAAACCTTGCGCATGTTCAGATTGATGGGGGGTAACTCCCGAAACAGCGACTTTCGCGTTAACCTTTATAAAGGAGTACCACCTTGTCCCTCGACTATACCAAACGCAGCCACAGTTGTGGTGAACTAAACGCCGCTCATTTGGGAAAAGACGTTCTGCTCTCCGGCTGGGTGCGGCAGATCCGCGATCTCGGCGGGCTGCTCTTCATCCGCCTCGGCGACCGCTATGGCGAGACCCAGGTCGTCTTCGACCCCGACCACGCCCCCGCCGCGCTGAAGATTGCCGGGGAGCTTCATCTGGAGTACGTGGTTTCGCTGCGGGGTTCTGTTCGACGGCGACCAGAGGAGCAGGTGCGCGGTGATAAAACCACTGGCGAGATTGAGGTACTGGGCGACGAACTAGAGATTATTTCGCGGAGCAAGCCCCTTCCCTTTCCGCTGACCGACGAGGCGACGGGTAACGAGGAGCTGCGCCTGAAGCACCGCTATCTTGACCTGCGCCGCAAACCAATGGCAGAGATGCTGGAGTTCCGCCACCGCTTCATGCTGGTAATTCGCGACCACCTGTCCGAGCGGGGCTTTATGGAGATCGAAACCCCGATTCTGACGAAATCCACCCCGGAGGGCGCGCGGGACTATCTGGTCCCCAGCCGACTCTACGACGGCTGCTTCTACGCCCTGCCTCAGAGTCCGCAGATGTACAAACAGATGCTGATGGTGGCGGGAGCGGAGAAATATTTCCAGATCGCCCGCTGCTTCCGCGATGAAGATGCCCGCGCCGACCGCCAGGCGGAGTTCACCCAGCTTGACCTGGAGCTGTCCTTCGCCGGAGTCGAAGAGGTGATGGCGGTCAGCGAGAAGCTCTTCGCCAAACTCTGGCAAAAGATGCTCGGCGAGGAACTGCCCACACCGTGGAAACGCATCACCTTTGCCGAGTCGATGCGCCGCTTCGGCTGCGACAAGCCGGACACCCGCTTCGGGCTGGAACTGGTAACGCTGGACGAGGTCTTCGCGAAGACGGAACTGAAGTTCGTCAACGCCGCCCTGGAGGCGGGCGGCACGGTGCGAGGCATCGTCGTTCCCGGACAGGCAACCGCCAGCCGCAAGACGATTACCGGCTGGGAGACAATCGCCAAGTCCGCCGGAGCCGGCGGGCTGATGTGGGCGAAGTGGCCGAGTGACGGCTTCAACGCCAGCATCAAGAAGTTCCTCACAGAAGACGACGTGGCGAAGCTCCGGGAGCTTTCCGGAGCCGGCGACGGCGACCTGCTCCTCCTGGCGGCGGGAGCGGCGAGTAAGGTCAACACCGCGCTGGCTCGGCTCCGCCTGCACCTGGGTGAGGAGCTGGGGCTGATCGACGAGAGCCGCTGGGACATCCTCTGGGTTACGGAGTTCCCCCAGTTCGAGCGCAACGAAGAGGGCGAAATCACCAGCTCGCACCATCCTTTCACTATGCCCCTCGCGTCCGACCAGCACCTCATCGAGAGCGACCCGCTGGCAGTGCGCTCGGCGAGCTACGACATCGTCCTCAACGGGGTAGAGCTTGCTTCGGGCAGCCCGCGAATCCACGATGCCGAGTTGCAGAAGCGAATCTTCGCCGCCCTGGGGCTGGATGAGGCAACGGTACAGCAACGCTTCGGCTTCTTCATCGAGGCACTCTCCTACGGAACCCCGCCCCACGCGGGAATTGCTCCGGGTCTGGACCGGATCATCGCCCTGATGCTCAAACGCGCCAACATCCGCGAGGTCATCCCCTTCCCGAAGACGCTAAAGGCGTGGGATCCGCTCACCGAGGCACCATCGTCGGTGGACAAGGCGCAGCTCGACGAGCTGCATATCTCCGTCAACAAAAGCGAGAAGAACGAGTAGCTATAGAATACGTTTGTAGGGGCAGAACGATTCTCCATGATATTGGTGTCCGCCCTTTCATAGATAGCCCCTTCCCCCCATTGGGGTGAGGGGCTGTTCTAAGTCCATGATAATTTTGCGGCGGGGATTTTTGCCGATAAGGCAATCCCCGCCCTACATTTAACCCTCGCGAGATTTTGATGTATAGACAAGGGGTTTTAACCCCTTGCGAGGTTTGTTGCGTATCACCAGTTCACGGGCCGACCTAAAGGTCGGCCCCTACGTAAAACCTGATGTTTGCTCCAAATACGTTGGTAGGGGCGCACCCATGTGTGCGCCCTTTGTCCAATGTGAAAAGGGCAACCACAGGGGGCTGCCCCTACAAAACCTCGCGAGATTTTGATGTATAGACAAGGGGTTTCAACCCCTTGCGGGATTTGTTACCCATCTCAATTTCACGGGCCGACCTAAAGGTCGGCCCCTACGTAAAACCTGATGTTTGCTCCAAATACGCTGGTAGGGGCGCACCTTGTGTGCGCCCTTTGTCGAATATGAAAAACGGGCAACCACAGGGGGTTGCCCCTACAAAACC
>SWBW01009611.1_pt1 | contig 19143 bp, 23 predicted proteins | sample 4693041 | NCBI WGS metagenome assembly SWBW01 (sample SAMN10267271, study PRJNA491770) | bioreactor metagenome | isolation source: DHS bioreactor inoculated with marine methane seep sediment | place: Japan: Omine Ridge, Nankai Trough | collected 2006-05-06 | reverse complement strand
AATCGTGCTACGATTTGAGTTGGAATCGACACTTGAGCGACATCAACAGTGTGTTTTGAGAGTTTTTCGATATTGAGGACGATAACCTAAGGGTTGTTCCACAGAGGATTATATGGGTCTTTTTGGCAAGAAAGATAAATCAAAAAAGAAGGCACAGCGGAAGAGTACCGCTCCCGTTGCTCCGGTGCGTAACGAAGAGTCGTTCTCCTTCTATGTTGCTCCCAATAACGAGCTTGACGGCGACCTGAAGGGTAACGTCAATGTTCTGGTGGCGGGACGATTCCTGGGAATGATCGATGTTTCCGGGCTGGTCTGGGTTACCAAAACCGGCGAGATTGACGGCACTGTTAAGTGCGATGACTTCCGCCTTGAGGGGATAGTGAAGGGCATCGTTATTGCCAAAGGCGTGGCGGATATTATAGACGACGATAACTCCCAGGCCGAGATTTCGGCGGCGTGTACCTGGAAAGATGGTGCCTTCCCACCACCGCCACCAGAAACAGCCGACGGTGAAGCACTGGAATAAACGTTGATTTTGGGATACTTTCCAGACGCGAAAGTTGGTGTGGTCGTTGCCACTGTCCTAAGAACCTAAAGAAGGGGATGATTAACAATGCGGATGACGAGTGTACTACTAATTTTCCTGCTGACCTTTGGCATGGTGTTGGGTGCCGATGGCGTTGATGGTACTGATGATTCCACCACAGCCAACGAGCAGAACTTTACCCTTACCGTTGCCCTGGCAGGGGTTGTGGCTTTGGGGATTTTGGCTCTGGTGATTTTTAGCGACTGGGACGAAAGCGACGGGACTGAGGTTACGCTAACCGAAGCCGATGAGCCGGTGGATGAAACCACGGCTCTTGATGCCGCCGAACGCTCCGCCGCTGAAGAAGCCACTGTGTCCAGTGAGGTCGAAGACGACCTTTTCAGCGATATTGAGGGTGACTAGAGGTCGTTCTGCCTTATCGTCCATTTTTGATACTAAAGAGGGAGTCAAACGCCAGCCCGCGTGCTGGTTTGCTCTGCTCTCGAACGGAGAAACCTTGAAAAGAAATATTTTTTTATTTCTCGCGATTATTCTCGTGGTCGCTCTGGTCTTTGTCGGTTGCGAGGAAGACATCACCACGGAAACCTCTGACGGTAGCTGTTGGATTTTCGACGCGTCTCAGGATACCCTCAATCGTCTGAATAGCTCCGGCGAGCTGGTCTCCGTGAACTCCTCGCTTGGGGTTGCCGACGCTCTAGCAACCGAGGCTGGAGATGCCACGGTCTGGGTTGTTGATTCCGCCGCCGCCAGAGTGAGTAAGCTCAACTCCTCCGGTACGCTGGAGAAACAGCTTAGTGGCTTTGCCCGTCCGGTGGATGTCGCCGTTGACCCAACAACGGATAACATCTTTGTTGCCGACGATAACGGTCGCCGGCTGGTTTCTCTGGACAGCGACGGCAATCCTCTCTGGAGCAAGACGCTGGATTACACGCCGTATCGGCTTACCCTGGCTGGTGGTTCCGGCAGCATGGTTCTCCTCGTCCTGGCTCGCGAGGGCATTGACGGTCGGCGGGTTCTAGGCTACGACGCTGCCGACGGAAGCGAGGTCTTCGACCTGGCTCTGACCGACCAGCTCGATTACACCTTCGATGCCGACGCGACGGCGGATGCTTTCTGGCTGACCGACGGAAGCTCCCTGACCCGTCGTCAGCTTACCGACGGGGCGGTCATCAGCAATTACACAGAGCCAGCCGCTCCCGTTGCCGTGGCGGCGTTGAGCGATGGTTGTTGGGTCTTTGACGACGGCGGTAACGACCTCTTCCGCCTGGATAATGCCGGAACGGTACAGGCACAGATTAGCGATCTGCCCGGTGTTCCTCTCCTGTCTTCAGTCGGAGACAAGCTCTGGCTGGCGGTTACTTCCGCCGATATGGTCGCCCTCTACGACAAAGACGGTGTTGAGGTCGTTCGTGTGAACAATCTCATCCAGCCCGGCCCCATCGCCGGAGTGAAGTAAACGACCTGAGTCGTAGAAACACCTGCTTATTGAGAAAAAAGAAAGGGGGCTTCGGCCCCCTTTTTCGTTTAAGCAAACTTTAACCTACCCGTTACAAGGTGATTAGCCTCAAGTACCACGTTCCTGCTCCATCCTCAGAGAGGCAGCTTAAAGCTGCACATAGCATCGCGGTTCACCGTTGTTTCAACTTTAATGTTTGTTTCCGCGAGTGTGCGACAATGGGTGTTGATAGAGTGATACAATCAAACGCGGGAAGAGCTGTTCTTAGTAGCTCTGGTTAGCCGCGAAAGTGTGGGCAGCTTAAAGCTGCCAGATTGGAAGGGTAAATTAACGAAGCGACCAGCGGGAGCGTATCCGTGGGAATAAGCGTTCTCTAACTAAGATGGTTAACTGCGAGGCTCGGTGTGGCCGCTGCCACCTGGCACTCCGGGCAGTGGAAGGTGGCGCGTTGGTTGAGGACGCTGCGCTGGATGGTGGTGCCGCAGGTGGGGCAGGGTTCTCCGGCGCGACCATAGACGGCGAGAAGGTTCTGGAAGTTACCTCGCTGTCCCTCGGAGTCGCGGTAGTCGGAGAAGGTCGTACCACGATGTTCAATCGCCAGCTCCAGCACGCTGATAATTGCACGGTGGAGTCGCTGGAGTTCGGGGGTGGTGAGGGAGTTGACTGGTCGATAAGGGGCGAGTCGCGCGGTGAAGGGGATTTCCGAGGCGTAGATATTGCCGATACCGACGAGGCGATCCTGCCGCAGGAGCCAGGTTTTGAGTGCCTGGCGGCTGTTGGCTATGAGTTCGCCCAGTCGTTCCGGGGTGAACTTCAGGGAGAGTGGTTCCAGCCCCTTTGGGCTGACCTCGTTTCGGCTGTTGCCTATCTTGATGGTGCCGAAGCGGCGGATGTCATAGAAGAGCAGCTTTCCCTTTGCGAAGTTTAGTCCTGCCCGCAGGTGTTTCTGGGTGATTGTCTTGTTGTCTGCTGACCAGATGAGTTGTCCGGTCATTCGCAGGTGGAAGACCAGCCAGCGGTCGCCGCCGGGGGTTCGCAGTCGCAGTGCCACCTGCTTGCCCAGCCGCTCCACCGCCTGGACGGTAGAGCCGACCAGTTCTTCGCTGGCAGGCAGGGAGAGTTTGTCGTCGAGAATATCAATCAACAAAGCCGCTGCCCGGTCAGACGGGGGCGCAACTGGCGAACGATGGTTTCGACCTCTGGCAGTTCGGGCATTCGTATCTCCATTCACGGTACAGAAAGAGGCCGCTCACCGCAATTGGTAAACAGCCCCCGCACGGTTGTTGGTTTTTACTCAGTAGAGGCTTCTTCGACGGGAGCCTCTTCGGTATCCTCGCTGGGAATCGGTGCCGGGCAAACGCCGCCTTCGCAGCCAACGCAATCATCGGCTACTTCTTCGGAATCAGCGGTTACATCGCCCTCTTCGGTGATGGTTTCAGCGGTCGCGCCCTCGTCATCACAGGCAACGAGCAGCGAGCCGCTGATAAGTACAACCAGCAGCAGATAGAGCATGTGGTGCTTGCGCATGTATCCTCCGTTTGGTTATTCAGCCAGTAGTTCCGTCAGGGCGGTTTTCTCTTCGTTGCTAAGAACCGCGCCCTTCGCGATCATTTGGTCAAGGAGCCTGTTCCATTCTTCCACCGTATAGGCGGCGGTTTCGTAGCGTTCCGAACCGTGGCAGAGGGTGCAGCGGTCGGCAAGGAGGATGTCATCCTCGGAGATCATCTCCTGACCATCTTCGTCGGGAACGGCAAGCATTGCCTCACCATTGGAGTCGAGATTGCCCGCGCCGCTTTCCTGTGCTGGTTCACTACACGCCGGGAGAAGTATTCCCCCGCCAATAACCAAGATGAGTAAAACCGTTCTCGTCATTATATCTCCTGGTCTTTTCCTGAAGTGAGGCTCCTCCACTATACGAACTACAGCGGAAAAGGTTGCCCTGCTAACGGTCTTTCCAGTCCAGGTATTCGATCAGATAGAATCGAGCGTCTTCCGGGAGGATAACGCCTTTCTCTTCCATCTGCCCAACGATGACTTCCCAGTCTGCGCCCTGCCCCCGCAGGTTCATGACCAAGCCCTCGCCATGACAGCTCCGGCAATGTTCTTTCAGGACAACCTCACCGGTATGCACAGGCTGGTAGCTCTCTTCCGCGACGGGAGCAGGCTCCGCTGCTTCGTCGTTGTTGATAGCTATCTCGGTGGGGTCATCTTCTCCGCTTTGGCAGCCAAAGAGTAGAAGAATCCCCGTAAGAGGCAGAAGAAGTTTGCGCATCTGTTGTTGTCCTTACCGACCCAGTACCCGCTCGATTTCTTCGAGGGTCGTCTGACCGCGTTTGAACTTGGCTATCGCCGACTGGCGCAGGGTGAGCATCCCACTGTCCTCGGCGTGCTGGCGAATCGCGACCAGTCCCGCTCGCTCGCCGATCATCGTGCGCATTCGGTTATCCACGGGGAGAACCTCGAAGATGCCGACCTGTCCCCGATAGCCCAGCCCCATGCAGTGCTGGCAGCCGTGTCCCCGGAAGCTCGCCAGCCCCTCCATCTGCGACTCGGTAAAACCGAAGCGAGCCAACAACTCCACTGGATAGGAGACTGGCTCGGAGCAGTGGGAGCAGACCCGGCGCAGCAGTCGCTGGGCGACGATTGTATTCAGGCTGGCGGAGAGCATGAACGGCTCCACGCCCATGTTCATCAGGCGGTTGATTGTTCCGGCGGCATCGTTGGTATGCACTGTGGAGAAAACCAGATGCCCGGTCAGTGCCGCCTGAATACAGATATTAGCCGTCTCGGCATCGCGAACCTCACCGACCAGAATCACATCGGGATCCTGCCGCAGGAAACTCCGCAAAGCGCGGGCGAAGGTCAGGCCGATCTCCGGGTTGGCGTTGACCTGATTAATGCCGTCGATGTCGTACTCAACTGGCTCCTCTACGGTCATAATGTTGCGCTTGGGGTCGTTAAGGGTGCGGATGGCGGAGTAGAGGGTGGTCGTTTTACCGGAGCCTGTCGGACCGGTAACCAGAATAACGCCGTTGTGCGAAGCGAGGGTCTTTCTGAACACATCAAGCTGCTCGACCTCAAAACCAAGCTCTTCCAGAGAGAAGTTAATGTTCGCCTTATCCAGCAGTCGCAGCACCAGCTTCTCGCCGTAGATCGTCGGGGTGGTCGAGACACGAACATCGAGAGCGTTTTCCTGATTCTCGAAGCGGATCGCGCCGTCCTGGGGCAGGCGACGCTCAGCGATGTCCATTCCCGCCATAATCTTCAGGCGGCTGACGATGGCATCACGATACTTCGCCGGTGGCGAAAGCACTTCGTGGAGCATTCCGTCCACCCGATAGCGGATGCGGAACCGCTCGGCGTAATTTTCAAGATGAATGTCCGAGGAGTTATGCTGACTGGCATCATCGATCAGGTTATTCACAAACGCGACGATGGGGGCTTCGTCCGTGGAGTCGGGCAGGACGATCTTCGAGCCGCTGGCTTCCATTGGGGGAGCTTTGGTTTCTGGCTGTTTTGCTGGTTCAGAGTCTTTTGGGGGAGGAGGGGTTGAGGTGGTAGTCGTTTTAACGGGTGGTTCCTCAACAGCATAGAGGGTTTCGACCGCCCGCTTAACCGCTCCGCGCTCGCAAACCACGGGCTGTACTTCAAAATCCGTGGCGAAGCTGACCGCGTCAATGGCAGCCAGGTCGTCGGGATCGTACATCGCCACTGCCAGGCGATTGCCCCGTCGTTTGAGCGGCAGGAGGCTGTGCTTCCGGGCGATTTCAGCGGGGACTCGTTCGAGCAGGCTGGAATCGATCTCCATTCCCACAATGTCCACCAAAGTCAGACCGTGGTGTCTGGCAAGCTCCGCCGCCAGGGTTGGCTCATCAAGCGTTCCCAGGTCGAGGATGGCATCAACAAAACTAATATCATGCCCCGCCTGATAAGAGACGACCTGCTCCAGTTGGGCAGCGGTTATCTTCCCTTCATCAACCAGCTTACGAGCTATGCTTAACACTATCGAATCACCCCGGGTATCTACGGTTGCGGCAAGGTTTCTATGGATTCAAGGATTTTGAAAAGTGTCTGCGGGTCGGGCGCGTCGGTCATTCGCTGGCGCAGGTCCGCGCTTCGCAAATATCCCATCAGTTGGGAAAACAGCTCCAGCAGTTCATCTTTGTCTTTCAGCGAGCCGAGAATGGCAAAGATCAGTCGCACCGGGCGATCGTCGAAGCTCTCCCATTCCAGTGGAATGGCGGAAACTCCTAACCCCATCCGCAGCCTGAGGTTACCGTCGCAGCGATAGTGGGGAATGGCTATCCCATAGCCCACCCCCGTTGTAATGTCTTCCTCACGCAGCAGCATACCACGAAAAACCTCCTCGGCGGGGAGGTCATCGCCAGCGATACAGACGCTCATCTCGCGCAGAGCGGCTTCTTTATCGCTAACCCGCAGCGGAGTTATCACGCGATCCGGGGTGAGGTATTTGGTAAAAACATTCATCGCGTTGGTCGCTTTACTTATCCTGAAAATCGATGGGGGAAGGGAGGCTACTACGTCAGCAAGGTATCACTTTGACTACTCTGCCGCTTCGTCAAGGTTTTCGTCAAGAATATCCCGCAGATTAACCAGTTCATCGCGGAGCTTGAAGAGTTTCCGGCGGCTCTCCGTCTCGCCGGGAGAGGAGCCAGCTTCTCTGCTCAACTGGCGGCGCGCGCCGCCCAAGGTGAACTGCTGCTCCATCAAAAGCAGGCGCAGGCGAAGGAGCTTCTCAACCCCGGTCATACTCAGGAGCAGCTCGCTGTCCTCTTCGATAACGCTATCGGCAAGAGAAGGAAACTCCCGAATCCAGTAAACCGCCACGGATTTGCGGATTCCGGTAATTCGCTCGATCTGAGTCAGGCTGTAGTGGCGCATCGCGTTCCCCCTTCAGGCTACTCCGCAATAGTTTCTTTACCTTTACCCTTGAGCGGTGGTTTCTCGGTTCCCGCTCGCAAGCGGCGGAGGTTAGAGCCGTGGCGGGAGATTACCAGAGCCGCCGTCAGCACGGCAAATCCCAGCAGGTAAACATCAATCTCACCGCGAAAGAGTCCAAATACCAGCACCAGCACAGGGAAAGAAGCCGAGGTCAGCATCGTGCCGATTGAGACAATCCGGGTGAAAATCATCACCACACCAAAAAATCCCAGCGCGCTTAACCCAATCCAGGGAGCCATCGCGATGGCGGCTCCCACTCCGGTCATCGCTCCCTTGCCACCCTTGAACTTGAGGTAGGGCGTGAACATGTGACCAATAATCGCCATTGTGGCAATCGCCGCGCTGTAAATGGTTGGATGGACGAATGTTACGGGAAGTAGCGTGGGCAGAATAATGACCGGTAGAAAACCCTTTAGACCATCGGCGACGTAGGCGAATCCTCCCGCTACCTTGCCGCAGGTTCGCAGCACGTTAGTTCCACCGACATTAAACGAGCCTTCCTTGCGCAGATCAATCCCCTTCGCGATTCGCGCGATGATCCAACTCCAGGGTATAGCTCCCCACAGATACGTAATAATAATGCTAAGGGCAAGGTTCATAGTATCCTTTCAGCACCGCCAGCTTGAAGCTGGCAACGCGGTGCGTTGCATCACAGTATCGCGGCTCACCAGTAACGACGGATAATGTTTGTCTCCGCGCTTTACCGTTCCCGCTGGTCGCTTCAACTCCCCCATCCCCCTCATCTTGAGGGGGCAGATTCGCCACTGACCGTTTTGGTTGAGTTATGGTTATACCCGCGTACACGCTCCCGCTGGTCGCTTAAAATATCGCTTTACAGATCAGGATTTCTCAGGGTTTTCCGACCGCAGGTCGGTACTGTGGTGCGGCGTACCACGCTGCACAAAGAACATCTCAATGGGCTGGAGATTTTTAATCGGCAGAACGCCCCGGTATTCGAAACTGAACTTGTCCCGAAGTGTGTCGTGGACTGGCTTTGAGACGTTGATTTGGTTGGACGAGCTGGCGGCTTCCATCCGCGCGGCAATGTTAACGGTATTGCCCCAGACATCGTAGAGGAATCGCCACTTGCCGATAATGCCGGTGATGGTCGGACCGGTGTGAATGCCAATTCTCAGGCACCACTCGAACCCGGTCTGCTCTTTCAGCTTCTCTGTTTCCCGCTCAACAAAGGCGATAATCTCCTGAGCCGCCAAAACCGCCTGCTCCACCTGATTGCCCTCTTCAAAAAGCCCCCCTGAGTACATGTAGCCATCGCCGATGGTTTTGAGCTTCTCCAGACCGTGGCGTTGCACAATTACATCGAACTGCCCAAAGAGTCGTTCCAGGGTGTTTACTATCAGGCCGGCGGAGTTGTTTTCCACAATTCGCGTGAAAGAGATAAAATCGGTGAAGACAACGGTGGTATTGGGGTTTTCTTTGGGCAGGGAATGCCCCTTGGTCTTTAATTCCTGGATCACGGGGAGGGGCAGGATGTTCTCCAGCAGTTCTTCTTGTTTTGTGTTTGCTTCGGCAAGCTGCTGGTTCGTACTTTCGATGGTTTTCTTGTCAATAAATTGTCTAAATCTGGCTCGATAGAGAATCCTCGAAAAGAACCATGCCAGCAGCAGGAGAATCGGAGCGTTGATGTAGTGTCCGGTCAGCATCTCCGGGTTGCTCTGTACCTGGGGTAAAAACACGATGAACACCACCGCTGGAATCATGAACAGCAGTGTTCCGCTGATTGGCGGGAAGTTTACCAGCGCGGCAATTGCCAAAGCTCCCAGAATCAAGACCGAAATCTGACCGTGGATGAGCTGGTCGGCGAGGGATACCGCGACACAGAAAAGCATGGTAAAGAGCGCGGTTGTCCAGACTAACGCGTACCGCGCTTGCTGTTTCTTCAGCAGAAAAGATGCCAGAATGTACAGAGTCAGAACGGCGATAAGAATCAGGTGCAGGAAGAAGAGGTATCGATAGCCGGGGATGGTCGCCCACAGTCCCTGCTGGTACTGGGGCAGGTCGGTGAGGAAGAAGAGGGCAATGTGGACTGGGATAAGCAGGTACGCTATCCAGCGTTCCCGGCGGATAGCGACCTCTGTGATTTCTCCCAGAAACTCCCGCTTGTCGCTGTCCGACAGTCCTTCTTGCTTACCTTTGAAGAACACCAGCTTCATTGAATCTCCACAGTTCGCTCACGCAACATTCAAAACTATCAGTTCATCCACGGTAACATAAGGTGGTGCTATTTAGCTACCTGATTGTCGGAGAATATTGGTAAGTTCCCTCACGTTCAGCCCTTAGGCTATCCTAATAAAAAGGCAGCCCACCGGGGCTGCCTGAGAGTTCTGAAAATGCCGAGTAAAACTAACCACCAGTGTATTCGTCCCACCACTTGCTGATGTACCACCGTGCGTCTTCGCTATCATCGTCATCGTCATCTTGCCGGGTCAGCTCAAAGCTGGCAGTATGGTTGGCGTGGTAGGTAATCTCTCTGGCGGGAACGTTAACGTATAGATCGTAGGGAATGTGGCTGACCCTCTCCGTGGTAGCGTCACCACCGGGAGGAAGATAGCTTTTGATATCAAGGTGCAGGTCAATATTTTCTGCCCCAATTCCATCGTTTTCAAACAGATCCCGTGTGGACTGTAGATCTTCTGTCTTATTGTAGGTTGCCGGAAGTGGGTCATCAGGGTCGTTCACGTCGTGTTCTGAGAAGTAGAAGGTGAAGTTATCGTGGATCAGGGTTTCGTACCTGTCGTAGTATTCGGCGTTGTTGTAGCACCACTCCAGGTTTTGCAGAGCGATTTTGGGGTTTGTGGGAGGATACCAATCTGCCACATGCCCCTCGCCACCATCGGGGTTATTAATCTTAAAGAAATCGCAACCGCTGCCAACGACCAGAAGTGCCAGCACAAACACCATCAATAGTATTTTCCGTCGCATCGCGTACCTCCACGGTCTTCTTACAGAACGTCTTCCCGCCGAGCCTTTTACCAAACCTCGTGTTATCGAACTACGGCGAGATACCTCAAATCACCCAAGAGACTACTTAACCACAGCTTAACAGGTTTCGACCCTCGTTGTTGCCCGGGGAAACTCGCAGCCACAGCCCCTTAACCACGGACAATATAGCACCGAATTGTGATTTTGTCAAACTTGTTTTGGCAGGCTGACGGCTTTTTTTGGGAAAACCTGTTCGCGTTTTTATCCTGAAACTACTGCTCGTCGGTTTCCTCGACTCGCGCCAGTTCTCGCAACGCCTCTCCGTGGACACCGAGGTAATCAGCCAAAGCCTCTTGCCAGGGACGCGGAGAAACCCCAAGAGCCTCGGCGGCAGAGTTATCGAGAACCGAGTATCGGGGGCGGGGGGCCTTCAGTCCCAGCTCTTCTGAGGTTACGGCTACCAGCTCGTTGGGCAGCTCCAGACTGGCGACGATCTCCCTGGCGAACTCAAACCAGTTCGTCTCACCTCGGTTTGTCAGGTGATAGATACCCTCGTCGGCCTGCTCCGCCAGAGCGATAATTCCCTTCGCCAGGTCGGGGGCGTAGGTTGGAGAAATTGTCTGGTCGTTAACCACGCGGAGCGGCTCGCCATTCGCCGTTCGCTGGCAGAGCTTATCGGCAAAGGACTCACCGTGGATTCCGTAGAGGGAGCTGGTGCGAATAATCAGCCAGCGGGGGGAGTATCCCCTTACGTAAACCTCTCCGGCGAGTTTGCTCCGCGCGTAAGCCGAGCGAGGATTGGGTTCGTCATCGGGCTTGAGGGGAGTTTCGCCGTTGCCTTCAAAAACGTAATCCGTGGAAAGGTAGATCACCTTTGCGTCAACCTGCCGGGCGGCCCGACAAAGGTGGTAGGTACCAAAGGCGTTGACCTCAAACGCCTTCGCTGGATTATCCTCCGCCGCGTCCACGTTTGTATAGGCGGCAGTATGGATTATCAGTTTCGGCTTGACGCGCAGGATACGCGCCTCCACCGCCGAGGCATCGGTGAGGTCAACCTCGGATTCAAAGAGCGGATCAACGCTGGCTCCGGCATCCAGATACTCGCGCATCAGCTCGTTACCGAGGAGTCCATCGGGACCGGTTATCGTTATCTTCACGGGAGATACCTCAATATGACTGGGCGTATGCAATACGTCCCTACGACAGCAGTTCGTTTATATGGCGTTCAACATCATCAGCGACCTCACGAAAAATAGCGGCAATCTCCTCCGGTGTACCAACTGCCTCTGCCGGGTCGGGGAAGCTCCAGTGCAGCATTCGCGCTCCGGGAACCACCGGGCAGTTATCCTTCGCGTGGTCGCAGACCGTTATCACCAGCTCGAAGTCAGCGGTGTTTAGCGAGGCTACCTGTTTGGGATAGCCCGGCGAGATGTCTATCCCCCGGCGCGCCATCTCGGCAATCGCCAGGGGATGAACCTCTTCTGTTGGCTCTGTCCCCGCGCTGGCAACCAGAGCCTCCGCGCCCAGACGCTGTTGGGCAAAGCCCTCGGCAATCTGGCTGCGGCAGGAGTTCCCGGTACAGACAAACAATAGCCCTTTACTCACCGTGGCTATCCTTCGCTGGCGGGGACTTCCTCGGTTGTTTCAGCGGCTGCCTCTTCGGCAACTTCGACCTCGCCAAAGCCCGGTCCGAGGAGCAGGTACAGCTCGGTAATATTCTCTTCGGGCGCGCCCGCCGGATCCATGTAGTAAACCTCGACCAGCGGTCCGGCGATGCCGCGTCCCTGCTTGAAAGGCCAGGAGAAGAGAGCCATGTAGTCGGGGAAACTGTCTTCGGTAAGCTCGCCCTTGAAGATCATCGTGGCAGCCTCTCCGCCGGGCAGTTCCTTATAAAGGAGTCCCGGTGGCAGCAGCGGCTCTTTGTCCACGGGCAGAGCGACCTCCCAGTGAAGCTCATCGAGAGGAACCGTTTCGGGGTCGTCGTAATAGATGCCCCTCGGCTCACCTGTTACATCGATGTCAAGCTCGTCGAGTTTCTCCATAAGCTCTTCAAGAGCCAGAGGATAGAGGCTGTAGTCGCCAACCTTCTCTATGTACACTACCGGCTGCGGCTCGATGTTCTTGACGACGATAGCCGCCTCGATGGTTTCCGTGGGCTGTTCGGCGGGAGCGGCGATCTCTTCGGGCTGTTCATCGCCACAACCGACGAGGAAGATGGTAAGCAGCAGTGCCAGAATGATGGTATAGCGTTTCATAGGTTCTCCTTGGGTTAGTTTGATTCTTCGGTGTTGGTTTCTTCCGTGGTTGTTTCTTCAGCAGGTATCTCTTCAGAGACAGGTTCTTCAATTGTCGGTTTTTCGGTAATTGGTTCCGGTGAGTCTCCCGGCTCCTGAATCTCTTTAACTCGCTTGACCACTGCCTCGACGACCTCCTGGATGGTCATTCCCGTGGTATCAATCTCCGAGGCATCGGGCAGTTTTACCAGCGCGCCGTAGGGACGGGTGGTGTCGGCACGGTCGCGCTCAATAATTCTTTCCTCAAGCTCCGGCAGGCTAATTGTCTCGCCCCGCGCCTTGTATTCCCCCAGACGGCGGGAGGCACGCTCGCTGACCGAAGCGGAGAGGTAGAACTTGTAAGCCGTCTTTGGGAAGAGGAGGCTGCCGGTGTCGCGCCCCTCCACCACCACACCGCCGGAGAGAGAGTCCGCCAGTCGCCGCACCGTGGTGTTGACGATGTCCCGAATCGGTGGCAGGTCGGCAAGCTGTTTAATAGTTTGAGTTACCTCAGGATCGCGAATCTCCGCGCCGACGGCGTTGCCTTCAATCAGCAGCCGGACGGTATGCTCGGTCTTCTCGAACTCTATCCGGGTTTCGCGAACCAGCTCTACCAGAGCGGCGGGGTCGTCGAGATTAACCTTTTGCTCCAACGCCCGATGGGTCAACGCCCGATAGATCGCCCCGGTGTCCACGTAGAACAGTCCAAGGCGCGAGGCGACGAGCCGGGCTATCGTTGATTTGCCAGAACCGGCGGGACCGTCGATGGCAATCTTCACCTGAATTGCCAGCAACTGCTGGTCTTCGTGGTCTTCTGGATTGGGCAGATCTCCCAGATGGCGCAGTCCAAAGTGGGAGAGGAAGTCGTCGGTGGTTCCATAAAGATGCGGTCGTCCCGGTGAGTCCGATCGCCCCACCACGGTTATCAGTCCATGTTCCGAGAGTCCCGCCAGAGTACCGGAGCAGTCCACGCCACGGACGACCTCGACCTCGCCCCGGGTTGCGGGCTGACGGTAAGCGATGATTGCCAGGGTCTCCAGAGCGGCATTGGAGAGGCGACTGCGGCTGCGGGTTCGTCCGCCTAAGGCTCGCTCCACGGCTCCGGCGAAGTTGCGTCGGGTGAGCAACTGCCAGCCCCCGGCGATCTCCAGCAGTTCAATCCCGTGTTCTTCCACCTGATAGCGTTCCTGAAGCTGGCGCAGTGCCGCTTCGACCTCGGTACGGGGGAATTGCTCCAGAGCGCGGATGAACTTACCCACGGCAACGGGGGAATCGGCGGCGAAGAGAATCGCCTCCAACCCGGCTAATAAAAGATTTTCTTTTGAGGGCAACTAGATAAACTTTCTGGCAAAGAGGGAAGATGGTTACTCGTCTATATCGCTATCTTCATCTGTAACGTAAATATTCTCAAGGTGTTCTGGGCGAAGCCCAGCCTTAAGATGCAACGCTTGGCGTTGCCGAACCTTGTGTTCGCGCTTTCTGATTCTACCCCTCACCCCGACCCGTGGACGAGTTCCTCCCCAGAGGGGAGAGGGAGGAGCAACCAGCGAGAGCTGTTAAACGTGGGTGGGAACCGTTGGTTTAGTTAAACCTGTTAGTCGCGAACTGTGGTGCAGCGCACCGCGCTGCCCGCTACCCACAGGCTTAGATATTCTCCCGCCTGGGCAAGCCGTACCGTTCGCAGGCGTACCAGCTCCAGCAGAGCCAGGAAGGTTACGACGACGGCATCGCGTTGGCGACGGTCGCCGACCAGCTCCGCCAGGGAGATTTTATCACGCTCGGTGAGCAGCCGGGTGATTTCTTCCATTCGCTCGGAGATGGAGACCCGCTCACGGGCAAGGAACTCCTCGCCCATCGGCACTGGCATCAGCCGACGAAAGGCATCCACCAGGGCGTAGAGGTCGGAGCTGTCGTCAAGGCGGGGACGGCGATGGTCAAACTTCGCTGGCGCGCCCCGGGGGAAAAGCTCAAGCTGGATCAGTTCGAACTCCCGCAACGTCCCGGCAAGCTCCTTGAAGCGTTTGTACTCGGCGATGTTCTCCAGCAGGTCGGCGGCGGAGCTGAGGGCCTCGTCGGTTTCGTCGTCGCGCTGGGGGAAGAGTAGCCGCGCCTTGAGCATAACCAGCCCGGCTGCCATTACCAAAAACTCTCCGGCAAGGTCAAGCTCCAGCTCCTCGGCTTGCTCGACGTACTCCAGGAACTCCTCGCAAACCCGGGCTACGTCAACCTGCGCCAGGTCAACCTCCTGACGCTCGACCAGTTCGAGGAGCAGCTCCATCGGCCCCTCGTAGATTGACAGTGTTACCTGAAAGCGTGTGGGCATTTTGAGTTATCGGTTAGGAGCAACAGCGAACGCTCTAAAATCAAGAAGTGAATCAACATGCCGGGGCGGTTTACAAGAAGGGTAGTTCCCGTTCTCCCTCTCCCCTCTGGGGAGAGGGCTGGGGTGAGGGGCTAATACCAAAACATCTAAACCTTATGCAGGGGTCTGTTTTTTCGCAGAAGACGAACTTAGTTTATCTCATGGGCAGGCACAGGGGTCTGCCCCTACAAAGACTTTCTGAGTAATGCCTTTATTGCCAAGGCGTATTGCAACGCCCCTACGCCGAGAGCCTATAGCAACCAACGCTAAAAGTTTTCTGGGCGAAGCCCAGTCCTAAGATGCAACGCTTGGCGTTGCTTATTCCTCCACGGGACCCCAGGACGGTACGACGCAGCCGGTCCAGGTCAGGCGGAAGATGTCTCCTGCCAGCAGGTCATAGGCGTAGATGTCCCTGGTGTCGTCGAAGATGATAACCATTCCGTCGCCGGTGAAGCGGGGGAACCGCTTGATGCCACCGTCCTCGGTGAGGCGGCGCAGGTTCTCTCCATCGGAGTCAATGAGGTAGAGGTCGTCATTGTAAACGAACGCCACCTGCTCGCCGTCGGGCGACCACGAGGGAAACTTCCCGGTGGTCAGCTTGCGAGGGTTGTCGCCGTCGTCGTCAATCAGGTAAACCTTGTAGTCGGGGCCGCCGCCACGATTGCTCTGGAAGACAATGCTGTCGCCGTCGGGCGACCAGTTCGGGTAGGAATCCTCGGCGGCGTGGTTGGTCAGCCGCTGGAGGTCTCCGCCGCTGCGGTTAAACGAGTAGATTTCCCAGTTGCCGTCGCCAACGGTGTGGAAGGCAATCCGCTTACCATCGGGCGACCAGCAGGGCGCGTCCTCGATGTAGTCGTTCTCGGTGAGGCGGCTGACCTGGGTTCCTTCTACCGTCATGGTGTATAGCTCCAGCTCGCCATCCCGACGGGAGCTAAAAGCAACCTGGCGACCATTGGGAGAGAGAACCGACTGCCAGCTATAGCCGTCGTTGGTAAGCTGACGACCTTCGTCCTTTTCCAGCATCAGGGTGTGGATGTCCCCGCCGAGGTGGAAGACAATCTGCCCGGTGCCTCGGAAGCCGAGGGAGTAGGTCTCGTCCTCGACCAGAGTTCCGGCTCTGCCAGCCAGCTCGACTCCGGCGGTATCCGCCAGTGCCGAGGCGACCTCGCGACAGGCCTTGGGGATTGCCCACTCGGCGTTGGCGGTCTCGGTTACTCCGGTCAGTGCCTCGGTGGTCTCGACCTCGATGAAGCGAGCCGCCACCGTCCAGGAGTTGGAGAAGCGGGTAACGCTGCCGACAATTACATAGTCCGCGCCCACAATCCGTCCCAGTTCCACGGCGGAGGCTTCGTCCACCAGACCCGAAGCGTGGAGTGCCTGCTCGGAGAGTACCTGAGCCAGGCGGGCGCGCTCGACCACCTGAAACACCTCACTGCCGCTCAACTCCGTGCGGATAAGCTCGCTGACACCACGGGCGATCTTATCTTCGGTATCCACGGCATCGAACTCCAGCACTGCCACGGTGGGAGCGGCGGCAAGTATGGTCGCGAGTAAAGAGACAAAAATCGTTATTTTTTTCATGGAGGCTTCTCCCGATTTAACTGTTTAATCTGACGAAGTTCGCGATTGACCTGTCGTAGGTGCGTTCAGCCGCTGTGTCGAAGTAGCAGGCGGGCAGCTCACCCCGACTGCGGTGATAGGCGACGCACTCGCAGCAGCGACCCTTTTTGTCGCAGGGGTAGGTACAGTTGCAGGCGGCGAGATTCTGTTCCAGACGGTCGCAGGTCATCTATACTCCGAGGGGTTGTTACAAAATACAGAAAGCGTTGTCGTGGTTAAATGGTGTGTTTGTAGGGACACGGCATGCCGTGCCCCTACGGGGACAGCATAGTTCCGTAGGATCACATCACTACCGTGTTCGAAACTTTAGTCTTCCCGCAACCGTTTTACCAAGTTGCAGTTCGGTTAGAGTTGATAGAGAGATCACAGGACATATAAACACCCAATTCCCAGTCAGGCGTATCCTACCCCAACCGTTGCCAACGGTCAAGATGAAGGGGCGGCAGCTTGCCCGAAACCACGTTTCTGAGAAATATCGCTGGAAAATTGAATTGCATACCCAAATCTGCTATAATGCTTTAAGATTTTGAGTGAGGTAAAGCATTGGCAACGGTTTTTGGACATGGGTTTCGGACATCTGGAAGATTCCAGGTGTGCAGAACGAGGTGAAGACGATGAGAAAGCTAACAACGTTCCTCCTGCTGGCTTTGGTTACGTTGAGTCTGGCTGGGTTGGTTGACGAGTACCGCGTCGAAGACGAAGATAACGACCTGCTGGGGACGATTGACGAGAAGGGAACGGTTCGCGATGCCGACGGCGAGATTCTCGGTTATCTGGGCGACGAGATGATCAAGGATGCCGACTTCAAGGCAATCGCCTATCTGGAGAGCAGCGACGATCAGTTGAAGATTAAGAATACCAGCTTCGTTACCAAGTTTTATCTGGAGCTTGACGGCGATGTTTCTCAGTTGATGACCCGCTCCTTCGATATTTTGGCAGAGGTTGAGATGGGCGAGGTTGTCAACGACGACGACGACGTTCTCGCGTTCTACGAAGAAGACGAGCTGTCGGGGAACGATGTTCTCCTCTACCTGCTCTTCTTCACCGACCTGCTGGACTGAGCCACCGCCTCTGGCTAATTTGCAACAAAAGCCCCTTCGGGGGCTTTTGTTTTGTATCAGCTTCAATCGACCATCTCAGCCTGCTGTACTGCTACAGTGCCAGTACGAGACCAACTGTGGGATTAACAATAAAAAGGATACTCTCGTCACCAAAGGCCATGTCAACGGAGAGAGCAAGCTCCAGACCAACCGTTCTGTTAAACTGAAAAGCTATACCCAATCTTTCTCTGGAACTAAATATACCACTAGAGAAACTGTCATAACGATCATCAACCGTTACGACAATAAAACCTAAGTAGGATCCCCACGAAAATCGTACAACCTCATCACCTGCAAAACCTTGACAACCAAAGAAGAATTCATTTACAGATGCTTTGTCATCACCTTCAAATGTTGTATCCAGACAAAGATAGATATCACTGCCAAGATTGAATCCGAACTGAACCCCGAATGTTTCCAGACCCAATATCCCCAGACCAAATATCCCATGACCAAGACGTGGAAGAAGCAGGAAATCTCCCATTGTTTGTTTTTGGGGAGTCTGCTCAACGGCAGTTTGTTCAGTGGGAGCCTCTTCATCGATTACAGCAACTGTATTTGTCTCAAAGTTAAATCCACACTCCGGGCAGAACTTAGAGGTCGTTGCAATCCGGGTACCGCAGTTGGGGCAATCTTTGGAGGGAACCTCCACCTTACCGCAACTTGAGCAGAGAACGGTTGTGTCTGCGTTTTCTCCGCCACATTCAGGGCAGATCCAGGCAAAAGCGGAAAAGACAAAAAGGATGATGAACAGTACTGACAGATACTTAGTCATTTTTCTCCATTGGGGGAGATTGTAACATTTAATGTAAGGCTACCTGGAACACTAAAGCAGTGTAGGATTCCGATTAAGTTTTGTCAACGGTATCTCATGCCCTACTATTCCGTTATTAGTAGATAACAATAAAACCAGAGAGCCGCGAGGCCCTCTGGTTTGTTGAACGGTTAACGCGAACTTAGAAGTACAGGTTCACACCAATGCCGAAGGCGAGGATGTTAACAGTCTGATTCTCCTCGTCCCATTCCCAACCCTGGCTGTGGTCGTTGGGGTCGTTCCAATCCTTGAGAGGAACGGTAACGCCGAAGATGGAGTTCCACTCGACACCAACGTCAACTGACATCTGGTTAGAGGTGAAGAACTCGCCACCACCGCGAACGTTGATGCCGAACTTCTGGTCAGAAGCCTCACCATAGGTGTAGGTACCAGCATCGTCATCAACTTCAGTGTATGCCCAGTTGTAATAACCAGCACCGACCTGAATGTAGGGATCGAAGGGGCTGTAGGGGGAGAGGTTCAGACGACCACCAGCTACAAAAGTAACCAGGTAGTAGTCTCTGCCGTCGCCATCAAACTGGTCTCCCCAGAAGTCTTCATCAAAGCCAGCCATACCGTACCAGGCCTCACCAAAGATTTCCATGTTGGAAGACAGACCGTAACCGACCTTGGCACCGAAGCCCATAGAGCCGGTGTAGGCGTTACCAAAGTCGCCCTGGGGCAGCCAATAGAAAACACGTCCACCGATGGTCAGCAGACCATGCTTATCGATGGCGAGGGCTGGGGTCAGCAGAGCCAAAACCAGCGCGATCAGGAGTAGCTTTTTCATCTTTCGCTCCTTGTGTTGTTGTGTGTCCTCCCGGAACGGGAGGGTGGGAAGGTCGTACAAGTTAAAAAGAATTGCTGGTGTGGGGAAACCTTTTGTCAAAGCCCCCGCTTATCGCAAGCGGCGCAACTCACCTACGAGCGATTGTGGTATTCTAGCACGAGTGGAGGATGATTTCCAGTATTCCAGCCTTTTTTTCAGCAATTGACAATCAGGGACGGCGGGTGGTATAATCCACGGAGTTTGTATCTGGTTATTGTAGAGTAAGTTAGCAAGCAA